>ENA-OQEL01000122-OQEL01000122.1-human-gut-metagenome-genome-assembly--contig:-NODE-122-length-29822-cov-5.106112_pt1 | contig 29822 bp, 21 predicted proteins | sample MGYA00242796_ERZ504637 | MGnify/ENA primary metagenome ERZ504637 (study PRJEB26092, sample SAMD00036306) | human gut metagenome | host: Homo sapiens | study: EMG produced TPA metagenomics assembly of... | reverse complement strand
CTAATCCAGGCGCCCCAAGCCCAGAGCCTGTCGGCAATGGTGAGGAGTACCAGCGGAATGATGAACCAGGAGATGATGCCGGCTATCTTCTTGGCGGCACTTACTTCCGGCATCTTGCCTATCTCGGTCTTCTCCAATGGCTTGTCACCAATCTCTGCCATGTCAGGCAAATCGTTGTGGCTCCATTTCTGGATGATGGTTCCGTTCTTCAGCAGAAGAAGACCTGGGTTGCTGCGGATTACCGTCTTCAGCGTAGTCTCGTCTGTGACATAGAAGGGATATTCCGCTCCTGTTATGTCCTGCCAGTGCTTGATGGCTTTCTCCGTACTTGCCGTGAGGCAGAGAAAACGGTAGCCATGGTCGTTGGCATATTCGTAAATCTCATCGATATTGCCGAAGTTGCTGTCGTCGGCAAATTCAAGATGTGGCGAAACCAAGAGGAAGGTGTAGCCTTTATCGTGAATCACTTCCTGGGTAATGTCTTCTCCCGTCTTGGCATCAGCTATGCTGAAGTCGTGGATTGGAGGTACGTAACCTTCTTCGGTCTGAACCGTCTTGCTGTCGATGAAAGTCCAGGTGGAGTCGGGATAGTTGTCTATCGTAAACTCCTTCCGTTCTCCGTTCTTCTCCAGGATGAAGGTGGTATCAAACTTGGGTTGCTTGGCTCCCTTCGGAATCTCCATGCCCTTGGCGATGTTGACACCTATATGATAAGGACGGAAGTCGAATTGCGGCAGATACCACAGACTCCAGATACTCATCACGATGGAGAAGAGAAAGGTGTAGTTGATGGCAATCCACTGGGTTGGTTTAGATACCAACTGTGGCATTTCCAGCGGTTTCTTCCATAGCAGGATAGCGATGGCAAGGAGGATGAGGTTCTTGACGAACGTCTCCATGTTGGTGAGTACGACGGCATCACCGAAACAGCCGCAATCTTTCACCGGGTCTGCGATGACAATCCACAAGGTAATCAGCGTCATCACGCTCATTAAGAGCAGCGCAATCTTGCTGACCAGTTTTCTGCGGATGGCAAGAAGCAGGAAGATACCGATGGCAAACTCGCACATAGCCAGCACGATAGACATCAGCAATGTGCTCCATGAAGGGAACATCCAGTCGATGTGCAGCGCCTCCAGATAGTCGGTTATCTTGTATTGCGTGCCTAATGGGTCAATTCCCTTCACAAATCCTGAGAAAATGAAGGTTATTGCCATCAGAAGTCGCCCAATATTGACCGCTATCTTTGTTAATATGTGAGTTGCCTTATTCTTCATCATTTTATATTTTTACTTCTCGCTCATTTTGATGGCACCGAAGACGGCATAGTTGATGATGTCCATATAGTTGGCATCAATACCTTCAGAAACGAGGGTAGCGCCTGCGATGTCTTCAATTTCCTTTACGCGCTGAATCTTGGTCAGGATGAAGTCTGTATAACTGCTGACTCTCATCGAGCGCCATGCTTCATCATAGTCATGGTTTTTCCTGAGCATCAGTTCCAGTGCCTCCTTTGCATGGAGGTCGTATAGTTTTATAGCCTCTTCGGGTGTCATATCCACCTCATCCACAAAAGGCTTTTCGAGCTGGATGAGTCCTATGATACCATAATTGATAAGGGCAATGAATTCCGGACGGATACCTTCGCCAACCAAAGATTCTTTCTTGATTTCGAGCGAGCGGATGCGCTTCGCCTTGATATAGAGCTGGTCTGTCAGAGAAGAAGGGCGCAAGATTCTCCAAGAGGCTCCATAATCATGAAGCTTCTTCTCAAATAATGTCCTGCATTCACTCATGACATCCTTAAACTGCTGTTCTGTTTTCAATAAATCTGCCATAATAATTTCGAAATTCGGTGCAAATTTACGCATTTATTATGAAATAGCCAAATAATTATTTTGTTTTTCGCTTAATTTGCTGTAACTTTTGATAAGTTACGCTGCACTCGGAAGAAAAAATAAATCGCGATTTATTTTGTTTTTCGCTCGATTTGCTGTAACTTTTGATAAGTTACGCTGCGTCTCAACAAGAAAAACAAAAAATTCCTTTTTTATTTTGTATTGTCTTCGATTTGCAGTAACTTTGCACCCCGAAAGTAAAAAGAGTATGAGAAATTTGACCAATGCCGAACTGGCACAGATACTGGATAAGGATATATTTCATAAGATTTCAGAGGCAGCAGATGGGCTGTCTGTGGAGTGTTATGTAGTAGGTGGATATGTGCGTGATCTCTTCCTGGAGCGACCTTCCAATGATATTGATGTCGTTGTGGTAGGTAGCGGTATAGAGGTTGCTTCTGCCTTGAAGAAGATGCTCGGAAGAAAGGCGCATCTCTCTGTGTTCCGTAATTTCGGAACAGCACAAGTGAAATATCAGGATACAGAAGTGGAGTTTGTTGGCGCCCGTAAGGAGAGCTATCAGCACGATTCCAGAAAGCCTATTGTGGAAGATGGGACGCTGGAGGATGACCAGAACCGCCGCGACTTTACCATCAATGCGATGGCTATCTGCCTGAACAAAGACCGTTTTGGAGAACTCGTAGATCCTTTTGATGGCGTCTACGATATGGAAGATGGCATTATTGCCACTCCGCTCGACCCGGATATCACTTTTTCTGATGACCCGCTGCGTATGATGCGTTGCGTGCGTTTCGCTACCCAACTCAATTTCCAGATAGAGGAGGAGACCTATGATGCGCTCTCCCGCAATGCCGAGCGCCTGAAGATTATCAGTGCTGAGCGAATCTGCGACGAGATGAACAAGATTATGCTCTCCAAGCACCCAAGCAGCGGTTTCTATTACCTGAAAGATACAGGTCTGCTCGATCTCATTCTGCCGGAACTGATTGCGATGGACAAGGTGGAAACCCGTAACGGCAGGGCACATAAGAATAATTACGACCATACGATGGAGGTGCTCGAGAATGTGTGCAAGCATTCAGATAACCTCTGGCTCCGCTGGGCTGCTCTCTTCCACGACATCGGTAAACCGAAGAGCAAGCGCTGGGACAACAATATCGGCTGGACATTCCACAGTCATAATATAATAGGTGCAAAGATGATTCCGGGTATCTTCCGCCGTATGAAACTTCCGATGGATGCGAAGATGAAGTATGTGCAGAAGCTGGTAGAACTCCACATGCGTCCGATTGTGATTGCTGATGAGGAGGTTACCGACAGTGCCGTTCGCCGCCTGCTGAATGATGCCGGTGATGACATCAACGACCTGATGACGCTCTGCGAGGCTGATATCACCAGCAAGAACCAGGTGCGCAAGCAGCGTTTTCTGGATAATTTCAAGATGGTGCGCGAGAAACTGGTTGATCTGCAGGAACGTGATTATAAGCGACTTCTCCAGCCATGCATCGATGGTAATGAGATTATGGAGATGTTCCATCTTACCCCTTGCCGCGAGGTAGGCACCCTGAAGCAGTATCTCAAGGATGCTGTATTGGATAATAAGGTGGCTAATGAGCGTGAACCGTTGATGGAACTTCTGATGAAGAAGGCTCAGGAGATGGGATTGGTAAATGCAGAAAACTCAAAATAGAGAATAATTTTTGTTAAATAACGGCTCCTTGCGAGCCGTTATTCATTTATTATTAGTACTTTTGCAGTGCTTTTAAAACTTAAAGGCGCATAAAAGTTTTCGCTAGAGGACGAAAAGACTTTTGGATAAGAGAAGATAAAAGATTAAATAATAAATTTATAATATAAAAATAGGTATGAAAATTAAAAGCGTTTTGTTTGTTGCAGCAGTTTGTGTTCTTGCTGCGTTGACATCATGTGGTGGAAGTAAGAAGGGCGGTCTGCCTGACTTCAGCGATGATGAGTTCGCTGTGGCTACTATCGGTACTTCCAGCGCCGCATTGCAGACTACCTATCCTGCTACCATCAAGGGTATCCAGGATGTAGAGGTACGTCCTAAGGTTTCTGGTTTTATCACTAAGGTTTTTGTACACGAGGGACAGACTGTATCAGCAGGTCAGGCTTTGTTCTCTATTGATAGCGAGACCTATCAGGCTGCTGTCCGTTCTGCAGCTGCCGCTGTAAATACAGCTAAGGCACAGGCTAATACAGCCAAGTTGACCTATCAGAACAATAAAAAATTGTATGATAGCAAGATTATCGGTGAATATGAACTCTCTACAGCAGCTAACAGCTATGCAACAGCTAAGGCTCAGGTAGCTCAGGCAGAGGCAGCTTTGGCTTCAGCCCGCGAGCAGTTGGCTTGGTGTACCGTTACCAGTCCTTCTGCTGGTGTAGTAGGTAGTCTTCCTTTCAAGGTAGGTGCTCTGGTAAGTGCTTCTGGTCAGGCTCTTACTACCGTTTCCAATATCAGCACTATGGAGGTGTTCTTCTCACTCTCTGAGTCTCAGATCTTGAGCATGTCTAAGACCAATGGTAGCGTTCAGGCAGCCATCGCAGCGTTCCCAGCTGTTAAGTTGCAGTTGGCAGACGGTTCTATCTATAATCACCCAGGTAAGGTGGTTAAGATGAGTGGTGTCATCGATGCTACTTCCGGTTCTCTCTCTCTCATCGCTCACTTCGCTAACCCAGAGAAGTTGCTGAAGAGTGGTGGTGCAGGTTCTATCGTCGTTCCTAACGATCATAACAGCGCTATCGTTATCCCTCAGGAGGCTTGCTCTCAGGTTCAGGATAAGATTTTCGTTTACATCGTAACCAAGGATAACAAGGTGAAGTATTCTGAGATCAAGGTCAATCCACAGGATGATGGCAAGAACTATATCGTAACTGCAGGTCTTCATGTAGGCGATCGTATTGTTTTGAAGGGTATTACCAAGTTGACCGATGGTCAGCAGATCAAGCCTATCACTCTGGAGCGCTACAATCAGAAGATTGCTGAGGCTGCCAAGTTGGCTGAGTCTCAGGATAACGCTCATGCCTTCGCTACTGCTATGGGCGGAAAGAAGTAATATATAATAAGGTATAAAGAAAAATAGTAAATTATGTCATTTACAAACTTTATAAAACGCCCGGTACTTTCGACGGTGGTTTCCATCTTCTTCGTCTTGCTGGGTATTATCGGCTTGGTATCGCTGCCTATCGAGCAGTATCCGAATATCGCGCCGCCTACCATCACGGTAAATGCTGACTATACGGGTGCAGATGCCCAGACGGTGTTGAACTCTGTCGTTGCTCCGCTGGAGGAGAGTATCAACGGTGTGGAGAACATGACCTACATGACTTCTTCTGCGTCTAACTCTGGTGATGCCAGCATTACCGTTTACTTCAAGCAGGGTTCCGACCCAGATATGGCTGCGGTCAATGTACAGAACCGTGTATCTCAGGCGCAGTCTCTGCTGCCTGCCGAGGTTACCAGGGTGGGTGTCACTGTAACCAAGCGTCAGAGTTCTAACGTCATCATGTTCGCTCTGACTACAGACGATGGCCGTTATGACGACCAGTTTGTTACCAACTACGCCCTGATCAACGTCATTCCTCAGTTGAAGCGTATCAATGGTGTGGGTGATGTGCAGAGCCCTTCTACCCGTAACTACTCTATGCGTATCTGGTTGAAGCCAGAGAAGATGAAGGAGTTCGGACTGGTTCCTTCTGATGTTTCTCAGGCTTTGGCAGAGCAGAATATCGAGGCTGCCCCTGGTAGCTTTGGTGAAAGCTCTGATATGCAGTATGAATATACCTTGCGCTACAAGGGTCGTTTGAAGACTCCAATGGAGTATGAGAACATCCTTATCAAGAGCAATACTTCCGGTCAGACGCTCCGTTTGGGCGAAATTGCCAAGGTTGAGTTGGGTGGTTTGCAGTATAACGTAAACCTGCTCAATGATGGTCAGCCTGCCGTGCTGGGTATGGTTCAGCAGATTGCCGGTTCCAACGCTACCCAGATTGCCAGCGACGTAAAGAAAACGCTTGATGAACTGGAGAAGAGTTATCCTCCTGGGTTGAAGAATGTTATCCTGATGGATGTTACTGAGTTCTTGTTCGCATCTATCGAGGAAGTTATCTTCACCTTGATCATCACCCTGGTACTGGTGTTTATCGTAGTGTATATCTTCTTGCAGGACTTCCGTTCTACGCTGATTCCTATGATTGCCGTGCCTGTGGCTTTGGTCGGTACCTTCCTCTTCCTCTGGATCTTCGGATTCTCCATCAACCTGCTTACGCTGTCAGCCCTGCTGCTGGCTATTGCGATTGTGGTCGATGATGCCATTGTGGTGGTCGAGGCGGTTCACGCCAAGCTCGACCAGGGTTACAAGAGTGCCCTTACTGCAGCTATCGATGCGATGAACGAAATTTCCAGCGCCATCATCTCTATTACATTGGTGATGTCTGCCGTGTTCGTTCCTGTATCGTTCATCGGTGGTACTTCCGGTTACTTCTACCGTGAGTTCGGTGTAACCATGGCGGTATCTATCGTTATTTCGGCTATCAATGCGTTGACGCTGTCTCCTGCACTCTGTGCCGTGTTACTGAAGCCACACGAGGAGGGTCACGAGAAGAAAATGTCTTTCATCGACCGATTCCATGCTGGATTCAACTATCAGTTTGATAAGATTACCAATAAATATAAAGGTGGTGTCAAGTGGGTTATCAATCATGGCATCATCGCTGGTAGCCTCGTGGCTGTCAGCATCGTAGGTCTGGTTGCCCTGATGGGTACAACCAAGACGGGTCTGGTGCCTGATGAGGATACCGGTACTATCTTCGCTTGTATCTCTACAGCTCCTGGTACTTCTCAGGAACGTACAGCAGAGGTGGTTAAGCAGGTAGATAAGATGCTGGCTAGCAACCCAGCCATCGCAACCCGTAACGCCATCATGGGTTATAGCTTTATCGGTGGTGCCGGTTCTAACCAGGGTACCATCATCGTGAAGCTGAAGCCATTCGAGGAGCGTCCGGGTGGATTCTTCCACCGTATCAAGGAGGCTTGTACCGGTGGCGGTATCGAGGCGCTGTTTGTCAACCCTATGGAGTATACCTCTGTATTGGGTATGATCTACAAGCAGACTGCTGCTATCAAGGATGCACAGGTGCTTGCCTTTGCTCCACCTATGATTTCCGGTTTCTCCATGCAGAATGGTATTACCATGACCATGCAGGATAAGACTGGTGGCGACTTGAATAAGTTCTTTGATAATGTGAAGAAGTTCCTGGCTGAGTTGAACAAGCGTCCTGAGATTCAGACCGCTCAGACTCAGTATGACCCTAACTATCCTCAGTATATGGTGGATGTAGATGTTGCCAAGACCAAGCAGGCAGGTATCTCTCCATCTTCTGTATTGGCTGTGATGCAGGGTTATCTCGGTGGTCTCTACGCATCTAACTTCAATGCTTATGGTAAGCTCTACCGTGTGATGATTCAGGCTGGTCCTGAGAGTCGTATGCGTCCAGACGATCTGAGCAAGATTTATGTGCGTTGTGCTGATGGCACCATGTCTCCTGTAAGCGAGTTCGTGAACTTGAAGAAGGTTTATGGTCCAGCAAACATCACCCGATTCAACCTGTTTACCTCTATGGATGTATCTGTAACTCCTAACACCGGTTACTCTACCGGTGACGGTATGAAGGCGATAGCTGAGGTTGCCAAGGAGACATTGCCAGAGGGTTACGGCTATGAGTACTCTGGTTTGACCCGTTCTGAGGCTGAATCCAGCAACTCTACAGGTTTGATCTTCGCACTCTGTATCGTATTCGTTTACCTCATCTTGAGTGCCCAGTACGAGAGTTACATCTTGCCTCTGTCAGTAGTATTGTCTATCCCATTCGGTTTGGCAGGTGCGTTCATCTTCACCAACCTCTTCGGTCATTCTAACGATATCTATATGCAGATTTCGTTGATTATGTTGATCGGTCTGTTGGCTAAGAACGCCATCCTTATCGTACAGTTCGCCCTCGAGCGTCGTCGTACGGGTATGGCTATCAAGTACTCAGCTATCCTGGGTGCCGGTGCCCGTCTCCGTCCTATCCTGATGACCTCACTGGCGATGGTTATCGGTCTGTTGCCTCTGATGTTCGCATCTGGTGTAGGTAAGAATGGTAACCAGACCCTGGGTGCTGCCGCCGTAGGTGGTATGTTGCTCGGTACAATCTGCCAGATCTTCGTGGTTCCTGCTCTCTTCGCAGTCTTCCAGTGGTTGCAGGAGAAGTTGACCCCAATGAAGTTCGAGGATGAGTTGAACGAGGAGGTAGCTGCCGAGTTGGAGCAGTATGCCAACGCAGCTCATCAGAAGAAGGGTATCGAGAAGAAGTAATAACGCAATGTAACTTCAAAGGAAACAATGAAAAAGAATTTAAATATTATCATATTGGGTCTCGCAGCGCTCTCCCTGAGCAGCTGCAAGACTCTCTACGGAAAATATGAGCGTCCGGATGTGAAGACCAGCGGTATCGTTCGCGATGTAGCTTCTGATACAGATACTTTGGCTGTAAAGGATACTACTACCTTCGCCAATATCCCTTGGCGCAGTGTCTTTACCGACCCTCAGCTTCAGTCGCTCATCGAGAAGGGATTGAACAACAATGTCAACCTCCTCAATGCGGCTTTGAACGTGAAGATAGCAGAAGAGCAGCTGAAGTGTGCTAAGTTGGCATTCCTGCCTGCCTTGTCTTTCACTCCTCAGGGAACCATCGCTTCCTGGGATGGTCAGGCTGCCACCAAGACTTACACGATGCCTGTTACAGCCAGCTGGATGGTAGACCTCTTCGGCAATCTGCTATCTCAGAAGCGCAGTGCCCAGATGGCGCTGCTCCAGTTGCAGGATTATCAGGTATCTGTCAAGACCAACCTCATCGCCAACATCGCCAACATGTATTATACTCTGTTGATGCTCGACAAGCAGGTGGAGTTGGTTAACAATATGGAAGGATTGACCAAGGATACTTGGGAAACTATGCAGAAGATGCACGATCTCAGATTGGGTTACCGTACACCAGCCATCCAGTCAGCTGAGTCTAACTACTATTCTGTGTTGACCCAGAAGACCGATCTGTTGCGCCAGATTCGTGAGACAGAGAACTCTCTGAGTCTGCTCATCGGCGATCAGGCACATAGCATCGCCCGTGGCAAGTTGGATAACCAGAGTCTTCCATCTAATTTCTCAACCGGTGTAGGCATCCAGTTGCTCAACAACCGTGCTGATGTCCACGCAGCCGAGATGAATCTTGCCCAGTGCTTCTATGGTGTAGAGACCGCCCGCAGCAAGTTCTATCCATCTATCACTATTTCCGGTACAGGTGCCTTCACCAATTCAGCTGGTATGGGCATCGTGAACCCTGGTAAGTGGTTGCTCTCAGCTGTAGGTTCTCTTACCCAGCCAATTTTCCAGAACGGCCGTATCATTGCCGGTTTGAAGGTGGCTAAAATTGCAGTATGAGCAGGCTTACAACACCTGGCAGAATACCGTGCTGAAGGCTGGTAGCGAGGTGAGCAATGCGCTGGTTCTCTACAACTACTCTGATGAGAAGAGCAAGATAGAGCAGAAGCGAATAGAAGTACTCGAGAAGAATGTAGAATCTACCAAGGAATTGATGGGTATTGCAGGCAGCTCTTACCTTGAAATCATCCAGGCACAGTCTTCACTCCTCAACGTACAGCTTTCTAAGGTAGCTGATGACTTCAACAAGATGCAGGCAGTAGTAAATCTCTACTATGCATTGGGTGGAGGAGCTAAGTAGTTTATAGTTAATAATTAATAGTTTATAGTTATGGCTAGTATAATAAGTCCAAAGGCAGAGGTTTCTCCAAAGGCTAAGATTGGAGACAACTGCAAGATATATCCATTCGTCTATATCGAGGACGATGTGGTCATCGGCGACAACTGTACCATCTATCCATTCGTGAGCATCATGAACGGTACTCGCATGGGTAATAATAATAAGGTGTTCCAGGCAGCCGTTATCGCTGCCCTCCCACAGGACTTCCACTTTACAGGTGAGGAGAGTGAGGTAGTAATCGGCGATAACAATACCATCCGTGAGAACGTGGTTATCAACCGTGGTACCCATAAGGGCGGCAAGACCGTTTTGGGCAACAACAACTTCCTGATGGAAGGTGCCCATATCTCTCACGATACCGTAATCGGCAACGGTAGCGTATTCGGTTATGGTACCAAGATTGCGGGCGACTGCGTGATTGGTAACGGTGTCATCTACTCAACATCTGTAGTAGAGAACGCCAAGACTAGAGTAGGCGACCTGGCGATGATTCAGGCAGGTACTACCTTCTCTAAGGACATTCCTCCTTATATCATTGCCGGTGGAAAGCCTGTGAAGTATGCAGGTCCTAACACCATCATCATGGAAGCAGCCGAGCTTACCGAGAAGGTTCGCAAGCATATTGCTAATGCCTACCGACTGGTATTCCATGGTCAGACATCCCTCTTCGATGCCATTAACCAGATCAAGGATCAGGTGCCAGATGGACCGGAGATTCAGAACATCATCCAGTTCCTGGAGAGTTCAGAGAAGGGTGTCATCACTAAGATGTAATGAATGTGCATAAAGGGATTTACCATCCCGAATAGTAAATTTTCATTTAGTAAATTCAAGTCATACCTATTTGAATTTTACTTATTATGTGAAGGGCTGGCCGTGAGGTTGGCCTTTTCCTTTTTCAATTGAACTTAACTTTTGCCTGTGGTTCGATTAATTAATTGAATAAATGTAAATAAATGCTATTTTATTTTGTAATCTCTTCGTTTATGCGTATCTTTGCAGACAATTTGGGTCATTGTGCCCTTTTGGTTTTAAGTTAGTAAAGATTTTTAAAAATGAGAAAGAAACAATATAAGCCTAGCAATCATCGTGGATTGCAGGTCATTACTTTGTGTATCAGTACCGCTATGGTGCTCATTTTGTTGGGATTAGTTATCTTCTCTGTCCTCATGGGACGTAATCTCTCTTCCTATGTGAAGGAGAATCTCGTGGTACAGGTGATGCTCGAACAGGATATGACTAACCCGGAGGGATTGCAGATGTGTAAACGCCTGAATGCAAGATCTTATGTCAATACGCTGACTTATATCACCAAGGAAGAGGCACTGAAAGAAGCTACCCGCGATTTGGGTACCAACCCGAGCGAGTTTGCCGGTGTCAATCCTTTCCAGCCTTCCATAGAGATTACGACGAAGGCAGATTACGCGAACAATGATTCATTGAAGTGGATTGCCAAGGAACTGAAGGCATATCCGCGTGTTACCGAGGTTACTTATCAGCACGACCTGATAGAACAGGTGAACAATTCGTTGGCAAAGATCAGTATCGGATTGCTGATTGTAGCAGCCCTGCTCACCTTCATCTCGTTCTCGCTGATTAACAATACGGTGCGTCTGGGCATCTATGCCCGCCGTTTCTCCATCCATACGATGAAGCTGGTAGGTGCATCCTGGGGCTTTATCCGCCGTCCGTTCCTGCGCAAGGCTGTGCTTGTGGGTGTTGTTTCAGCCCTGCTGGCAGATGGTTTTCTGGGCGGTTGTCTCTATGCATGGTCGCTCCACGAACCGGAACTGATGAATGTTTTGGGCTGGCAGGAACTTGCCATCACCGGCGGCTCCGTCTTCCTCTTCGGTATCATCATCACCGCCTTCTGCGCCTGCATCTCAGTCAATAAGTTCCTGAAGATGAAGGCGGGAGACCTTTATAAGATTTAGTTGATAGTTGATAGTTAAAAGTTAATAGTTAAAAGTTAATAGCAGCTTTGCCGTATAGCAAGTTTGCTATAAACTGTAAATTGTAAATTATATAAAGTAATGGATAAGAAGAATTTAGCATTCGACAAGATGAACTTTATCTTGTTAGGCATCGGAATGGCGATTATTATCATCGGTTTTCTGCTGATGAGTGGCGCCGGTTCTAACGAGCATACCTTCGATACTGATATTTTCAGTACTCGTCGCATCGTTGTAGCACCAACCGTAACATTGATAGGTTTCCTTTCAATCATCTATGCGGTGATACATAAACCGAAAGACAATGAATAATTTATAATTAATATACATATTATTATTAGATGGATTTTATTCAGACTATCATTATCTCTATCGTAGAGGGACTGACCGAGTTCTTGCCTGTATCCAGTACGGGCCACATGATTATAGCAGAAAATTTGCTGGGTGTAGATATCCAGGATAAGTTTGTCAACGCCTTTACTGTCATCATCCAGTTTGGCGCCATCCTTTCTGTCATCTGTCTGTATTGGAAGAGATTCTTCTATCCAGAGGCTGTGAAGACCGGTGAGAAGACCTATTTGAAGGCGATGTTCGATTTCTATGCCCGTCTGGTTGTAGGTACCGTGCCTGCCGTGGTATTGGGCCTTGCCTTCAATGATTTCATCGAGTCAAACCTTGGCAATGTACAACTGGTGGGCTGGATGCTTGTCATCGGCGGTATTTTCATGCTCTTCTGCGATAAGATATTCAATAAAGGCAGCGAACAGACCAAGCTTACTTACAAGCGTGCCCTGATTATCGGTTTCATCCAGTGTATAGCGATGATTCCTGGTGTATCGCGCTCCATGTCAACCATCGTAGGTGGTATGTCCCAGCGTCTTACCCGCAAGGCAGCAGCCGAGTTCTCATTCTTCCTGGCTGTACCAACCATGTTTGGCGCCACCTGTCTCGAGGTTTATAAGCTCATCAGCCATGGCGGCGGCTCATTGCTCACCCAGGGCAACAACCTGTTCACATTGATATTAGGCTCAGTGGTAGCATTCATCGTTGCCATTCTCGCCATCAAGTTTTTCATCAATTATGTCACCAAGTACGGTTTTGCAGCTTTCGGCTGGTACCGTATCGTAGTAGGACTTATCATTATCATCTGCGGCCTTTGCGGTGTAGATATGCAGATGGTTGACTAAACATAAAATATGGATTTCAGAAAAGGAGAAATTATTGCCATCGACAAGCCTTATCGAATGTCGAGTTTCGGAGCCCTGGCACATGTTCGCTATCTGCTCAGCAAGAAGCTCGGTTTTAAGGTGAAGATAGGACATGCCGGTACGCTCGATCCCCTTGCCACTGGCGTGCTGGTGCTCTGCACCGGTAAATGTACCAAGCAGATAGAACAGCTGCAGACCCATACTAAGGAGTATACAGCTACCCTGCAGCTCGGTGCTACTACCGCCAGCTACGATAAGGAACACAGCGTGAATCACACCTATCCTACGAAGCATATCACCCGCCAGCTGGTGGAGGAAACGCTCAAGCAGTTTGTGGGCGAGATTCAGCAGGTTCCGCCTACCTACAGCGCCGTAAAGGTGAATGGCGACCGCTCTTATGCCTTGCGCCGGGCAGGCGAAGAGGTTCAGCTCAAGCCGAAGACCGTGCGTGTAGACGAGATAGAACTCACCGATTATAACGATGAGGAGAAGACCGCCAGCATCCGTGTGGTTTGCGGCAAAGGCACTTACATCCGCTCCCTCGCCCGTGATATCGGCAGGGCTCTCGATAGTGGCGCATACCTTACCGCCCTCCGCCGTACCAAGGCAGGAAGTTTTGCAGTAGAAAACTGCATCAGTTTTGATCATTTCCAGGAATGGCTTGATGAGCAGCCTCTCGAAGACAGCCTTCAGTCATCCAAGTAATAAAAAAGTATAACATGAAGCTATCACAATTTAACTTTAAGTTGCCAAAAGATCAGGTGGCACTTTATCCACATAAGGCAAAGCACGTGGTAAAAACGGCTAGTGGTGAACGTACATTCGAGATTACTCGCCGCGATGAGTCCCGACTCATGGTTCTCCACAAGAAGTCAGAAACCATTGAGATGTACAAGAAAGATGAAAACGGCAAGGATATGGTTGATGCCGATGGCAATCCAGTATTCCTGCAGTTCAAGGATATCGTGAATTACTTCGAAGAGGGCGATACCTTCATCTTCAACAATACCAAGGTTTTCCCAGCCCGTCTTTATGGTACCAAGGAGAAGACCGATGCCAAGATTGAGGTGTTCCTGCTCCGTGAGCTCAATCCTGAGATGCGCCTTTGGGACGTATTGGTAGAGCCTGCCCGCAAGATCCGTATCGGCAACAAGCTTTTCTTCGATGATGTCAACGAGATGGTTGCCGAGGTTATCGACAATACCACCAGCCGTGGACGTACCCTCCGTTTCCTCTATGATGAGGACGGCAATCATGATGTCTTCAAGCGTTCGCTCTTCGCTCTGGGCGAGGCTCCGCTTCCTCGCTACGTTATCGATGCACGTGAGGATCATCACGCTACAGAGGATGATATGGACGATTTCCAGTGTGTTTTCGCTGAGGTAGAGGGTGCTGTTACTGCTCCTGCTACCGGTCTTCACTTCTCACGCGAGCTGATGAAGCGTATGGAGATCAACGGTATCAACGAGGCTTATATCACCCTGCATTGCGGTTTGGGCAACTTCCACGATATTGAGGTGGAAGACCTTACCAAGCACAAGATGGATTCTGAGCAGATGATGATCAGCCAGGAGGCATGCGATCTGGTTAACAAGACCAAGCTTGCCGGCCATCGCGTCTGCGCTATCGGTACCAGTGTGATGAAGGCAACAGAAACGGCTGTAGGCACCGATGGTATGATGAAGGCATTCGACGGATGGACCAACAAGTTCATCTTCCCTCCATACGATTTCGGTCTTGCTGACTGTGCCGTAGCCAATTTCTATCATCCGGAGTCAACCCTGATGATGAGTACTGCAGCCTTTGGCGGTTACGACCTGGTTTACGAGGCATACAAGATGGCTGTGAAGAATGGCTATATGTTTGGCTGCTATGGTGATTCTTTGTTGATGCTTCCAGATTAACTGTGGTATAAACAGTTTATATACACATAGAAGTTGTTGATATTTTGGGTTTTAGCTTAGTTATCCACAACTTTTATAAAAGTGTGAATAAGTATGTATCAGGTATATTTTAAGTCTCGGTACGAATTTTGGGCAACCGAAAGCGCAACATTCGCGAGGTAATTGAAAAGATAGGAGAGCAGATTGGTGTGGTAGAGCGCCAGTCTGCTCTTTACGAAACCAAGCCTTGGGGCTATTCATCGCCCAACGACTATATCAATGCCTGTGTGCTGGTTCTCACCACGATGGCTCCGCGCCAGGTGCTGGAGGCTACGCAGCGCATAGAGAGCGAAATGGGGCGCACTATGAAGTCGGTGGATGGCGAATACCAGGACCGCATCATCGACATTGATATCCTGATGATAGATGACTTGGTGATAGATGAGCCCGATTTCAAGGTTCCCCATCCGTTGATGGAGGAGCGTGAATTCGTGATGAAACCGCTGAAGGAGATACTAAAATAGAGATTTTAAAAAGAAATTATGCAGTTGTTCGAAAGTTATCACTTCATTTCCTGGGCGGTTATGGCATTGGTCCTACTAGCCCTTTTGATATTTTATATAATTAGCTTGCGCTTAACAGTGAAGAGACAGGTTTGTATCATCAAGTCTCTGCGCCAGCAATTGCAGAATCTTTTAGATCCTTCGGCTTCGGTTGAAGCCGTTCGTACAGATCATCTCTTTTCCGAAGTACAGGGTAAGAATTTGGGCGATGAGGCACTTGAGGCATTGACTACGGAGCAGGAATTATTTGTCAAGGCAACATTATATATGAAGGAGAAAACTCCTTTTACCAATCCTGATTTTCATATAGATGATTTGGCAAAGGCTTTGTGTTCTAATCGTACTACCTTGGCAAATTGCATCAGGAAATATACTTTCGGTGATATGACCTTATTGCAGTTTATCAATCGTTATCGTCTGAATTATGCCGTTCAGTTATTGTCTTCTCCAGATAATAAGCTAAATATTTCGCAGATTGCAGAAGCTGCGGGCTTTCGTTCTCGCAGCGTCTTCAATCGGCAGTTTTTCTTGCGGTTTCATTGTTCACCTTCTGAATTTCGAGAGAATCCTCTTAACCAGGCAGAGGGTGAGATGCCTTCTGACTTGACAAATACACTTGAAAAATAGGCCAGTGAAGAGAATCCTGCCTTGTAAGCTACGTCAATGAGCTTTTGTTGGGGATCATTTGCCATGATTCTCTTGGCTTCTTCTATTCGCAGGCTCGAAATCCAGGAACTGAAACTCATGCCATATTCTTCATTGATAAAGGTTGATAGATATGTTTTGTTGGTGTGTAGTCGGCTTGCCAGTTCTTCTATGGTGAATTGTTCTTGCGTATAAGCCTTTTCTTTCAACCACAATGCCAATCTTGGGCGCAATATATTCCTGAAGTCTTCTTTCCTTTTGTTTTTATAGCTGTTGCCGGCAGCTATGGCGTTTTCTTCCTTTTTTGTATCAAGAGCACTTGGGCACTTGTTTTCATCTGTATGGATGCCCCGCTCGCTAGCCAATTGTAGGTTTCCGTATTCTCTGGCATGGTTTATAAAGTTGATGGTGATATAGATATTCACTGCTACAATATAAAACTGCAAGAGCCAGTTGATGATTGCTCCTGATGTGGTGGAAATAACTGCAAAGGCAAAAAGGATATAGAGCAGCCAATGAGTGATGTTCAGCCATTTCAGGAAAGATCTTTGGTCGCTGGAGAAATAGTTGGCCAGTTCTATGTTGTACTGAAGATAGGTTCTATGGAAATAGAACACATGTTGGAAGCATAGTTCCACAATGCCTAACAGGGCGATGATCTGCAGTATGGGGCTGTACTCTTGTAATGCGTCGAGCATAGCAAAAAGGGCAAAGCAAGATGTTGCGCCAAACTTGATTGCTGTGATTTTGCAGCGTCGCTTGGAAATGTATTGATGGTTTATCAGATTACTGAAGGAAAAGGAGAAGCAGATGCCGATGAGATAGAATAGGATGGTATCTAAACTCACCTCCCAATCGTATGAGTATGTCCACACTCCGTTGAAGCTGGCAAGCCAGATCCATATATCTATACTCATTATGAACATGGCAGTAGCCAGTAATCTCTTTGACTTTCGATAGGGCGCATAGATGCTGGTTTGGGGTGTGTTGAAGAATATAAGGAAAAATCCCAGCATGCAATAAATGATGCTGGTCATCGTTACTAAATACGAAAAGTTTTCTTCTAAGAACTCATTCATAATCTTTTTCTTTCAAGTAAATTCTATATATTTAGTTGACTGATAACTACTGATAGGCGCAATGAAAAAATGTTTTGTTTGTATCTCCTGCAGTTATACTCCTGCAAAGTTACAAATTATTTTCCTAAAAATGAAATTTTTATGTTCTAAAAATGCAATTCTTTGATATTTAGTTGGTTTTACACACAATTTTCCCCTCCCATTATGTTCGTTTTTCTTTTTCTATCATCTTTTCCTTGCTTTTTTTTACTGTTTTCTAAAATTGCAAATCGTGTTTTTGCGGTTTTTGATAATATATTTTCCTCTTTTTTTAATTTTGCGGCCAAAAATAAGTACATTATAAGAAATTGTATTCTAAGATAATAATATATGAAATTTAGTGGATTTATATCAGTTGCTATATTGTTGTGTTTTTGCATCCTGCCTATGCAAGCCCGCCAAGCCGAGCAAACCAAACCATCTCAGCAGACCTGGCAGACTAAGCAGGTTGGCTTGAAGACCAATATGCTTTATTGGGCTACTGCTACCCCTAACTTGGGATTAGAGATGGCTGTAGGCAAAAAGCATACAACTCAGGTTTTCTTCGGCTTGAATCCTTGGAAGCAAAGTGGCGGCAACCATTCCAGTCTTCGTCATTGGATGGTGATGCCTGAGTATCGCTACTGGTTCAATCAGAACTTCGATGGTTGGTTCCTCGGTGCTCATGCTTTAGGAGGACAGTATAATGTAGGTGGCGTGAAGTTTCCTTTCGGGTTATTGAAAGGATTGCGCAACCATCGCTATGAAGGATGGTATGCCGGAGGCGGTATCACAGCCGGTAAGCAATGGAATCTTTCTAAGCACTGGAACTTCGAGGCTTCGCTCGGATTGGGCTATATCCATACCAAATACGATAAATTCGAATGTGGTACCTGTGGTGAAAAACTCAACTCTGCCCATAAGAATTATGTGGGACCCACCAAGGTGGCTCTTTCCCTCATTTATTTGATTCCGGGTAGGGCAGATGAAAAATGCTCAACAGGTGCTCCTCAGATCATCGAGACCATTCAGCAGCCTAAGCAGAACGTATTGAAGCCGGTGCTCCAGTTGCAGGCAGTAGTAGCCGAAGCTCCGAAGATTCGCCATTTGGATAAGCGTGCCTATATCGACTTCCCGGTCAACAGGATAGAATTGCGTGCCGATTATCGCCGTAATCCGGCACAGTTGGATAGCATCATCACCACCATCAAGGCATTGAAGGCGGATAATAACCTGCAGGTGATGGGCATCAATATTCATGGTTTTGCTTCGCCGGAAGGTTCGTATAAGCATAATGAGTATCTGGCAAAGAATCGTGCCATCACCCTGACAGAATATGTCCGCAAGATGGTAGAGTTGCCTGACAGCATCTTTGCGGTATCATCTACCGCTGAGGATTGGGACGGTTTGCGTGAGTATATCCGGGCAAGCAACTTGGAGAAAAAGGAGCAGCTTCTTGCCATAGCCCAGGATGAAAATCTGGATCCAGATGCTCGTGATGCGAAGCTGAAGCAACAATATCCTGCACAGTATCGCACCCTGCTCACCCTCTGCTATCCAGCTCTCCGCCATAGCGACTACCACATTACTTATAAGGTTAAGCCTTTCGATGTGGAAGAGGCAAAGCAGATCATGAAGACCAGGCCGCAGCTGTTGTCGCTCAACGAGTTGTTCATGGTAGCCCAGACCTATGAGGTAGGTTCCATGGAGTTCAATGAGGTGATGGAGCTGGCTGTGCGCATGTATCCGGAGGATGAAACGGCAAACCTGAATGCTGCCATTATCCGTCTGAACAACGGAGATGCCGATGCTGCCAAGCCATATTTGGATAGAGCTGGCGATTCAAAGGAAGCCGATGCAGCCAGAAAGGCGTATGAAATGATGATGATGCAATAGAACGAAAAAGAAATTATAAGTAAAATTAAAACTATAGGATTATGAAGAAATTTACGATGCTTTCATCAGTGCTGGCTTCAGCACTGATGCTGACGATTGCATCCTGTTCTAGCAGTGATGACATAACCGGAGGTAATGGTGGTGAGAATGCAGAAGGCTCAACTTCTTACATTGCTGTGAATTTAAAGACTGTTGGCAATGCTCCAACAGGCAATGCTCGTCAAACCCGCTATACGGATTCCCAAAATGGGACGTATGAAGATGGCGTAGGAGTGGAAAATAAAATAAAGCGTGTACGTTTCTACTTCTTCAATGCCGATGGTACACCTTACATTCTCAATAATGTGAATGGTAAGGGGGAATTATATTGATAGAGACGTCAAAGTTAATCCGGGAGACCAGTCTCAAACGGTAGAGGGCATTACTGAAACAGTTTTGGTGTTGAATGGTGAGAACCATGTGGCTCCAGCCTCTATGTTGACAGTTATCAATCCAGACATTAATCCAGAATTATTACAAAATGGTGCAGCTTTGCGTTGGTCTGTCATGCGCAAGGAATTGAAAGGTACCAAGTTTTATGATAATGATCATTTCATGATGAGCAACTCTACTTACGAGGAAGCAGGAAATGACCTTTGTACAACTCAGTTGACTGGAAAGACCTATGCTTCTTCAGATGATGCACAGAGTCACCCTGTCAATGTATATGTAGAGCGTGTCAATGCCAAGGTGAATGCTAATGTTGTCGGCACTAACTTTGAAAAAGAAACAGCTGATGTTATTTTTGACGGCGTCAGCATGAAGGACAATCAGAAAAACTAAGGTAGGTGATTCTTTCTCTGGCAAAAGAAGATGGTACTACCGATCAAAAGAATATCTTTGCTTACATTGTAGGCTGGGGATTGGCAAGTGAAAATAGAAAGGCAGAGTTGTTTAAGCAGATTGATACTCAGAAATTTACAGATGAAATTCTTGGTATCTCTCCATGGTCAAGTGCTGATTATCATCGTAGTTTCTGGTCACTCAGTGTTTCCTTTTGGTGGAACAGGTGCTGATAAAAATGAACCTGTAAATTATAAGTTCTCTGAGTATACACATAAATTGGGTGATGCTGTCTATACATTGCCTAATACACCTACGGAAGTTATAGATGATGCTCATGTTTATAATAATACTTTGACGAAATTCGTGGTTGCTGCTCGTCTGGCATACGAGGATGCTGATGGTAGTTTACAGCCTGCCGAGATTTGTGAATATAAGGGACAGGAATTCTTGGGAACAGATAATTTGAAGAAGACCTTTGTAAAGGAGATTTCGCGTTACTATAAGAAGGTCCCTGTTGCTGCTGGTGAGCCAGATAAATATGTAAATCTGGATCCTTCTGATATTACCTTTACAACAACTGCTCCATCAGGTACTCAAGCTAAGGATTACGAAGTCTTTGCTACGTTGGCAAATCCAAACATTACCTTGTACGAACAGAAAGGTGGTGTATGGAATGAGGTAACTGACAAGAGCGGTGTGTACAACATGTTGCAGGGAACCCCTGCAGAGGTGAGAACAGGTGGTATGGCATACTATTATACAACTATCAAGCACCTTGGCGAAAAAGGTAAGTTGGGAGAATATGGTATTGTTCGTAACCACTCTTATCAAATATCTCTCAATTCTATCAAGGGATTTGGTACTCCTGTTTATAACCCTGAAAAGATTATCGTTCCAGCAATACCAAGTAATGATAAGACCTATCTTGCTGCAAAGATCAATGTCCTCTCTTGGCGTGTGGTACCATCTACGGTAGATTTGGACAAGACAGAAAAGAAATAATAAGATTTATATAAATGAAGAAGATTATAAATGATATCAGAAAGAAGGGAAGGCTGATGATGCTCTCTTGCTGCACCATCCTCGGCTTGCTGCTCGTATCCTGTGATTACTGGCATGATAGCTATGAGGGATGTGAGGAACTGCTGAAGACTCATCTGAAGGTGCAGTTCATCTACGATATGAACATGAAGTTTGCCGACGCTTTCCCTCATGAGGTTAAGAACGTCACACTTTATGCTTTCGACCAGCAGGGAAAATTGGCTTATGTCAAAACCGAGGCTGCCGAGCAGATTATCGCCGAAGAGGGTATGAACATCGACGACCTGACTCCTGGTGTCTATGATCTTCTTGTATGGGCACAGGGCGAAGAGCGTTATGCTGGCTCCTATACTTTTGGGCAGGCCAGCGTAGGCTCTTCAGCCTGTGATGTGCTCAAGGCTACGGTGAATCGTGCCGATAAGGGAATCATCGACCATGATTTGACTCCGCTCTTCCATGGACAGTTGGCTAAAGCCAATCTCACCAAGATGGAGAAGGGGGGAACGAGAACCGTCAAGGTTTCGCTTACCAAGAACACCAATCATTTCAAGGTGGTGTTGCAAAACCTGTCGGGCGTGAATCTCAGTGCCGATGACTTCATCTTCCAGATTACCGATAACAATGGTAAGATGGATTACGACAACAGTTTGATGGAGGATGAGATGCTTACCTACAACGCCTGGTCTGCTTACTCCGCTTCTGCCGGTGTCAGTTCAGGTAGCAGCGAGCAGACATCAGTGGCATGCGCCATCGCCGAGTTGACCACCAACCGGCTGGTGAAAGGCCACGATATGCGACTGCGCGTATACAATAAGTCAACGGGTGCAAGCATCATCAATATTCCATTGATAGATTATGCCCTGATGGTAAAAGGTAATTATAACAAGAGTATGAGCGACCAGGAATATCTGGATAGACAGGATTCCTACGACCTTGTATTCTTCATTGACGAAAACCACAAATGGCAGGCTGCTTCAGTCATCATCAATTCATGGAGAGTGGTACTGAGCAAGACAGATATGTAATCTATAATTATTGTATTTAATCATGATGTATGAGATGAAAGGAATAAGATATGCTGGGGGGACTGCTTAGGTTCTTCGTATCAATAGCGATGGCTTGGCTAGGCTGTATTGCTTTGGTCTCATGCGACCAAGGAGATACAAATGCAGGGGAAGCGGAAGCAAATATCACGCTTACCCTTTGCTTGAAAGGAGCAGATAAAAATAGTAATACAAGAATGGGGCAACCTTTTGTAAAGCCACTGGCTTCGAGAGGTGAAGAAGATAAGACTGAAGATCCGGAAACGGAGATGGAAAACAGTATCGACTTTAGCAGATTCCACGTCGTTTTCTATGATGTAAATCATCGTATGGCTGGAGTCCTGCAAAACATGGTGCTCATTCATGTGGGCGGTAATATCTACCGGTTGACAGGCTCTTTGCCTGTGAGCAACAAGGTGCTTGTTGGTAATCATTTTGAAGGAAAAATGGTGGTTTATGCCAATTTCAATATGAGTGAGGCTGACTTGCAGAAAGACTACAACGATACGGATATCGCCCAGAAGTCGTTTAATTACGAAGCAAAGCCTAAGTATCTGCCGATGTGGGGTGTCAAGAAAGTTGTCTTTACACTTGCTGCCGGCAAGCTTCAGGATTTCTCGGATATCAATCTGCTGAGGGCGGTAGCCAAGGTAAAGGTGAATCTGAGTAACGATATGAAGAAAAATGGATGGCGCATACATAGTATGCAACTCATCAACTATAATGACAAGGGATATTGCATGCCTGAGAAATATGCTAAATGCGAAAAGACAGCATCGCTTACTCACGAGGAGTTTGTGCACTTTTTCAATTCCAGACAAACCAGTGGTATCATGATGACAGATGATGTTCCTATCTATCTGCCTGAATATCAGAATAATGGTAAGGATAATGCGGATAAATGTATCATCAAGTTGAAACTGGCAAAAAAATAGAATCGTTGAACGGGATGATTCCGGAAACGAAAAGGAATATACCTTGCGCTTCATTGATTATACAGACAGTGGAGCGGAAGGTACAACCACCAATGATATCGTACGCGACCATTATTATATCTTCGAGGTGTATAAGAGCAGCAATGGTCAGAATCTCGTGAAGTTGACGGTGAGGAAATGGAATGTACGTAATCACGAAGATATCGTGATGTAACTTCTATGAATAATAAATAAAGTATTAATAAGAAAATATAAATCAAGCAATTGATTGTTGGCTTTTCAAAACATGGCAAAGAAGATATACTATTATATATGTATTTGGGCAGTATGCTTGCTGGCGGCTTGTTCTGCCGGTGATGATGCAACTTCCTTTCCCGGTCAGGCTGATGCCGAGAACCGGGTAGGGGTGACGTTGCAGCTGTCTGCCTTATCTTCCCAGACTTCGCAGTCTTCCCGGTCTTCTCTGACCAGGGCGGGTTGGGAGACGGATACCGAAGCTTGGCCTGGAGAAATGATGAAAAGCTGGTTTGTGGTGGTGGTACAGAATGGACAGATAGAGAAGATTATCACTTCCGATTTGAAATCTGGTGTTACTGAGGTAGAGAAAGACCAGGCCTTTGTGGAGCTGAATAAGGGCGAGACAACCTTCTATTCTTTTGCCAATATCAAGCCTGAAGATATCGGGTTGGATGCCAGCATATCTGTTGGGCAACCGCTGCCTGATGGTTTTGATGAAAAGACTTATCAGATGGATGGCAACAGTCAACTCTTCCATGAGTTGATGACGCCTGAGTTTAAGAACGGTTATCCGATGAGTAATAAGCAGATGGTGAATATAACTGATAATCAGCAAGTCATCAGTCTGGAGGTTATCCGTATGATGGCTAAGGTACAGCTTTCTATTACCAATGCCACCGATCATGCCATCAATCTGAAGACCATCACCCTTTCGGATGTCACCCTGAACGGTAATCCGAATGTCAAGCTTTTGCCAAATGTGGATTCGAATGATCAATTGCAAGTGAATCTGCCAAATTCGGCAAAGAAGGGAACCCTCACGCTGAGGGCTGCAGAAAACGATGGTATAACCATTGAGGCTAGAGCTAAGCAAACGGCTTGTTTCTATATGAACGAGAGTTTGGTAGATAAGGGAGCAGATGGTGGCAACCGGTATTTTATCCTTTCGCTTACTACGGTAGATGCGGCTACGGGCACTACCAGTAACCATCGTTATGCCATGCTATCATGGAATGAAATCCGGCGCAATGATTATCTGAAGATTCCTATCAAGCTGGAGGATTACCAGATTAGATGGACGGTAGAGGCATTCTCGCCAATCGGTGTGTTGCCGAAGGTAACGGATGATGGCGAAAACCTTTCGCTTGACTTCGGTTATTATGGAGAATTTCATATCAAGCCCGAGGTCATCAAGTTGAGCCGTACTGGTTCTCAGACCCTGTCAGTGAGTGAATGGCAGATGGGAACGGATGCAACAGGTTCTGATGGCTGGAAGCTGCAGGAGCAGAAACCGGAGGGAGCTGATGGCGTAAACATCTTCGATAGCTCGCCAGCCTGGGTTCCATCCGCTTACCGCCTGGAAGGAGAAATGGGCAACCGCACGGGTTCTGCCATTTACACAATGAAGATTAAGGTGAAGGAACAGAATGGCTTGGACATGTATCCTATCATCTCCCGCAAGGTTCGCTTTACGATGAAGCAAATAAACCTGACCCGTGCAGGAAAGAATACTGAAAAAATAGTATTAAATACAAAGACTTTTAGCTATGAAAGGAATTAGTTTATTTTCAAAATACATATTGTTCATCCTGGGCATCATCTGCTTGATGCCTGGGATGGCTTATTCCGAGACCTTTAAGCATTATGAAGGTATCGCCAATAAAACCGGCGATTACGAGGTGATAGATGCCGCCTATGACTGTCTCCGACAGAAAACGCATGTGGTTCATTATTATATCGCCCTGCCTAGCGGCGGTAGTAAGGAATTGTCGTTGCCATTTTCCGGCTATTCGGGCAATGGTACAAATTTGGAACCTAGAGGATATTTCAGATGGTATAATTACGATACTGATAAGGCTTCTGATCAGTTGGAGAAATATTCTGCCGACGGCTGGTTGCAGCGCATGTATGATGCTCATGGGATAAATAAAGGTTTGATAGCCTATAAGCTTCGATCCGGGCCAAATCGTAATTCGGTGGGTGTAAAATATACCCGTCCCTCTGATACTTCCTGGACTGGGGAGACCATCGCCTGCGATGTGAGCCGATACATGGACGGCTGCAATGGAACCTTCGATCATGAGCCAACCCTTTCTATCCGATACATCTTCCATATTATGCCGGCAGAAAAGATGGCGAATGATATCAAGCAGAAACTCCTGGAAACGGGAAAAAACAGGGATTATTCTTATGAAGATGGAAAGGGTGTTTCGGCAGGATTGATGGATTTTAAAGCCACCATGACACTCCGTTTGAATCAGAATGATGTATCCAACTATTATTTCCATCCCATGAATAATAGCTATACGCATCATGTCTTTGCAGAGGATGAGGCGCATAAGATAAAGGAGTCGGATTTCTCTTCAGAGGTTGTTCAGGCAACTAAAGTGCAATGGCGTGTCTATAATTCCGATAAAACCCAGTTTGTCTGGTGGACATATACAGGTAGTTCTTCATCCCGTTTCTTTGATTTGAGTCTGGATTTGCTGAATAATAGAGCGGCCACTAGCGCATGGCGAAATCTGGATGGTAATGGAGTCAGCAGCAAGCAGACCTTTAAGTATGGCGACCGTATCTATGTGGTGGCGCTAGCCGCTTCCAGCAGCGGACAGATGTGTCCTATCGCCAATTTCACCTGTCAGCTGTTCAACCAGTATCCGATGACTACGGACGAACTGAAGGCGAAAGGTCAGAATACCCGATTAAATTCTTATCTTGAAGATCATTATCGCTCTGTCAACACCGTTTCTTTTGATGACGATGATGAGGAGCAGACTCTTCTGGCTCCTACAAGCCCGGATGATAACCAGGCCCGCCTGCCTTCTAAATGGAGCAAGCGAAGCTATGGCTTTGTCTATCGTGAATTGATGAATTTCGCTCCGGCAGGCGATATGTATGTAAATCCTAAGCATTCACCGCTGCATGGAGAATACGGACTCTATAAGTCGGCAAATATAAAGGGAAAGTCAGGATGGGGAAACTCTGGTACAGATAGCTACCTGTGGTGGCCTACTGCCCAGCTCTACGACCGTACCTACGAAAATACGAATGGCACCCAATATGGACATTTCCTCTATATAGATGCTTCCGATGAAAGCCGACAGATTGCCGAAGCTGATTTCAAGGCCGACCTCTGTGTGGGTTCGCAGGTGATTTTCAGTGCTGCCATTGCCGATATGACCACCGGTTCGCAGCGCCCGCAGCTGATGTTCAAGCTCTATGGCGTGAATTACGATGGGAATAACCAGGAAACGGAGCGCAGGTTGCTGCACTCCTTCTCATCCGGCAATTTTTCGGGAAACCGTGAAGGAACAGATGCTGCCAATGTAGGAAAATGGTATCAGGTTTACGGAAAAATGGTGCTGCAGAAGGAGAGCGGCGTGAATAATTTCACCGATTTCAAACTTGTGGTGGATAACATGTGCAAATCTACCTCTGGTGCCGACTATGCCTTCGATGATCTTCGCATTTACACCAAATCATCCAAGGTGGATATCATCCAGAGCTCGCCTATCTGTCCTGATAAGAACACGGCAGAAGATTCCTCCGTTTCCAGCAATATCCTCACCAAACTGAGGGCCTTGCAGGAAACCATGGCGGCACTCATCGCCCCGGCTACAGAGAAGAAACTCTACTTCCGCTTCGTGGATGCCGAAGGAAATCCGGCAAAGAACGTGAACTATGGAACGGTAGAAAGCCCGAACTACAATTGGGGAACCACCACCATATATAATTATGTGGATGATAAGCAAACGGTGGATGGAAAGCCGATGTACGAGAAAATCAACGACGAGTGGAACGTGGTGCTTGCCAACAGATACTTCAATCTGCAGTCGAACCAGACTTACTATGTTAGTTTCGCCTTCGAGGATGATTCGGTGACGGATAAGACCCAGCTTGCGTGGGGAAAGCCGTCGGATGTGTGCTCGCTCTATAGCGCCAACTTCCAGATGGTGCAGCAGAAGGTGCTGGTTACCGATGCTAACGGAAGCATCACCACCACCGTCACCATTCCTTGCGATGACAACGATACCCCGAAATATAACATCAAGGCGCAGTTGCAGACCGTAGACCAGAACAATGGCGGCAGCATCCAGCTGAATGGTGTGCTTTATGATTGGTATGTAGACGATGCCAAGACTCCGATATTGGAAAACAGCGCCGAGTTCAGTAACATTCCTCTGAGTGTGGGCGATCATACCATCCGTGTGTTTCCTACCAAAACATCTGGCACCATCAACCAGGGCGGCGTGGATTATCAGATCTGTCTCGGTGAGATGTCGTTCAAGCTTCGTGTCGTGAAGAACGGACCGCAGTTGGATCTGGGACGTCCCGGCGTGGCATATCCTAATAATTATGCCCGCACGGTGCGCATCGGATTGCCTCAGGTAGCCCTTTTGGCTCAACAGAAAACCAAGGGTGGATACTTCTGTATTCCGGTTAGCGGCAAGAACTTTGTGGCGAATAATTCCACCCATCTCTATTTCGTGAAGGCTGGCGGAAAAGATCTGCTGGATCCTTCGCAGTATACCAACGTGATGTATCTTTCGGATACCAACGACCCTGCCTACCAGAACAGGATAGCGGAGAGCCTGACGCTGGCTACGCTTCAGGATAATTACATCGAGCGTAATACCAGCCAGCTGAAGCTGAAGTTTACGCCGCAGTCGGGGACTGCATCTTCTGCTTCTTCCAAGAATGTGCAGTTGCACGAGGGATATTGGTACGAAGGCGTATTGATATTCCGTGAAGATGGCTCCCAGGGAACCACGGTACTCTGTTCGGGCGAGGTATACATCCGCTTTGCGGTGGTACCGGAATACGCTACCTGGAATCCTACTGCCAACAGCAGGATGAGTGCGGCATGGAACAATGATGAAAACTGGCGCCGCTCTGACCATGGCGAGCTCTATAAGGGGGCTGATAAATATACGGATTACAGCAGCGGCGGATACGTGCCGATGAAGTTTACCAAGGTAACGATTCCAAATTTGAGCGGACTGTATTTCCCTTCCCTGGGCTATATCGCCTATCAGAAATCCACGGGCATCGCCACCCGTCTGAGCAATGCCAAAGGCGATGCGGCTACTGCGAATATCCAGTATGACATGCTTGCCAAATGGGATGCTGATGCCGCAGATCACGGATTGAACGCCGACGGCAATCTGGAGTGTGAACCTTTCTATGGCAACACCTGCGACCAGATTTACTTCAAGCCGGGAGGCGAACTGCTCAACCAGTGCTATCTGATATACAACAAGGCGTGGGTGGAGAAGCAGATGAAGTCAAACACCTGGTATGCCCTCACTTCGCCTTTGCAGGATACCTATGCGGGCGACATCTATGTGCCGGCTGCATCGGGCAGACAGGAGACGGAGGCGTTCGAGCCAATCTCGTTCTCATCATCGGTAAACAATCGTGTAACCAGTCCTGTATATCAGCGAAGCTGGGATGATGCTTCTGCCGAAGAAGTAATCTTGGGCGGCAGCTACGATGCCTACGACTATGCAGGCACCGGCATCACATTCGAGAAACAGAATCTCAATGCGCTTTCAGCCCACTGGAGCCACGTATATAATCAGGTGGATAGGAAATATCAGCCGCTGGAGGGCGTGGCTATCAGGATGGGAGATAAATATACGATGGGTGCATCGGGCGAAGTATTGCTCCGTTTGCCGAAGGCAGATACGCAATATACTTATGTTTCGGCTTCTCAGCAGCAGAGTACGCTTTCGAAGAATGTGGATAAACAGAATGCTTATCGCCTGGTGGTGAATGCCGATGCCCAGGAGAATGCTTTGGGCACAATGAGCTATTCGCTGGTTAAGTTGTCGGATGGCAACAATTACTATCTGGTGGGTAATCCTTATATGGCTACGCTCAGCATGCATAAGTTCCTGAAGGCAAATCCATCGCTACAGTCCAGCTTCTATGTCTATGAGAATGGTGTGTTGAAACTCTATAATCAGTTGGATATGTCAACCACCACGTATGAGTCGAAGAACGACGTGAAGATTTCGCCGATGCAGTCGTTCTTTGTCCGTCTGAAAGATGGACAGAGTGCATCGCAGCTCAACTTCACTTCTGCGATGACGGTAGATAGAGAAGTGTTTGGCGGTGTGAAGACGGCATCGGATGAGGAGCAGAATCTCACGACGCTTACCCTTACGGCATCTGCATCGGGTTATCGCAGCCGTTCGAGAATCGTTCTTGATGCATCAGCTTCGGAAGATTATGATGATGTCGAGGATGCCCAGCTGCTCTATGATGCCCAGCTGAAGGAAGTTCCGGTGGTCTATACGGTGGCAGGCGATGAGGCTGTGGCGCTGAATTCCTTGCCGGATGTAGATTGGCTGCCACTGGGTGTGGTAGGCAAATCCTCTTCTGTTGGATTGAAAATTGATGGCATCTCTCGCCTTTCTTCTCCTCTCTATCTCTACGATGCTGCCACCCGCAAGTATCAGGAACTGAAGGAGAAAGAAGAGGTGAAGGTAATGGCGAACGAGCACGGCAGATACTTCCTGACGCAGACTCGCAGTACCACGGGTATCGAAGATGCTGAGATGGGAGAGAGTGACGTGAAGATCTATTCTCCAGCCCGGGGATTGATCGTTGTATCCAAGGTGAATGGGCCTCTATTAAATAAGGTGGAGGTTTACACCCTCGATGGAAAACTGGTGGCAGCGAAAAAGGCTGCAGGTGCTGTTTCTGTCAGCATCCCGGTTTCCTCTTCGTCCCAGACTGTCTATATTATCAGAGTATCCTTGATGGATTCGCAGACTGTAATAACAAAAAAATG
>ENA-OQEL01000121-OQEL01000121.1-human-gut-metagenome-genome-assembly--contig:-NODE-121-length-30114-cov-4.398406_pt1 | contig 30114 bp, 39 predicted proteins | sample MGYA00242796_ERZ504637 | MGnify/ENA primary metagenome ERZ504637 (study PRJEB26092, sample SAMD00036306) | human gut metagenome | host: Homo sapiens | study: EMG produced TPA metagenomics assembly of... | reverse complement strand
CTCAAGGTCAACATGACAAAGAGTAAAGTAGACAGACCAAGCGGACTTAAATACCTTGGGTTTGGGTTCTACTTTGACACTAAGGAAGCACATCAGTTTAAGGCAAAACCACATGCAAAATCAGTAGCGAAGTTTAAGAAAAGAATGAAAGAACTCACATGCCGTAGCTGGGGCGTTAGCAACAGCTACAAGGTGGAGAAATTAAATCAACTCATCAGAGGTTGGATAAATTACTTTAAAATTGGAAGTATGAAAACACTTTGTCGAGAACTAGATGGTAGCATCAGATACAGACTTCGTATGTGCATTTGGAAACATTGGAAAACTCCACAAAACAGAGCAAAGAACCTTATGAAGCTTGATGTACCAAGATGGGCAGCATTTAAAATAGCGTATTGCGGAGACAGATATGCAAGACTCGCCCACAATGGATGGATACAAAAGGCTATAAGTACAAAGAGACTAACCTCATTTGGATTAGTCTCAATGTTAGATTACTACACCGAAAGGTGCGTTACTTGTTAAGTTGATTGAACCGCCGTGTACCGAACGGTACGCACGGTGGTGTGAGAGGTCGGGAAATTTCGTTAAATTTCCCTCATACTCGATTATTAACCATTTATATAAATTTTAAAAAAATGAAATAATTAGAACAAAAACCTCAAAATATAGTACAAATTTATCATTACAAAAATTCTGATATAAAAAGAGCAATATTAAACAAAAACCAACTAAATTAAACCTAAACCCATGTCGTATTTTGTCGAAAACTGCTAATCACCTATCAAAATTAAAAATTCTAATAGAAATCTTCAAAATACAAGCGCGTAACGCGCCTAGAATATTGATATATTATATGGAAAAATGAATCCACCAACAAAAACAAAGAGGGAAATTTCGCAAAGACGACAAAATTTCAAAAGAAAGACAAAAAAAGAAGTTCTACGAAAAATAAAGTCGATGGAGGGATGAAATATTTGGGAAGAATTTATTATGAACAGAAAGGACTTATTAACCTCGATGATATCGTAGATATATTTATTGAGGTTGGAAATATACACAATTACCTGGAAAATGCAGCCTTGCGGATTTTGCTTTTTGGCAATCCTGAGCTGAATTTTTATCAGTGCCGATTATTAGTATTGAAGTACGGAGAATCACTTTCACAGGATGATTTGCACGGGCGGATGGTATTTATGAGAATGATACAGCTGCTGGAAGCTAACACAGTTTAAAATAAAATGAGAATTTCTTTTTTGACCGGGCAACCGGTCTTTCTTTTTTGCACAAATGGTGTTATAATTTTGGAGAAATTATGTTGATTACTCATAGCTTTAAAAAAGAAGCATTGCATTGTGTTTAATTAAACCAAAGCATGATAATTCAATCAAAGAAAAGAGGACAAAAATGAACATCGTAGTACTTGCCGGAGGGCTCAGCACAGAGAGAGATGTTTCCTTCAAGACAGGAAGCATGGTAGCTAAGGCGCTCAAAGAGAACGGCCACAAAGTTATATTATTGGATGTATTTATGGGATATAGTGACAGGGAGGAGGACCTGACAGGTATATTTGACAGCGCGGACGAGATAAGCGTGCAGGTCAGCGATATTCCGACAGAGGCACCTGACCTCGCAAAGGTAAAGGCTTCCAGAAAGGACCAGTCATCTTGCTTCTTCGGACCAAATGTCATAAAAATGTGTCAGATGGCTGACATTGTTTTCATGGCTCTCCACGGAGAAAACGGAGAGAACGGAAAGATACAGGCAGCATTTGACCTCTTCGGTGTCAAATATACAGGCAGCGATTATTTAAGCTCAGCCATCGCCATGAACAAGGAGACATCAAAGCAGTTCTTCCTTGCAAACGGTATCCCTACTCCAAAGGGTATTTCCATGACAAGAGCGACCAGACAGGACGATATCACAAAGCTTGACCTGACACTTCCATGTGTAGTAAAGCCATGTTGCGGTGGTTCAAGCATCGGTGTCACCATCGTTAAGGATGCGGCAGAGTTCAAGGCGGCACTTGACGATGCCTTCAAGTGGGAAAATGAGCTGGTTATCGAGGAGTTTGTACAGGGCAGGGAGTTCTCTGTCGGCGTTATCGAGGGCAAGGCTCTTCCTATTATAGAGATTGCACCGAAGGAGGGCTTCTACGATTATAAGAATAAATACAAGGCGGGCAGTACAGTAGAGACATGTCCGGCCGAGCTTCCTGAGCAGGTGACAAAGGATATGCAGCACTATGCCGAGGAGGTTGCGCGCGTTATCGGGCTTGACACATATTCACGCTCAGACTTTTTGCTCAATGACAAAAATGAGATGTTCTGCCTCGAGGCAAACACACTGCCGGGCATGACTCCGACCAGTCTTCTGCCACAGGAGGCAGCGGTTATCGGTATGAGCTTTAATCAGCTCTGTGAGCATCTGATTGACATATCTTTGAAAAAATATGAGGTGTAGCATGTCGGATAAGTACATGAAGAATCTTACATTTGCAAATATCGCAAAGGCTTGCGATGGCACATACATAGGCGATGAGACACTGCTTGATACGACAATCACCGGCGCCGTCATAGACAGCAGACAGGTGAAGGAGGGCTATCTTTTATCCCGATAAAGGGAGAAAGGGTGGACGGACACAAATTCATTCCGACTGTGTTTGAGCAGGGGGCGGCAATTGTGCTCTCTGAGCATGAGCTGACGGATCCGGCAGGCCCATATGTGCTTGTTGAATCAACCACCGATGCCATGAAAAAGCTCGCGGCATTTTACAGAAAAAAATCCTTGAATATCAAGGTGGTGGGCATCACCGGAAGTGTTGGCAAGACCAGCACCAAGGAGATGATATCATCAGTTCTTGAGCAGAAATACAGCGTCCACAAGACCGCAGGCAATTTCAACAACGAGATAGGCCTGCCACTCACCATTTTCGGAATCAGGGAAAGCCATCAGGTAGCGGTGCTTGAGATGGGCATATCTGATTTTGGCGAGATGCACAGACTTTCTACCATGTCGTGCCCGGATGTCATGGTCATCACCAATATCGGCTACTGCCATCTGGAGTTTTTGGGCGACAGGGATGGTGTGCTTAAAGCAAAGACAGAGTGCTTTGAGCATATGATGCCGGATGCGGTCGCAGTGCTGAATGCAGATGACGACAAGCTGGCCACAGTGCAGACGGTAAATGGAAAGCCTGCCATATACTATGGCAAGGAATCAGCTTCAGGCGTTCATAAATCAGTATATACCACAAATATTGAAAACCTGGGCTTTGACGGCATGAAGGCTCATTTTGTCACTCCGGAGGGTGAGTTTGATGCACAAATCCATATCCCGGGTGAGCACAATGTATACAATGCCATGGCGGCAGCGGCTGTCGGATTGCAGCTTGGCCTCACAATAGCAGAGATAAAGGCAGGAATCGAGAAAGCAGAGACAATCGCAGGTCGTACCAATTTCATCAAAACACACGGCATGACAGTGATAGATGACTGCTACAATGCAAATCCTGTATCCATGAAATCCTCTATCGAGGTGCTTTCACATGCAAAGGGCAGGACAATAGCAGTGCTTGGAGACATGGGAGAGCTTGGAAGCGATGAGAAAAAGCTGCACCATGAGGTAGGCGAAGCAGTTGGAGAGAATCATATCCATACACTTTTTGCCGCAGGAGAGCTGGCAAAGGAATATGCAGCCGGAGCCGCAGAGAAATCGTCCGATGTAGACATCCACTATTTCGAGGATAGGGAGACTATGACACAGGAGCTTCTTTCATATGTGAAGGAGGGCGACACCATACTGGTGAAGGCATCACACTTCATGGAGTTTCCGAAGGTAGTCGAGGCTCTGAGTGAGTAAAATTAGGTAAAATCAATCGGGTAGAAATTAATTCGATATTTAATAATTGCAAGGAATGGATATTCTCCAAGCCTCATAATATTATAAAAGAAAGAGAGAAAAATAATGGCACAGAATCCAATCGTAACAATCACAATGGAAAACGGCGATGTAATCAAGGCGGAGCTTTATCCGGAAATCGCACCAAACACAGTAAACAACTTTATCAGCTTAATCAATCACAACTTCTATGACGGAGTATGCTTCCACCGTGTAATCAAGGGCTTCATGCTTCAGGGCGGAGATCCTGACGGAAACGGCACAGGCGGCCCGGGCTATGAAATCAAGGGTGAGTTCACACATAACGGCTTCAAAAATGACTTAAAGCACACAGCCGGTGTACTTTCAATGGCACGTACCATGATACCTGATTCAGCAGGCAGCCAGTTCTTCATCATGCATCAGGATGCACCACATCTCGACGGTGAGTATGCGGCATTCGGCAAAGTAATCGAGGGCATGGATGTGGTAAACAAGATCGCAGAGGTGCGCACAGACTACATGGACAAACCACTTGAGGCCCAGGTCATGAAGACAGTTACAGTTGAGACCTTCGGAGTGGACTATCCGGAGCCGGAGACAGTTTAATGATAATAATTATTGATGAGGCAAGCGCAAAACTTGCCTCTTTTTACTATCATGACGAGATATTAAAGCTGCAGTGGAAGCGCGCAGCCAATATGTCATTTGCGTCAGACGAGTTGCATGATGAATTTCAGGAAAAACTGCAAGAAAAACTACCTGATGAGCTGCGGGAAAAACTGTATGTTGCGCTACCGGCAAATGAATCAATTAATGACTTCCAAAAAACAACGATACAAGAATATGCAGATAACACCGCGAAAGCTAATACGGGAAATCTAAGAATACCGAAAGCTCCCGCCGACTACATCTGGATAGTATCAAACAGGCAGCAGAAGCAAATAGCCGACTCACTCGGCATAGCATCAGTAGGAGAACCGCAGTGCGGCACGCACTATGCAGTCGAGAGCCTTGCAGAGCTTGATATTGAGTATCTGGAGCGGGTGCGCAGGCGATATAATCACATCCCGTGGGACATCGGCGAGACAGACAGGTGTCTGATACGTGAGTTGTCCCTGTCAGACCTTCCTGCGCTCTATGAGCTCTATGACAAGCCTGGCATGACAGACTTTGTGGAACCGCTTTATGACTACGAGACAGAGCTTGAATACCAGAAAGCATATATAGAGAACATGTATGGCTTTTACGAGTATGGCATGTGGCTTGTATTTTCCAGGGAAACAGGGAAGCTGATAGGCAGGGCAGGGCTTGAGCATGATGAACTGGGCTATATGATAGCGCCGGAATTATGGAACCAAGGCTATGCCACGGAGGTGTGCCGATTCATCATAGACTACGCGCGCGAAAACACAGACTTTGAAGAGCTTTACTGCCGGATAGATGAGAAAAATACGGCATCGGTGCGCCTTGCTAAAAAGCTTGGATTTACAAATAGCGGGCATATGGATGATGATATAAACGCTTCTATATATAGAAAAAATATAAAAAACAATGAAAAACATTGAAAAATATGCAATTAGGCAATAAAATATAAACATAGTTTAACGATTTGGAGGACGAAAAAATGAAGAAATATGCATACGGAGTAGATATAGGTGGAACAACTGTAAAGATAGGCTTTTTCGAGACCACAGGAAAACTTGTCGATACATGGGAGATTCCTACACGCACAGAGAATTCAGGCGAGCTCATCCTGCCTGATATCGCAGCATCCATCAAGGAGAATAACGAGAAGCATGGCATAGAGATGGGGGACATCGAGGGTATAGGCATGGGAGTGCCGGGACCTGTAAAGGATGACGGAACAGTATTGAAGTGTGTCAACCTCGGCTGGGGCGTGTTCAACGTGGCACAGTCACTCTCAGTACTGTGTGGTGGTATCAAGGTAAAGGCCGGAAACGATGCCAACGTAGCTGCACTCGGTGAGATGTGGCAGGGTGGCGGAAAGGGTCATCAGGATGTAGTCATGATTACACTCGGCACAGGCGTAGGCGGAGGAATCATCCGCGAGGGCAGAATCGTAGCCGGAGTAAACGGAGCAGGCGGAGAGATAGGACATATGCCTATGGTAGATGATGAGTCAGAGTGCTGTGGCTGCGGCAAGAAGGGCTGCTTAGAGCAGTATGCATCAGCAAACGGTCTCGTAAGAGTGGCAGAGAGATACATTGCAGCACACAGGGATGTGGCAACAAAGCTTGATTTAAATGCAGGCTTCACAGCCAAGGATGTATGCGATGCGGCAAAGGCAGGAGATGCAGCGGGCATTGCGGCAGTAGAGCAGTCTATGAAGCTTCTCGGCAAGGCAATGGCAGCAGTAGCATGCGTTATGGACCCTGAGGTATTTGTTGTCGGCGGTGGCCTTTCAAAGGCAGGCAGCATCATCATCGATACAGCAGCAAAGTATTATAAAGAGTATGCTTTCCATGCAAGCCGTGAGACAGAAATCAAGCTCGCCACACTCGGCAACTCAGCCGGCATGTATGGCGGAGTAAAGATGGTTATCGGCTAATAACATAAGATTGCAATTTTTAAAGAAATAAAATATAATGGCTACTAAAGATACACTACAATCGAGGTGAGACTATTGGCAGATTACTCAACAGAAGAATTAGAAAAAATAGCGGATAAATTTCGCTCAGATACCAGCGGTATAAGGGGAACAAAGGATTTTACGAGCCCGGAGGAGCTTTACGATGAGCTGAAAAAGGAAATCAAAAAGTACCATCCGTCGGATGACACAAGCCTTGTGGACAAAGCCTACAGGGTAGCTTATGATGCTCATAAGGGTCAGGCGCGTAAGTCAGGAGAGCCTTATATCATACATCCGCTTTGTGTTGCCATAATACTCGCCGAGCTCGAGCTGGATAAGGAAACCATTGCAGCAGGACTGCTCCATGATGTGCTGGAGGATACCATCATGACCATGGATGAGATGCGTGCAGAGTTTGGAGACGATGTCGCACATCTGGTGGATGGTGTCACGAAGTTGAAGCACCTGCACCTGACAGACAGCACCAAGGATCCGAAGGACAAGAATGCGGACAGGCTTGAGATGCAGGCTGAGAATCTGCGTAAGATGTTTCTCGCCATGGCAAAGGATATCAGAGTCATCCTCATAAAGCTGGCAGACAGACTGCACAATATGCGTACACTCAAGTACCAGTCCAAGGAGGCACAGCAGCGTATCGCCAGAGAGACACAGGATATCTACTGCCCTATCGCACAGCGACTTGGTATCAGCAAGATAAAGATAGAGCTCGAGGATCTTTGTATGAAGTACCTCTATCCGGATGCCTACTACGATCTGGTAGAGAAGGTAGCCCTCAGAAAGACAGAGCGCGACACCTACATCCAGGGCCTGGTAAACGATGTCAAGAAGTATGTTTCTGATGCCGGTATCAAGGCAGAGATATACGGCAGGGCAAAGCATTTCTTCAGTATATATAAGAAGATGGTCAATCAGGACAAGACTATAGACCAGATATATGACCTCTTTGCCATCAGGATTCTGGTGGACACCATACCGGACTGCTACGCAGTGCTTGGTATCATACATGAGAAGTATAAGCCTATACCGGGCCGTTTCAAGGACTATATTGCCATGCCGAAGCAGAACATGTACCAGTCGCTTCATACGACACTCATAGGCCCGAGCGGACAGCCGTTTGAGATACAGATACGTACCTATGAGATGCATCGTACAGCTGAGTACGGTATCGCAGCGCACTGGAAGTACAAGGAAGCAAACAACGGCAATGCCACTACCACCACTGTCACAGAGGAGGAGAAGCTCAGCTGGCTGCGCCAGATACTCGAGTGGCAGCAGGATATGTCGGATAATAAGGAGTTTATGACTTTATTAAAGAGTGATTTAAATTTATTCTCCGACAATGTATTTGCATTCACTCCATCCGGCGATGTAAAGAACCTGCCAAAGGGCTCCACACCTATAGACTTTGCCTACAGCATACACTCTGCGGTCGGCAACAAGATGGTCGGTGCCAAGGTAAACGGCAAGCTGGTGCCGATAGACTATGTCATCAAAAACGGTGACCAGATAGAGATAATCACCTCACAGAACTCCAAGGGACCAAGCCGTGACTGGCTCAAGGTCGTAAAGAGCACACAGGCCAAGAACAAGATCAACCAGTGGTTCAGAAGTGAGCTCAAGGAGGAGAATATACAGCACGGCAAGGATCTGATAGCAGCCTATGCCAAGGCAAAAGGTATCAACTTTGCTGAGATAAACAAGCCTGAGTATCAGGAGAAAATACGCCGCAAATACGGCTTCCACGACTGGAACTCATGCCTTGCAACCGTCGGCCACGGCGGACTCAAGGAGAGCCAGATAGTCAACAGGATGTACGATGAGTACAAGAAGGATCATGTGGTGCCGGTGACAGATGCAGATGTGCTTGGCAGCATCGCAGAAAAGCAGCAGGCGGCAGCAGGCACACAGCCCGAGCACAAGTCAAAGAGCGGTATTGTGGTACACGGACTCTATGACGTGGCTGTGCACTTCTCGAAGTGCTGCAATCCTGTTCCGGGAGATGAAATCGTGGGCTTTGTCACAAGAGGCCGAGGCATCTCCATCCACAGGACAGACTGCGTGAATATCATCAATCTGTCCAAGATAGAAAAGGACAGGCTCATAGAAGCAGAGTGGCAGGATACAGCCCTCATGGACAACGGTGCCGAGTATCAGGCAGACTTAAAGATATTCTGTCATGACAGGCCGGGACTGCTCGTAGATATCACAAAGATATTTACCGAGAAGGAAATCAATATCAGTGGTATACAGTCCAAGACCAGCAAGCAGGGTATCGCTACAATCGAGGTATTTTTTAATATCAAAGGCAGGGACCAGATAAAGGTTCTAGTGGAGAAGCTCAGACAGATAGAAAGTGTAATAGACGTAGAGAGGACCACCGGCTAAATCCCGGTGGTTCTTGCGTGAAGCATAACATATAACAGATAAGGAGTACACTCATATGGTAAATATGAAGATAGACCACTTCGTAGTGGGACCGGTGCAGACCAACTGCTACTTTGTCACCAATATAAAGACAAAGGAAATGATAATAATAGACCCGGGCGCGTGTGCTAATCAGCTCGCAAAAAAAGTGGACGAATCAGGTGCAAAGCCTGTAGCAATACTGCTCACACACGGACACTTTGACCACGCCACTGATGCAAAGCCGCTCGCAGACCGCTACGGCATCAAGATATATATCCATGAGGCAGACAAAGCCACACTCGATGACCCGCAGCTTAATGTCAGCTACATGATGGGCCAGTCAAAGACCTTTTATGCAGATGTATTTTTGAAGGATAAGCAGGAGCTTGACATCGCAGGCTTTCATATAGTAGTGCTTCACACACCGGGGCATACACCGGGCGGCTGCTGCTATTATTTCCCGTATGAGGACGTGATCTTTACAGGAGATTCACTGTTTTGCGGCTCAATCGGACGTACGGATTTCAAGGGTGGCAGCATGTCAGACCTTGTGCGCACAGTGAAGGAAAAAATCATGACACTGCCTGAGCATACAGAGGTGTACCCGGGCCACAACGACACAACAACCATAGAAAACGAGAGGATGTATAACCCTTACTTATGATAGTAGTAGTATTTAATAAACCGGATTTTGAATATGATGTGCACTCACTGCTCAAGGAGTTCTTCCCGCAGGAGGATGTGCAGATGTACTATAGCTGCTCACCTGATGAGGTGGAGGGGAAAAACTTAGCCTGCACGCACCACGAGATGACAGACGATGGAGTAAAGGAATTTGCGGATGCCTCACAGGTATTTAAGATAGACTATGTGGGCGATGAAATTGCAGTGGAGTGGACGCTGAATAGAGCCGGTGTAAATAATTCCATGACAGATGAGATGCAGCAAGCCGACGAAAATGATATTAAAACAGCCGGAAAAAGAATCTGCACAAAAATATCCGTGACCGGCGCAGACCGCAAGGAAACCAAAAACCGCCTCAAGCTCGCCCTGTATTCCATGATAGAAAAGGGCACAGGAAAGAGCCTTCCGTGGGGCACACTCTCAGGCATCAGACCAACCAAGATAGCCATGAAGTGTATAGAGGACGGCATGAACGATAAGGAAACCTACGACTATCTGAAGGAAACTTACCTCGCAAGCGATGAGAAAATCGACCTCTCAATAGGTATAGCAAAGCGTGAGAAGGCACTGCTCGATAGGGTGGACTATGACAACGGCTACAGCCTGTACATAGGCATACCATTCTGCCCGAGCACCTGTGCATACTGCTCGTTTACCTCATACCCGCTTGGTGTGTGGAAAAACCGCGTGGACGATTACCTCGACGCACTCGAGAAGGAGATAGACTACACGGCGCAGAAATTCTATCACAAGAAGCTAAACTCCATCTACATAGGAGGTGGCACACCGACCACACTAAGCCCTGCGCAGCTTGACAGGCTTATCAGAAAAATTTAAATGCAGCTTTGATTTAAAGGACTGCCTGGAATTTTACCGTGGAGGCAGGCAGACCGGACTCCATCACGAGAGAAAAAGGCTTATGGCACTAAGAAAAAACGGCATCAGCCGTATATCTGTCAATCCACAGACCATGAAGCAGCAGACACTCGATATAATAGGAAGACACCATACGGTAGACGATACGATACAGAGCTTCAAGCTTGCGCGTGAGCTGGGATTTGACAACATAATATGGACCTCATTATGGGACTTCCCGAGGAAACACTTGATGATGTAAGGCACACGATGGAGCTCGTAAAGGAGCTGGCGCCTGACAATGTCACCATCCACTCGCTCGCAGTAAAGCGCGCTGCAAGGCTTACAATCTTCAAGGACCGCTATCAGGATATGCAGATGGTCAACACTCAGGAGCATATGGACCTCTGCGCAACCTACTGCAAGCAGATGGGGCTTGAGCCATACTACCTCTACAGGCAGAAGGGCATGGCAGGCAACATGGAAAACGTGGGCTATGCGGCAAAGGGCAAGGCCGGCGTATACAACATACTGATAATGGAGGAAAAGCAGACCATCGTGGCCTGCGGAGCCGGAGCAAGCACCAAGCGCGTCTGGCCTATACCAAATCCGGATGGCACACACCGCATCGACAGATGTGAGAATGTCAAGGATGTAGGGCAGTATATCGCAAGGATTGATGAGATGATAGAGAGGAAGCAGAGGCTGTTTGAGAAGTAAATATTTCCTGAAAAGTGTATAAAAAATGATGTTTACATCATTTATACATCAAAAATTTCTGTAGTGTTACGGAAAGGTTGCTGTGATAATAAAAAAATGATATAGTTAATATAAAATGAGGAAGGGCTAAAGGTAGCGGATAAAATGTGTGAGTTCAAAATTCAAGAGTTAGGCCTTAGAAATTATAGAGGATTTGATAATAAAAAATTTGTGCTCAATCCAAGAATGAATGTTTTTGCTGGGAAAAATGGTTCTGGTAAGACTTCCGTATTGGAGGCTGCTAATGTGATGCTGGGAGCTTATCTTGCAGCTTACAAGACTTATGTACCTTCACGGTTTGTATATAATATAAAGTCAACCGATGCAAGAAGAAAAACGTTGATTTCAGATGATAGCATGATTTTGACGACAGGATCAATTGCACAGTATCCGTGTGAAGTAAGTTGCAAGGCGCAGTGGGGCGGAAATAATACAGAGAACAATATTGAATTTAGACGAGTTATTTTAAAAGAAGATGCAAGAACTAAATTTGGTGGTTCTAATCCGATGCAGCCAGCTGTAATTGAATGGGAAAATAAAATATCTAATGCGAATCACTCGGATAGTAAAGTGGTTCTTCCATTAGTGCTTTATTTGAGTACAGCACGCCTTTTTAAAGATGGAAATAAGAAAACAAATATAAAAGGTGTATTTAGTAGGACTGACGCATATAATCATTGTTTGGATTCGCAACATGGACTTGAAATTGCATTTCGTTATATTGATACTCTTAAAGCTGTTTCACTAGAAGAAAATGGGGGAAAATTATTTCCTGCATATGAGGCAATTTTAAAGGCTGTTAATGATGCATTTTGTGATGAATTGAAGCCGGGAGAAGAAATTATATCTTCGACCAAATATGAGGATGATATTATTGCATTAAAAACAGCAGATGGAACAATCCTTCCGTTTCAGCTGTTGAGTGATGGTTATAGAAATGTAATAAAGATGGTACTTGATATAGCTACGCGAATGTGCATATTGAATCCTTATCTAAAGGGTGATGCACTCAAAATGACACCTGGAATTGTTATAATAGATGAAATTGATTTGAGTTTGCATCCTACATGGCAGAAACGTATTATAGGAATTCTGAAAGAACAATTTCCTAGAATACAGTTTATATGTGCTACGCATTCTCCTTTTATTATTCAATCTTTGGATGAGGGAGAGCTTATTACTTTGGATCAGCCATTAGATAGTGAGTATTCCGGAGAAGGATTGGAAGATATAGCTGAAGATGTTATGGGCGTAGAATTGCCTCAATATAGTGAGAGAAAACGAAAGATATACGAAGCAGCCTCAAAATATTATACAGCCTTGAAAGAGGCCAAGACTCAAGACGATATAGCTAGGCTTGGCAAAGAATTGGCTGATTTAGAGGCGGAATATAGTGATAATCCTGCTTATATGGCGTGGGTTCATCAAAAATATACTGAACAGGCATGGAAAGTGAAGAAAAATGAGACCAGTAGATAAAGGTGAATCACCATATAATACAATAAAAAAATATCAGGATGCACTGCCCTATTTAGGTGAAAAGATAGGTTATTATTGTTCATATTGTGAATTTCCAATTAAGCATGTACCGGAGGTTGAACATGTTGTATCAAAATCAAAGGGCGGAGATATAACGGATTGGAAGAACTTGCTGTTGGGATGTAAATATTGTAATGCTAGAAAATCAGCTAACACAACTCCTGAAAATGATGATGAATTTTTTATGGCCTGATGTGAATAATACAGCAATTGCTTACTTATATGAAAATGGTTATCCAAAGGTAAATGAGCAGCTTTTAATGGAATTAGATCCGACAGGTGAGTTAAAAGAAAAGGCAACCAATACGTATGAGCTAGTAAAACTTGGTAATGTTCCTGATTTGAGTAAAGGGGATAAAGATAGGCGGCTTATAGAAAGAAATACTGCTTATTATAAAGCAAAGGAGTCATTGGACGGATGGCTACATATGAAAGATGCGCCAGATAGCTATAGAGAAGATTTAAAAAAACAAATTATTATGACTGCTTTGGGAGATGGCTTTTATTCTGTTTGGATGACAGTCTTTGCAAATGAGCCACAAATATTATTAGCTTTAATTGATGGTTTTGCGGGAACAAATAAGAATTGTTATGATGAAGAGGGGAATGTTAAAAAGAATATTTCAGTTTAGAAAATTTAGCAGACAGAGTGTAAAAGTGTATAATCATGTAGAGAGGGAGAAGAAAAATTTAGAAATAGTGTCAAAAATTATAAAGAAAACCTAATATTCATTGACAAAGAATTAAAAATGGGTGAAAATATATTATTGAAAACCCTGATTAGATACAGAAAAAGATACAAATAACCGAATAAAACATACGTAAAACAGAATAGGCTAAAATAATTCGGGGGGGGGACAAAGGTACCTCCCCTAGAACAGGTATAAAGGAAAATAAAAGATACCACAAGGAGAATTTGGAAAGAATGTACAGAAAGAAAGGCAGAGGATGGACAAAGCATATAGATTTTATGCTTATAGATATCGCATGCATTGTTATAGCATTTTTTATTTCATATGTGATACGCTTCGGCTTTAATAACCCATATGTGGACAAGGACTACCGTATACTGGGTGTAGCATTTCTTCTGATAGATTTCTTTGTGGAGATAATGGCAGATTCATTCAAGAACGTCCTAAAACGCGGATATCTGGATGAATTCATATCGACCTGCAAGCACGCAGTGCTTGTATTTCTGGTGACAGCGCTATTTCTGTTCACCACACAGATGGCTGATATATACTCGCGATTATCATTTTATATCATGTTTCCAATCTATGTGACAATAACATATGTAGCAAGACTAGCGCTCAAGAGCTTCCTTAAGGAAAAAGGGCTTTGGAGCATCAAGAAAATCGCTGTTTGTCATAGCACCTGATGCCATGCTTCGTGATACACTGTGCACAGTGGAGAAAAGCTGTATAGGCTATACAAAGATAGTAGCAGCTTCACTGGATACAGACATGAAGGGTATGACTATATGTGGCATACCTATAGTTGCAAACCACGATGGTATAGTGGACTATGCGTGTGATGAGTGGGTGGATGAGGTGCTCATCCCGCCTTGTAGCGAGGATGAATATCCAGAGCGGATGGCAGATATATTCCTTGAGATGGGAATAGCGGTACATACAGGAATAACCAAAAATGGCACAGCCCAGGGAGGCTACAAGCAGATAGAAAAGATAGGCGACTATACCGTAGTCACATCAAGCGTGAACTATGCCAACACCAGCGCGCTTCTGGTAAAGAGAGGCATGGATATAGTCGGAGGATTGGTGGGCTGCCTGTTCACACTTATCATAATGATATTTGTGGGTCCTATGATATACATAGCATCGCCTGGACCTATATTTTTCGCGCAGGAGAGAGTCGGCAGAAACGGAAGAAAATTCAAGATGTACAAATTCCGCAGCATGTATATGGATGCCGAGGAGCGAAAGAAGGAGCTTGCGGCACAGAATAAAGTGGGTGACGGAATGATGTTCAAGATGGACTTCGACCCGAGAATCATAGGCAATAAGGTGCTGCCAAACGGAAAGAAGAAAACCGGAATTGGGCAGTTTATCAGGAAAACAAGCCTGGATGAATTCCCACAATTCTTCAATATACTAGTGGGAGATATGAGCCTTGTGGGCACAAGACCACCGACACTCGATGAGTGGGAGAAGTATGAACCACATCACAGAGCCAGAATGTCATTCAGACCGGGACTGACCGGACTGTGGCAGGTGAGTGGCAGAAGCAATATCACGGACTTCGAGGAAGTGGTGAAGCTGGATACCCAGTATATTGGGGAGTGGAGTGTAAAGGGGGATGTGAAGATAATATTCAAGACGTTTGTAGGAGTTTTGAAAAACGATGGAGCAGTGTAGTTTCTACAAGGAGAAATATTAACATATGAAAGTTGTATTAATGGCCGGAGGCAGAGGAACAAGGATTTCTGAATTATTCCCTGATGTTCCAAAACCACTAATTCCAATACAAAATATGCCTGTCTTAGAGCGAGAAATTATTTCGCTCAGAGAACAGGGGTTCACAGAGATAATCCTGACAGTAGGGTATATGGCTGATAAAATAAAGGACTATTTTGGAGATGGATCAAGACTTGGAGTGAAAATCAATTATTTTGTGGAAGACAAGCCTTTAGGGAATGCAGGTGCTTTGTTTTTTCTGGATTTAAAAGAAGATTTTCTGCTTTTAAACGCGGATGCTGTATTTGATGTGGATTTTAACAGAATGGTGAAATATCACAGACGAAAAGGTGCATTGGTTACATTGTTTACACATCCAAATTCTCATCCATATGATAGTGGATTAATTATTGCTGATAAGAGTGGTGAAGTAAAGCAATGGCTTACAAAAGAAGAATCCAGACCAAAGTATTACAAAAACAGGGTAAATGCCGGTCTTCATGTAATTTCTCCTAAAACATTGGAGATGAGTGGGATTGATAAAAGTTCAATTGGTAAGGAAAAAGACGGGAAGATTGTAAAAGTAGATTTAGACCGTCAGATTCTTAAACCATTGTGCTCTACAGGAAAAATGTTTTGCTATGATTCGCCTGAATATGTAAAGGATATGGGAACACCGGATAGGTATTATTCGGTGTGTGAAGATTTTAAAAAAGGTGTTGTTTCAGCAAAGAATCTTAGTAATAAACAAAAGGCAATCTTTTTAGATAGAGATGGAACTATTAATAAGTATGTAGGTTTTTTAAGAAATATAGATGAATTTGAATTACTACCAGGAGTTTCAGAAGCTATAAGAATGATCAACACTAGTGGTTATTTAGCTATAGTAGTCACAAATCAGCCTGTTATAGCAAGGGGAGAAGTTACATTTGAAGAGTTGGATAACATTCATTGTAAAATGGAAACTCTACTTGGAAAAGAGGGGGCATATATTGATGGGTTATATTTTTGCCCGCATCATCCACATAAAGGTTATGAAGGTGAGATACCTGAATTGAAAATAGATTGTGATTGCAGAAAGCCAAAGCCGGGAATGCTGCTAAAGGCAGCAGAAGAGTTGAACATTGATTTAAATGCCAGCTACATGATAGGGGATTCTGATTCGGATGTTCAGGCCGGTGAGGCGGCAGGCTGTACAGGTATAAAAATAAATGAAGGCGGACTATTAGACGCTGTGAAGGGAGTATTACATGATTATAACTAAGACCCCATTTCGCATGTCATTTTTTGGTGGCGGAACAGATATGGAGGAATATTTCAGGGAAAATGAAGGTGCTGTTCTTTCGACTACATTTGATAAATACTGTTATGTAAATGTAAGACATCTCCCAAGGTTTTTTGATTATTCAACAGAACTTTCTTATTCAAAAACAGAGAGAGTAACTGATATAAATGATATTCAACATCCGGCAATTCGAGAAGCAATGAAGATGCTTGATATGAGAGAGATAAGACTTACATATGAAGCCGATCTTCCGGCTCGTTCAGGGTTGGGAACCAGCTCATCTTTTGCAGTAGGAATGCTTAATGCGTTTTATGCTCTTAAAGGCAAATATGCAGATAAAAAGAAACTGGCAGATGAGGCAATTTATCTTGAACGTGTTTTGTGTAATGAATCAGGAGGATGGCAGGATCAGATAGCAGCTTCCTTCGGAGGCTTTAACAGAATTAATTTCAATTCAGATGGATATGAGGTGCTTCCTGTAATAATATCTCCGGAAAGAAAAAAATGTTAAATGATAACTTATTGATGTTCTTTACAGGGTTCACACGTTTTTCTTCGGATGTGCAGAAAGCAAATAAAGCAAGCAGTTCAGAAGACAAAAGTGTAAGACTTAAAAAAATGTATAGTCTGGTAGATGAAGCAGAGGCAGTTCTTACGGACAAGAATAGAAATTTAGATGAGTTCGGTCATCTTCTTGACACTACATGGAAATTGAAGAAAGGAACAGGTGGAGCTGTAAGTACAGGAAGTATAGATGAGTTATATGAAAGAGGTATGAAAGCCGGTGCACTTGGAGGAAAGCTCCTTGGAGCTGGTGGAGGAGGCTTCTTAGTGTTTTATGTTCAGCCGGAAAAACATGAGGCTGTGAAAGAAGCAATGAAAGACCTTATGTATATTCCTTTTAAATTTGAAGATGGTGGCACAAGGGTGATTCATTATAGTCCGGAAGAATATGAAGAAATTTAGTAAATGTAAAAGGTGAAGTAAAGTGTTGGAAGAGAATATTCAGAAACAGATTAATGTATTAATTGAAAGATATCCGCAAATAGATAATTGTAAAAAAGAAATCGAAGAAGCCTATTTAGTTCTTGAAGAGAGTTATGCAAATGGAAACAAGCTTTTAGTTGCAGGAAATGGTGGCTCGGCAGCAGATTCTGAACACATAGTTGGTGAGCTGATGAAGGGATTTGAAAATCCCAGAAATCTTTCATCAGAATATAAAGAAAAATTAACGTCTGTAAAATAATGAACTTGGCAAGGTACTTGGAGAAAATTTTACAGATGGCACTCCCAACAATTGCACTTGATGGACATGTCGCACTTACAACTGCATATATGAATGATTGTGAACCATTGCTTTGTTTTGCACAGCAGGTAAATGGATATGGAAAGGAAGGAGATGTTTTCCTAGGAATTTCCACATCCGGTAATAGCAAAAATATTTTATATGCTGCAGTAGTTGCAAAAGCGAAAGGAATGAAAGTTGTAGCTCTTACTGGTGCTAAGGATAGCAAATTGTCACAGATAGCAGATGTGACAATAAAAGCACCTGAGACAAGGACATATAGAATACAGGAGTATCATTTGCCAATATATCATTGCCTGTGTCTGATGCTCGAAGAAAGATTCTTTGGAGATAATAATTAAAATGCTAGAGAAACAAAGATTACTTAATACATATGTAAATAATGTCACATTAGATGAAACATTAGATGAAATCGATGAACTAATTCATAAAAGAAAAAAATCATATATTGTAGCGATCAATGTGGATGTTGTCATGAAGATGGAAAGTGATGATTATCTTAGAAGGATAACTAATGAAGCTGATATGGTATTGGTTGATGGAAAACCTCTGATATGGATTTCAAAGTTACACAAATGTCAGATAAAAGAAAAAGTTTCGGGATCTGACCTTGTACCTCAGTTGTGCAAAAGAGCAGCAGATAATAATTATTCTATTTTTATTATAGGTGGTAAAGATGGAGTTGCAGAGCAGGCAAAGAAGAAGCTTGAACAGAAACTTCCCGGCATTAGAATAGTTGGAACATATGCACCACCATTAGGATTTGAGAATGATGAATCTGAATTAGATAAAATAAATCAGATGATTACTGATGCACATCCGGATTTGTTAATAGGATGTTTAGGATGTCCAAAACAAGAAAAGTGGATATATGAGAATTATATGAAATATGATGCTACAGTTTCAGTATGTGCTGGTGCTACAGTTGATTTTTTGGCTGGAAATATCAAAAGAGCGCCGCGATGGATGAGTGATCATGGACTTGAATGGTTTTATAGATTTTTGCAGGAACCAAAGAGAATGTTTAAAAGATATTTTCTTGATGATGTAAAGATATTGAGATTGATATTTAAATATCGAAAGGACTGATTATGGATTTAGGCAAACAAAACATTTTGTTCTTTACTCGGACAATGATGCTGGGTGGAACAGAAAATGTTGTTTTACAATTATGTGAAGTGTTTAAACCAAAAGTTAATAAGATAGTTGTTTGTTCATGTGGCGGTGTAAATGTTGAAAAGCTCACAGAAATGGGAATTAGGCATTATCAAATTCCGGATATATCATCTAAGAAAGATATATTAAAAATTTGTAGAACAGTAAAACAAATCGTAGAAAAGGAGCAAATAACAGTAATACATTCACATCACAGAAATGGCTGCATTCTACACAGAAATTTTAATTTTGGCAGTTTCAATCATAAAAATTGACTAATGCACATAATACATTCTTTGATAAGAAATTGTTGACGAGATTTGCGTATAGGAACACAAAAGTTATAGCTGTTGGCAAGATGGTGAAGAAAAACCTTGTGGATTATTTTAGAATCCCTGAAAAACAGGTGTCTGTAATTCATAATGCGGTAAAGCCATTTGATGGAGATTATATAGAAGATAAATATATAAGGAAGCTTCATGATGATGGGAAATTTTGTTGTTGGCAATATAGGTAGATTATCTGAACAAAAAGGAATGGAGTATTTTATTGAATCTGTTCCTAAGATTCTAAAAAATATCCTCAAACGAGATTTGTAATCGCTGGTAACGGTGAGGATGAACAAAAATTATTTAGTTTAGTAAAAAAGTTAGGAATTGAAGAATATATTAAATTCTTAGGATATAGAAAAGATGTTCAAAATTTAATGTCACAACTTGACTTAATTGTTTTGAGTTCATTGTGGGAGGGATTGCCATTGACACCGATTGAAGCATATTCGGTAGGTAGGACGATAGTTGCAACAAGAGTAGATGGGGACACCAGAAATTGTCAGAGATGGAGTGGATGGATATTTAATTGATCCTAAGAGTTCAGAACAAATAGCAGAGGCTGTGTGTAAAGTAATAGAGAATGATGAAAAAAGAGAACAAATGGAAATGAATGCAAAAGAACGTTATGTTCAAGAGTTTTCATTTGTACAACTTGCGGAAAAATATAGTCGATTTTATGAGGAATTGTAATGGATAATTTACATAATAAAAGTTTAGGCAATGATATGCCTAAAGCGATTAAATGTTTATATTATACAGTAACATTATTTGTTAATGCTATTTGGAATAAAGTACCTAGTCGTCATATGAGAAAATGGGCATATCAAATTTTAGGTGCACAAATTGGTAAAAAACACTTTTTTTATGTAGACGCGTGGAAGTATTGTTACCTAAAGCATTAAAGCTTGCTGAGGGTGTTTCTGTTGGCTGGTTTGCTGAATTAGATGCAAGGGGAGGAATTACGGTAGAGCATGATACTAATATTTCCAGTCATGTGAAAATGATTACAGGAAGCCATGATATAGATGACCCTGATTTTTACAGCAGATTTTAGACCTATTACTATAGGACATCATTGTTGGATAGGTACAGGAGCGACTATTCTTCAGGGAGTGTCTATAGGTGATGGTGCAGTAGTAGCTGCGGGAGCTGTTGTTACAAAGGATATACCACCTTATGAAATATAGGGGGGGTGTACCTGCTAAATGCATAAGACAGAGAAATCACGACTTGAGATATCAAGTAGGTGCACCACCAATTTTTCATTAAGATATGCTATTAATGATTTTATAAAAAAATACACTTATTAATAAAGAGCTTACTTTATTATGTTGTGTTAAAGATTAAATTTGGGAAAGACATCAAAATTAAGCCTATAAACGTTATTAGAGGTAAATTAGAAATACAATTACAAAAGAATAGCAAGTTAAAAATGGGTGGTTTTTTGATGACTACAGGACCATGCTATATCAAAATTATAGAAAATGCAAAATGTAGTATAGGTGATAAAGTTTTTATGAATCATAATTGTTCGATCACCTGTGCAAATGAGATTACAATTGGCGATAATTGTAATTTAGCAAATAATATAGTTATTGTTGATCATGATCATAATATAGGCGATACAGGAGTTGTTGCAGGGTTGAATAGTAAGCCTATTCATATAGGAAATAATGTTTGGATTGGCGCAAATGTAACAATATTAAAAGGAGTAACTATAGGTGATGGTGCAATAGTGGCTGCAGGAGCTGTTGTTAGACAAGATATTCCAAATTGTGAGATTTGGGGTGGAGTCCCAGCTAGAAAGATATGTAAATTAGGAGAAAGATATGTTAATTAGTGTTATTGTTCCAGTATATAACGTAGAAAGATATTTGAGACAATGTTTAGATAGTCTTATAAATCAAACTTATAATGAATTAGAAGTCATTATGGTGGACGATGGTTCAAAAGATAGTAGTGGAAAAATATGTGATGAATATTCTGAAAAATATGATAATTTTAAGGTAGTACATAAAGAAAATGCCGGTCTTGGCATGGCGAGAAATACTGGATTTGAGCATATTAAAGGTGAATATGTTACTTTTGTCGATTCAGATGATTATTTAGAGCCGGATTGTATTGCTACATTATATAATGAGTTGAGAAATAAAGATGTCGATATGTGTAAGGGCGGATTTAAAAGAGTTATTGATTCGGGAAAAATTGTATCAAACAGAATATATGATAATGAATTATTTCAAGGCGAAAAAGCGAAAAAAGAAATGCTTCCAAGAATGATAGGAAGTTCACCGACTAAACATGACAGCATAGAAATGTGTGTGTGTGGGGCACTTTATAACACAAAACCTATTTTTGAACACAACTTAAGATTTCCGTCTGAAAGAGAATTGATTTCGGAGGATTTGGTTTTTAATATCGATTATATGCAGTATGCAAATGGAGCATGTACTATTGATAAAGCTGGATATAATTATAGAGTAAATTTAGGGTCATTAAGTACAAGTTATAGAAAAGATAGATTTGAGGCAAGCAAGTATTTTTACTTAGAGATGCATAAGAAATTGATGGATTTAGGATATGATAATGACACTGAATTAAGACTCAAAAAGAATGTTTTTTATTTATATTAAAATGTGTATTAAACAAGAAAATGGTCATTTAAAAGATATGCCATTTAAAACTAATTTGTCTAATATTGGAAAGATATGCAGAGATGAAACAGTAGGTGATGTGATTAGAAATTATCCTACGAATTTATTGGAATTTAGGCAGAGAATATTTGTAACTTTGATTGATAAAAATCACCATATGTATGTTTTTTTTAAGTTTTTTAGGGTTAATTTAGAAGTAGAAGAAAATTATGAATTTAAAATTTAATGTGATTATAAAATTAATATTTTTATTGTGCATATTTTTTGTTATTTGTTTCATTTTTTTATGTCAGATGTTGTTGTTAGTAATGATTTAGTTATTAAACTATTTCGTTACACAAGTTATTTATTAATGATTGTTGGATTAATAAAAAAGAATATAAAAAATAATAATATATATTGGTATTTTGGTGCTTTTGTAATATGTTTAGGAATTTCACTTATAACAAGAGATGTTTATTGGTGTACAATAATACTTGTGATTTTAGCTATGGCTGAGCTAGATATGAGAGAAATTTTTAAAATTAGCTATTTTACGATGTTGATTTTAACAATTGTAGTAGTTTTATTAAGTATAATAGGAATTATACCAAATGTTGAGAATATGAGGCTGGGAGAAGAAAAAATTAGATTAGGTTTAGGCTTTTATCATAGTGATGTTTTGCCATTAATTCTTTTTTATTTGATTATTTATAGGATAATACTTAGTAGAAATAATGTTAGTTTTAAAAGAGTTATAATATGGATTGTATCTACTATAATGTTATATTTGATATGTGGTTCGAAAAATGGACTGATGGGAACCATTATTTTATTAATTATGTTTTTTGTAATTACAAGAAAAAAGTTTTCAAAAAGCCATATTTTATTATTTCTTTCTAGATTCGTTGTGGTATTTTTATCAATTGGATCATTTTTTATTATGTATTTCCAAGGAATTGGTGATGCAAAATTGTATGTTATAAATAATTACTTTTCAGGGAGATTTGCTATTGCTTATCATGCTATGACAAGTATTGGCGTTCATTTAGTTAATTTTATGAATGGAGATAAGTATACGGAAACAATTAGTCAGTGGTTTGTTATAGATAATGGGTATTTGTATGTAATGTTGAGATATGGAATATTGTTTATAATTTTTATGATTATTTATATCTTGAAGCAGATACAGGAAAATGAATATATCAGTAAAAAAATTATCCATGGTGGCATGATAAATAAAAAAATGCAAAAATATGTTATTGTTACGGAAAAATTTGGTGGAAAAAAAATGAACGCAAGCGTTTGGCTAGAGAACTTCACGATACGATAGGACATGCTTTGGCAGGAATGGCTGTGGGCGTTGATGCTTGTATTACTATGATTGATAAAAATCCGCAATTGGCAAAAGCGCAATTAAAGATAATCTCTAAAGCTATACGTAAAGGAATGAAAGATGTTAGAAATTCACTAAATAAGATGCGACCGGATTTTTTACAGCAGTATAGATTAAAAGAAGCTATTGAAAAAATGAAAGAAGAGATATCTGATGTAACGGATTTGAAGATAAATTTAAATTATCAAATTGATGAAACTGGTTTTGATACTAAGATAGAAGATATCTTATTTAGAGTTATTCAAGAAAGTATAACAAATAGTATACGACATGGATTGGCTACAGTTGTGGATATTGATATCTACAAAGAAAATAATTTATTGTGTTTAAAAATAAAAGATAATGGTAAAGGTTGTAAGGCTATAAACTATGGTTTTGGTCTAAAACAAATGGTAGAAAGAGTTTCTCAAATAAGAGGAGATATAAATTTTTATAGTGAAAATGGTTTTACAACTGAGATAAAAATACCTTTATAGAGTAAAAATCTTATAGAGAAGGAGAGTTATTGGATGCGGTATTTCCAATAATAATTGCGAAAATGATAAAAGTATTAATAGCAGATGACCAAGAATTAATAAGAGAGTCGTTAAAAATAATTTTAGGCGCACATGATAATATTGAAATTGTTGGTGTCGTAGGTAACGGATATGAAGTATTAGAAACACTGAAAAAACATAAAGTGGATATTATTTTAATGGATATAAGAATGCCTAAAATGGACGGTGTATATTGTACTAAGGTCGTAAAAGAACAATATCCAGAGATAAAAATAGTGATATTGACGACTTTTGATGATGATGAATATATATTTAGTGCTTTAAAATATGGTGCAAGTGGTTATTTATTAAAAGATGTAGGCATGGAAGAATTGTATGAAGATATTATGGTTATCTATAATGGCGGAGCTTTGATTAATCCAGATATAGCTACAAAAGTAGTAAGTATGTTTTCTAATATGTCAAGAAATAGAAATTTAATCATTAATGTTGAGGAAAATTGTCTAGATGAATTATCTAAAAATGAATGGAAGATAGTTCAAAATATAGGATTGGGTTTATCAAATAAAGAAATTGCTAAAAAAATGTTTTTATCTGAAGGTACAGTCAGAAATTATTTAAGTTCCATTTTATCTAAATTAGATTTACGAGACCGCACGCAATTGGCTATTTGGGCTGTACAGACAGGTCAAATTGCAAAGGATTTTGATAATGATTAAGAAAGTTATAATGAGTTTTATGGCTATAGTATTTATTTATGTAGCTGTAACAAATCTATATACGAATAAGGTAGTAATACATTTAGGTATATTTGTAGGCAATTGGGAATTGCCAAATGGAAATGATTATAAAGTCATAGATGATGCTATAGCCCGTTTTGAAAAATTACATCCTAATGTAGAGATTGAATATGAAAGTGGTATTTTAAAATCTGATTATTCTTTGTGGTTAGCCAATAAAATTGTAAATGGTGAAGAACCTGATGTATTTATGATTGTAGATGAAGATTTTAATACGCTGAGTTCTTTAGGTGTTTTAAAGGATTTAACGGAAGAAATAGAAAATGATAAGAACTTTAATAAAGATGATTATTATGAGAGTACTTTAAAAGCTGGTCAATATGAGCATAAACAATATGCTTTGCCCTATGAAAGTAATCCTATGTTGATGTTTGTAAATAAGACTTTATTAGAAAAGGAAAATATACCTATACCAGAAAATGATTGGACTTTAGATGACTTTTATAATATTTGTCAACAAGTTACAAAAGATACTAATGGTGATGGTGCTATCGACCAGTATGGTTGTTATAATTTTAGTTGGTTAAATTCTATGTATAGTCATGGTATAAGATTATTCGATGAAGATGGAAAAGAATGTTTTATCGACCAAGACGAAGCGAAAGAAGCAGTTATTTTCGTAGAAAAACTAAACAAATTAAATCAAGAACATATCATTACCAAAGAAGAATTCAATACAGGTAAAGTGGCATTTGCTCCTATGTCTTTTGCGCAATATCGTACATATAAGCCATATCCTTGGAGAGTAAAAAAATTCTCTGATTTTGAATGGGATTGTATAAAAATGCCGTTGATATCATCTAATGATAAAGGAAGTGAAATTTCTTCATTATTGATGGGAATATCTTCGAGAAGTAAAAATGCTGATATAGCTTGGGAATTTTTGAAAATGCTCACCTATGAAAAAGAAACACAAAAGGATTTATATAAGTATTCACAAGGAATTTCTTCTTTAAAATCAATCAATAAATCTGAAGATATTGTATGCCTTTTAGGTAAAGATAATAAAGAAAATCAGATAAATGTAAATCTTTTAGATGAAGTTATGAATAAAACGTTAGAACATAGTAGATTTAAAAAATATAATCAAGCTTTGAATTTAATTGATATAAAAATTAATGATATGATAAGAAATAAAAGCGATATTGATATAGGTTTGTTGGAATTACAAAAGGATATAAATAAGTATTTAAATGAATAATGAGAAATAATGTTATACTGTTTTTGATGGTAATAGTAGCTTAAAATTCTGTTTTTAGGCTACTATTTTTTATTGCTCATAATGAATGAAATAAAATTGTGACAAATGTAATACTCATTTAGTGATTGTAGACATATGATTATTTTCGTAAATATTGATAGAATAGTTGATGTAAAGAGAATTATTAGAAAATATAAAAAACGAAGGAGCAACTACTATGAAGTATGTAATATTAGTTAGCCATGGAAAATTTGCAAATGGCTTAAATGATGCTTTATCCATGTTGGCAGGAAATAGAGAAGATATCTTATCTGTTGGTCTTGAAAATGGAAAAAGCGTAGATGAATTTGTAGCATTATTCACTGAAAAAGTAAAAGATATTTCAACTGATGATGAAGTTATTTTACTAGGTGATATAATCGGTGGTTCACCACTTACAAATGCCACAAATGTTTTAGTTAATAAAGGAATTAAAACAGTTATTTTAGGCGGAATGAATTTACCATTAGCTTTGACAACTGTTTTGATGAAAGATACTGTTTCCTTAGATGAAATAGCAGACCAAGTTTTAGAACAGGCTCGTATGGCTATGCAAGAATTTAAAATAGTAGAAGAGTCTGAAGAAGATATTTAATTTTAGGCAATTATTTTAGGAGGTTTTTATAATGTCAGTTTCATTTATTCGTATTGATGACCGTATGATTCATGGTCAAACTTGTACTCGTTGGGCTAGAGAATATCCTTGTGATGGATTAATCGCTGTAAATGATAAAGCAGCAAAATCCGATGTATTAAAAGCAGCTTATAAAGCAGCTAGTGGTAAAAAAACTTTTGTTTGGACTGTAGAAGATTTCAAAAAGAAAGCTCAAAAAGTTTTAGATAGCGATACACGTTATTTCTTAATTACAAAAGACCCTATTGATATGAGAAAAATCTTAGTTGAACAAGGTTTTAAATGTGGTATTACAAAAGTAATCGTAGGTCCATGTAATGACCGTGAAGGTTCAACAACACTTGGAAATAATCAGTCCATTACTCAAGAAGAAGCACAAGCTTTAGAAGATATCAGTAAAGCTGGTTATAGCATTGAATTTTCTTTATTACCAGATGTTTCTATTGGTAATTGGGATAAATTCAAAGGTAAATTTGGTTTTTAATTAGATTGTATATAAGATGAATTGGAGGGAGTTTCATGGAAATAAGTTGGCTCCAAGCCATTATATTAGGTATATTTGCTTGTTTAGCTAGTATGCCTGGTATGGGTGGTACTGTAATTGGTAACTATACATTAGGTCGTCCACTTGTTGGGGGATTAGTTTGTGGTATTGTTTTAGGTGATATTCAAAGCGGTATTTTAATTGGTACTGCAATGCAGGTTGTATACATAGCACTTGTTACTCCAGGTGGTACAGTTTCTGCTGATGTTCGTGCTGTAAGTTATATCGGTATTCCTCTTGCAATGATAGCTGTTAAATCTTTAGGTCTTGATCCAGCAAGTCCAGCAGGTATTGGTTTGGCTACTTCATTTGGTTCCATGGTAGGTACACTTGGTACAGTTTTATTCTATGGTACTGCTACTATCAACCTTGCATGGCAACATATTGGTTGGAAAGCTGTTGAAGAAGGTAATTTCCATAAATTATATTTCGTAGATATGGGTCTTCCTTGGATTTCTCATATTATATGTTCTTTCATTCCAACAGTAGTTATGTGTTTATATGGTCAAGATGCTGTAGAAGCTATTAAAACTTATTTACCAATGGACGGTATTGCAATGCAGACATTATTCACAGTAGGTGCATTACTTCCATCAGTTGGGGTTGCTATCTTATTAAAACAAGTTGTTAATGATGTTATGGATTTCATTCCATTTTTCTTAGGTTTTGCTTTAGCTGCAGGTTTAGGATTAAACTTAATCGGTGCTGCTATCGTCGGCGGTATGTTTGCAATTATCAATTATAAAATTCAAATGCTTCGCATAGAAGCTAAAAAAGCAGCAGCTAGTGGAGCAACAAGCTATGATGATGACGATGAGGAGGATATTTAAATGGAAAAGAAAATTTCTAAGAAAACACTAAATAAATCTTTTAGAAATTGGTACTATGGACATTTAACATGTTTCTCCCAAGAACATATGCAGACTTTTGGTTATTTATGTGCTATGTTGCCAATTATCGAAGAATTATATAAAACAAAAGAAGAACAAAAAAAGGCAATGCAGACATATACAGCCTTCTTTAATACAGAACCACAGGTTGGTAGTGTAGTTGTAGGTATTACTGCAAGTTTGGAAGAAGCAAAAGCTAATGGCGCAGATGATATCAATGCAGAAACAATTAATGGTCTTCGTGCAGGTCTTATGGGACCACTCGCTGGTATCGGTGATTCCTTGGTAGTAGGTACATTAATTCCAATTTTATTAGGTATTGCAATGGGTCTATCTACTGGCGGTTCTCCAATCGGGGCAATCTTCTATATAATCGTTTGGAACTTACTTATTACTTGGGGTATGAGATTTTTATACTTCAAAGGTTATGAACTCGGTGGTAAAGCAATTGATTTCTTAGTTGGTGAAAGAGCTACAGCTATCCGTGAATCTATCGTAATGTTAGGTACTATCGTAATTGGTGCTGTTGCTGGTACTTGGATTAATATCAGAACAGGTTTCACTATGACTGCCGAAGGTGCAGATAAACCATTTTTAGTACTCCAAGATACATTAAATGGTGTATTCCCTAATATTTTATCAGCTGTATTTGTTATTTTCTGTTGGTATTTATTGACTAAGAGAAATATGTCACCAATTTATGTTATGCTTTTATTAGTAGTTATTGCTTTCGTTGGTGTATTAGTTGGTTTCTTCGATACAGGATTAACTTATTGATGAAAGGTGATTTTTTATGCAGAGCAAAATGAAACAAGCTTATATTGGAGAAATACAATATCAAACTAAGATGTTGAATAATTTAAAAGTTTGGCTTAGAAATATGATAATGCTTTCTTCTATATCATTAATATTGATTTTATTTGGAGATGAGATGTATTCTTTCTTATCAACTGTAGGTATAGTATTAATGGTTTTAAGTGTGATAGCTTGTTTGATATTGAGCTTAGGCATAAAAAATGGACAGGATAATATTAATAAATTGATTAACTATATAGAAAAATAACAGCAATAAAAGGCTATGATGAATATAATTTCCCCCATCTAAATATTATTCATCATAGCCTTTTTAGAGTTTAAAATGATTTTATTTTAAGTGGGTGATGATATGGATTGGAAAATTGTATTTTCAGATATTGATGGAACAGTATTGAATTCTAAACATGAATTATTGACTAGTACAATTGAAGCTGTACAAAAATTAGCTTTAAAAAACTATACCATTTGTATTGGTGTCAGCACGTATGCCTAAAGCTATGAAATTAATTCTTGATGAAATGAATGTAAAAATGCCAATGATTAGTTATGGTGGGGCTTTAGTTTTAGATGAGCAAAATCAAATTTTACATGATGATAAAATTAATAAATTAGATACGAAGGCTATTATTGATGAAATAGAATTATTATGGCCTGATGATGTAGTAATAAATTATTATAGTGATGATAATTGGTTTGTAAAAGATGAAGATAATAAAGCTGTAAAAAGAGAAGAAAATATCACTAATGTAAAAGCAAGTCAAGCTGATTTTAAAGAATTGATAAATAAAGATATATTGCCTAATAAAATATTATGTATGACAAAAGCAAATATCAGCTCAAAAATAGAAGCTGTTTTGCAAGAGAAGTTTCCACAATTAAATATAGTGCGTTCAAGTGATATTTTAATTGAAATTATGAATAAAGATGTAAGTAAAGCAAATGGTATCGAAGTATTATTGCATCATTTGAATATGACACCTGAACAAGCTATTGCCTTTGGGGATAATTATAATGATTTAGATATGTTGAAATTGGTAGGAAGAGGAGTAGTTATGCAAAATGCTCCAGAAGAAATCAAAAAATCAGATGAAATATATAACAAAGTCTAATAATGAAGATGGCATTTATGAATATCTGCAAAAACTTGATTTAGTATAAGAGGAGATGAAAAAGATGTTATGGGAGAATAGACAATCTAATTATGATAAATATCCTAAAATAAAGATAAAAGAAATAGATGAATTATCTAGTGAAGCTTATGAAGGTTATGCAGATATTTTGACATACTCCCCATGCCTAAATGCAGGGGATTCTTGGATACAAACGATACTTGCCTACTAAAATAGCAGGTCTTACTATATCTCTCCAAAGAAGGTTGATGCCCCAACCTTCCATATATTTATAGCAGCATTTCTATCTCTATCGTGGCTGGTTTT
>ENA-OQEL01000119-OQEL01000119.1-human-gut-metagenome-genome-assembly--contig:-NODE-119-length-30545-cov-5.952166_pt1 | contig 30545 bp, 30 predicted proteins | sample MGYA00242796_ERZ504637 | MGnify/ENA primary metagenome ERZ504637 (study PRJEB26092, sample SAMD00036306) | human gut metagenome | host: Homo sapiens | study: EMG produced TPA metagenomics assembly of... | reverse complement strand
GATAGTATATAAACTTTACTTTTTAAGGGGGTAAAAAAGTAACCCCTTAAAAAAAACTGAATAACTGAATACTGAATAAGGTGCTGTGTTTTCTTCTCTTTAACTCTATGCTTTCTCTTCTGAAAAAGTATGAGTTGCGGGGCGCAAAACGGCGAGTTAGATTGTTTAACAGGTTTCGGATTGAAAGCGTGCTGAAAATCGCGCCTTATCACACGCTGAAATTTGGTGGTATCGGGAAATTGGCGTATCTTTGCACTGTCGTTCAAAGAAAGGCTTGTGCACCCCGCCAAGTCAACATTCAACATTCAACATTCAACATTCAACATTAAAACTAAAGATTATGGAAGTAAAAGGAACATTGAAATATCGTAAAGTACAGCGCACACCTCAGACTGGTGAAAACGCAGGTAAGAAGAAGTGGTATGCTACTTCGGTAACCGACCGCGAAGTGGACTTCGAGGGATTCGTATCGCATATCTCCGACCACGGCTCGCCTTACTCTCGTGGTACTATCCACGGTGTGCTGATGGATGCACTCGACCATCTGCAGGAGCTGATTCTCGACGGCAAGAGCGTGCGTCTCTCTGACCTCGGACTGTTCTCCATCGGTATGAGCTCCAAGGCGAAGGATACCAAGGAGAAGGTGACAGCTGCCAGCGTGGAGGGCGTGCACCTGATTGTGAGAAACACGAAGAGCTGGAGCAATGCCGAGCTGCGCAAGAAGTGCAAGATTCAGGAGTACGGCGGCTATATCGGCACCGACGAGGAGGGCACCACAGGCGGTGGTGACACAGACACCAGCCAGGGCGGCTCAGGTACTACCGGTGGCGGAACCCAAGAAGGCGGCGGAGGCGGCTCGCAGGATAGCGGTGATGGGCTTGAATAAAGCCCTCGCCTGAGGGCCGCCCTGCAGGAGCGCCTAACGGGGGTGCGCCTCTCCCTAACGCCTGACGGAAGCCAGCGCATCCCCCCACCAAGTTAACATTCAACATTCAAAAAGTCAACATTCAACACTCAACATTCAACACTCAACATTCAACATTAAAATAAAGATTATGAAAGCAAATACTTGGAAAACGATTTTGCAGATTGCTATCTCCGTCCTTACAGCCATCGCTACTACGCTCGGAGTTACCAGCTGTACTCTTTAAAGGTAAAAAAAAGCCTAGCGGGATGTTAAGCCAGCGAGGCTGCTCTTTTAGATGAATATCGTTTAAAACTGCAGCAAAGATATAAATAATCCCTCAATGAGGGACGGATTCTTTTGAAAAGCTCCCTCATTGAGGGATTTTCACACATTGTTATTACCAAATGAGTTCGTGCCAAACTTGGCAAAAAACGCAAGTTTGGCACGAACTCAAGTTATAGTTTCAGGAGTTTGGCAAACTCCCAGACTACGATGCCGGCGGTTACGCTGACATTCAGGGAATGCTTGGTACCAAACTGGGGAATCTCCAGACAGCCATCGCTCATATCCACGATGTTCTGCTTGACTCCCTTCACCTCGTTACCGAAAATCACGGCGTAGCCTTTGGAGAGGGAAGGGTGAGCCTCAGGCAGGGTCTGGAGCTTGGTGGAGCCTTCTACCTGCTCGATGCTATATACAAAGTAGCCTTTCTGCTTCAACTTCTCTACCGCCTCTTCGGTAGTCTTGAAGTATTCCCAATCCACGCTGTCTTCGCCACCCAATGCCGTCTTATGAATCTCGACATTGGGAGGGGTGGCGGTGATTCCGCAGAGATACACCGCCTCTACACGGAAGGCATCGCAGGAACGGAAAACACTTCCTACATTATATAATGAACGCACATCATCCAGGACCACTATCAGGGGCAGCTTCTCGGCTTCCTTGAATTCCTCCAGGGTGAGGCGGTTCATCTCTATCGTTCTTAATTTGCGCATTATAATATACCTTATTATAATAATATAATCAGAGGCGGTTAAGCCTCTGCCTCTTTGGTCTTGTAGGCAAGGGCGTACATGCGAATCTGCTTGATCATCGCCAGAAGACCATTGCTGCGGGTTGGACTCAAATGGTCTTTCAGACCAATTTTCTCTACGAAATAGAGGTCGGCATCCATAATCTCGGTGGGGGTATGACCGCTCAACACACGGATGAGGAGGGCGATGATACCCTTTACGATGAGCGCATCGCTATCGGCAGTGAATACGAGCTTGCCATCTACATAATCGCATTGCAACCATACGCGGCTCTGACAGCCGTCGATGAGGTTCTGCTCGTTCTTGTATTTCTCATCGAGAGGAGCCAACTCGTTGCCCAAGTCAATGAGCATCTGATACTTGTCCATCCAGTCGGTAAAATCCTGAAACTCCTCTACTACTTCATCCTGCAATTCATTAATTGTTGCCATTATTTTATTTCTTTAATTTCGTTTACTGTAATCAACTTATAGAGCTTGTCGTTAGGGCGTACCTTATCTGGTACAGGGATGGAAACTCTCCAGCCCTGCTGCGCTGTTTCTACCGGTTTCAGGTCGTAGCGGATTTCATCGGCATGAAGATACATCACACCGGTGGTGTTACCCGTAATCAGCAGTTTCTCGCCCTTGTCGAAGGTAGATGCCTCTACGGCTACTTCTGCGACACCCAACTTAGAGAAATATTTCATCACCTTGCCCACGAGCACCTTCTTCTCGGTAGCTACGGAACCGTAATGCTTGTTCCATTCACCGAGAGTCTGCCCCTGGTAATAACCATCCCAGAAACCACGGTTGAAGACGGTGGCGAGTTTCTCATCCCACTCATCCTTCTTCTCCTCGGTAAAGGTTCCGTCGAGCACGGCAGCTATCGCCTCCTTATAACATTTCACTACGGTATATACGTATTCAGGACCACGGGCACGGCCTTCAATCTTGAAGACGCGCACACCGGCATCCATCATGCGGTCGATGAAGCGGATGGTCTTCAGGTCCTTCGGACTCATCACATACTTGTTGTCGATTTCCAGCTGGTTGCCAGTTTCGTTATCTGTAACAGTATAGCTGCGGCGGCAGATCTGCACACACTCGCCACGGTTGGCAGAACGGTTGGCATTAGCGAGACTCATGTAGCACTTGCCCGATACAGCCATGCACAGAGCACCATGACAGAACATTTCGATGCGGATCTGCTTGCCCATAGGTCCACAGATGTTCTGCTGCTCTATCTGCTCATGGATGTGCTTCACCTGGTCCATGTTCAATTCACGTGCCAGTACGGAAACATCAGCAAAGCGTGCATAAAACTTCAAAGCCTCTGTGTTTGAGATATTTAACTGTGTGGATAAATGAACCTCCTCGCCCACTTCATTGCAATAGCTCATTACAGCCACATCGCTGGCGATGACGGCAGAGATGCCTGCCTCCTTGGCAGCATCGATGATTTCCTTCATCGTTGGGATGTCGTTATCGTAGATGACAGTATTGACGGTGAGATAGGTCTTGATACCATGCTCGTTGCAGGTGGCAGCAATCTCACGCAAATCATCGATAGTAAAATGGTTGGCTGAATGAGAACGCATGTTCAACTTGCCGATACCAAAGTATACGGAGTCGGCGCCAGCCTGTATGGCAGCAGCCAGTGACTCGCGTGAGCCCACTGGTGCCATCACTTCAAATTCGTTTATCTTTGTATTCATGAATGCAATTTTCTAATTTCAGGTGCAAAGTTACACCAAAATGAAGACAAAACACAGAAAAATGGAGAAAAAATGACATAAATTCGATTATATTGACAAATCAATCACGATTATTTGTCTATATTTGCCTATAAATAAGAATATATCCCTAGGATATACTTCTTTTTATATGAATCCAATCCAGTTTTACAGCTGGTATTATTAATTAAAATTAAAATGAAAGCGTATGAAGAAAGCTTTTACCTCAGGAATGATTCTGTTCCTGGCAATGACCACAACGGTTAGTTGCACACAAGAAAACATGATGTTTGAAACAACACCACAAGTCAAGAACCAAGAAGTAAGATTCTGCTTCTTCGAAAGTTCCATTGTGCCTATCGGGCAGGATGAAGAGAGCAATCTTGCCAGAACGAGAGCCGACGGGAGCGAGAAATCACTCAAGGATGCAAACCTCTACACAGATCTGCAAGTATGTCTCATTCCGAAAGGAGATGAAACTACTGCCGGCTATACCGTAAGACAGGAAAACTGGGATGACGAATTCGGAAACGTCAGCCTGCAGGTGCCGGCAGGAGAATACACGCTCGTTGCCGTAGCAGCAAAAACTGATTTGCAGCAGGAAGAACGAATCGAAGTAAAATCAAGGTATGAAATGACCTTTGCCAACAATATCGTACGCGATATGGCGTATACCCTACAGGATATCAAGGTGGAATCGGGCAGCAAAGCTGTAACACAGAATGTTTCGCTGAAACGTGCCGTCAGCTGTTTTGAACTGCGTGCTACCGACATCATGCCCCTGACTACCAAGACTCAGGAAATCACGATAAGCGGAAGCTGCGGCACGGTGTTCAATCCTTCTACCGGATTCTGCAAAGAAAAGGCTACCATCACCCGAAACTTTTCTTTAGAAGCCAAAGAACACCAGGAAAGAAGCATTTACTATACACTCTACACCCTTCTGACCGACAAAGATGTAACCGACATCCACATAACAGCTACGGCAAAAGACAAGGAAGAAAAAGTTATCAAGACCATCAGCTTTGACAACGTACACCTGGTTATCGGAAAGAAGACTACCTACACCGGTCCGATTTTTACCTACCCTGCCAACAATATGTCGTTCACTGTCAACCAGCCGGAGATTCCTGCATCAGGCTATGACAAGAATTTTTAATAACCCATGGCGTTTTAAGAAAGATTAATGCCACAGATTAAAATCTTTTTTGTATTTTTGCGGCATGGAAAGAAAGAACATTATAACCATAGGACTCGCTCTGCTTGTATTCGCCGGTTGCGGATACAGACATCAGCGAGCCGGTATCCCAGAGACAGGTGGAGGCGAGGATTATCTTCCGGAGCACATCCACCTGATCAGTACTACGCCCGTCAAGGACCAGGGCAACAGCGAACTCTGCTGGGCATACGGTATGCTTGCCACCATCGAAAGCGAGCACATCATGAAGGGAGATTCCGTGAATCTCTCCATCGCCTACATAGCCCGCATGATGCTGGAAGAACAGGCACTGGAATATTACTTTGCACAGGGAAAGAAGAACATCAGCCTGCGCGGTACTGCCCCGATGCTGATACATTATATAGATAAGTATGGTGCACAACCTTACGACAGCTATGAAGATCCGAAGCACGTGAACTACAAGGTGCTCTGCCGCAAGGTGCAGAAACTGTGCGATGGCGCCATCTCGAAGAAAGCGGGCATCAGCCAGCTCAAGGAGGAACTGGACGACCTGTTTGACGCAGAAATAGGCTACATGCCTGCCAAGGCCGTACACATGCTGGGTGCCGAATATACCCCTCAAGAGTTTGCCCACAGCGTATGCTATCCCGAGGAGTATGTATCGCTCACCAGTTTCTCGCATCATCCTTACAGAGAATACTTTGCGATCGAGATTCCCGATAACCGGATGAACGATGCCTATCTGAACCTTCCGCTCGACGAGCTGATGCTCCACATCAGGAAGGCGGTAGAAAAAGGACATCCGGTATGCTGGGAAGGTGACATCAGCGAACCTGGCTTCAAGGAACCAAGGAAGAACTGTGTAGACATACAGCCGATGGAACGCCCCGTGACCCAGGCATCGCGACAGAAGGAGTTTGAACAGCTTCGCACCACCGATGATCATGTGATGGAAATCATAGGTACCTTCATGAAAGGCAAGCAGAGATTCTACGTCTGCCGCAATTCATGGGGCAAGAACTGGGGCAACAAGGGACTCATCTACCTATCGGAAGACTATCTGCGCCTCAAGACCATCGCCGTGTTCATGAGCGAAGAGGCATATATAATGAAGAGGCATATATAATAAGGTATAAGCTCCCAAACAGGCTTCAGACATAAGAAATGTGTTAAAATGGTTGACATACATCAAATAGCTGTTAAATAGCATGTGTGTGCGCACACACATAGTTGATTTATATCAAAAAAGAGGCTTTTTTATGTGATTTTCTCTTAAAACATTTGGTGGGTTCGGAAAATCGTCGTACCTTTGCATCGTCAATAAGACAAAAAGGTTATTAGGTTTTTAGGTTAAGATTGTTAGTTGTTTTAGGTTATTAGTTAGTTTAAAGGTAAATTTAAGATTGTTTATTCAGAGAAACGGTATTAGTTAAGGTAAATAAAAGATTGTTTATTCAAGGACAACAAAAAGTTTAGGTTATTAGGTTTTTAGGTTTAAGATTGTTAGTTGTTTTTTTATTAGGTTTTAGTTTAAAGGTAAAGAAAAGATTGTTTATTCAAGGACAACAGGATAATTTCAACAGGTGAGTTGAAGGTAAAAAGATCAAATGTATGGGATAACCAAAGATGACGCCTGAGCAGAATTGCTGCTTCGGGCTTCGTAATGGAAGGGGTAACAAAAAGCCCTTGAGTTATGAGAAATTTGGGAATATCGTATTAGAAGAGCGCAATTTCGAAATCATTCGAAGTTGCGCTCATTATTTTATCCCCCAGGTAAAGGGCTAGGACATATGTATTACTACATAAAAACTTTGCCAAAGACTATAGCCATAACTCCTTAAAGTACTTAACTCATTTACTCCTAGACTGGAGAAAGTTCAGTTTGAGAAAAAATAACCGCCAAATTATTTTGTTTTACCAACGAAAAGTCGTAATTTTGCAGAAGATATATAAAGATAAGAAATTATGGCAAGACATCCTCTCTGGAACGAAGAATACTGGCTCCTGCTGTTGCAGCTGTACCAGAAGAAGCCCATGGGCGTGAAACCTCTCTATTCGAAAGGGATGGTCGACTTGAGCCTGGAACTGCATATTCCACCTGAGTTTCTGCACGAACAGATGTTCAAACTCAGAATGGTGACTCCGAGAATCAAGCGACTATGGGAGAAATATGCCGATAAGCCACAGAAACTGAAGCGCGATATACAGCGCATCAGGCAGATGAACGGCTGCGGAAACGCCATACAGTTCTTCGAGGGAGTGGAAGTGAAGGAAACATTCGAGAAAAACTGGGAACCACTGGAAAGTGAACCATCGCTCACCCCCGTGAAACTCATCATCATCCTCGATCTCTACTTCCAGCTCACACCAATCACCATGGTGCCGGAAACACCGGAAATCATCGACCTGGGAAAACTCATCAGGACATCACCGAAGGTCATTGCCGAGGCGATGGGCGTATTCATGTACTGCGACCCCTATCTCAACCGCGAAGACGTGCTGATACACCCGCTGCTAGAAGCATGCAGCGACATCTGGCACCAATATGGAAACGGAAATCCAGACAAGCTTTACCAGCTTGCCAACGAACTAAAAGAATATTTTAAGTAATTATGGCTCAAAAACTCATACAGACACAGGCACAGAAGTTACAGCAACTTCAAAGACTTTCAGCCCAGCAAATGCTGCAGGTGAAACTGTTGGAAATGCCGCTCACGGAACTGGAAGACAGTATCAATGCAGAACTGGACGATAATCCCGCTCTGGAAAGCGAGAACCCAGACGACATGCTCAACGAGAATGTCGCCAATGATGATTCGCCCGCAGATGATGAGTACGACAACAGCAGCGATGAGGATGCCTACGAGGCTGAATCTGAAAAATGAAGAAATGAAAACGACGAACTGGACCAGGCACTGGAAAGCATCGGAAAAGACGACCAGATGCCTGACTACAATACAGACAGATACAACAACCAGGACAGCGCTGACTACGAAGAAATGGTTTACGGTGACACCACCTCTTTCTATGATAAGCTGAAGGAACAGATGGACATGCAGCCGCTCAGCGACAAGGAGAAGGAAGTAATGGAATATCTCATAGGTTCACTGGATGACGACGGACTGCTCCGCAAGGACCTGGACAGCATCTGCGATGAACTCGCTATCTATCACAACATCGATGTTACGGAAAAAGACATCGAGCACGTGCTCCACATTCTACAGACCTTCGACCCAGCCGGTGTAGGAGGAAGAAGTCTGCAGGAATGCCTCCTGCTGCAGGTTAAGAGACTGCCGAGAGGTGTGCTCCGCAAGACAATGGAAGAGGTGTTTACCGACTATTTTGACGAGTTTACCAAGAAACATTGGGACAAGATCAAGGCAGGACTGGAACTGAACGATACACAGGTAGAAACCCTGCAGGCAGAAATCAGAAAGCTGAACCCGAAACCGGGCGCATCGATGGGCGAAACAGAGGGAAGAAACATGCAGCAGATTACCCCCGACTTCATTATCGACACCAATGACGACGGAACGATTACATTCTCGCTGAACCGTGGCAACATTCCGCAACTGACGGTTTCGCCATCATTCACCGACATGATTGACACCTACAGGAAGCATAAAGACAAGATGAGCCGGAGCGACAAGGAAGCCCTGCTCTACGCCAAGGAAAAAGTGGACAAGGCACAGGGATTCATCGAAGCCATCAAGCAGAGAAGACATACCCTCATCGTCACCATGAAGGCAATTATCGACATACAGCGGCAGTTCTTCCTGGATGGAGACGAGGCTGACCTGAAACCGATGATCCTGAAGGATGTAGCAGAACGCACGGGACTGGACATCAGTACCATCTCGAGAGTGAGCAACGTGAAGTATGCCCAGACTAAATGGGGCACCTTCCCGCTGAAGTTCTTCTTCACAGACAGCTACACCACTGAAGACGGCGAAGAGATGTCTACCCGCAAAATCAAGATTGCCCTGCACGACATCATCGAGAAAGAAGACAAGAAAAAGCCGATCAGCGATGATGCACTCGCCAAACTGCTGAAGGAGAAGGGATTCCCTATCGCACGACGTACGGTGGCAAAATATAGGGAGCAACTGGGAATACCGGTGGCACGACTCAGGAAATAAGATAGTGGTATGAGTCAGGAAGAAACCGGGGCCCACCACAAAATATTTGAGAGATAAAAAGAATATATACGTTATTAGTGTTATGAAAGAGAAGAATATCATATTGACAGCACGCATCATGAGCAATGATCTTCACGCCCTTCTATCTGCCGATGGTAGGACTGATTGCTCTGTTCATCTTCAGTTATATGTCGCTGTTACCGATAGGATACAAACTGGTGATGCTGGGCATGGTCTACCTCCTGACCGTCGTAGCTCCATCGCTACTCATCCACCTCTACCGCATGGTTCAAGGCTGGACCTCGCGTGAGCTGGGCAAGAAGGGAGCGTCGTATTGTGCCTTACATCCTCTCTATCGTATGTTACTTCGGCTGTTTTTTCTGGATGGAATACCGCAATACGCCTCGCGTCATCAGCATCATCGTAGTGGTAGCGCTGGCGATACAGATGATTTGCGCCTTCATCAATGTATGGTGGAAGATCAGCACCCATACGGCAGCCATCGGAGGTGTGGCAGGAGCTCTGGTGTCTTATTCTGTAGCCTTCAATTTCAATCCGCTGTGGTGGCTCTGCCTTGTGCTGATGATGGCAGGCGCAGTAGGAAGTGCCCGCATGATACTCCGACAACATACGCTGTCACAGGTAGTTGCAGGATTTCTGATAGGTACCGCCTGTGCTATATTGGTAATATAAAGTTTATAATAAAATATAAGAAGAAATGAAACCATTAGTAAGCATTATTATGGGCAGTACAAGCGATCTGCCTGTTATGGAAAAAGCATGTAAGTGGTTGAACGACAACCAGATTCCTTTTGAGGTTAATGCCCTCTCTGCTCACCGCACTCCAGATGCAGTAGAGTCATTCGCCAAGGGAGCCAAGGAGCGTGGCGTGAAGGTTATCATCGCCGCTGCCGGTATGGCTGCCGCCCTTCCTGGTGTTATCGCGGCATCTACTCCTCTGCCAGTAATCGGCGTGCCTATCAAGGGTATGCTCGATGGTCTTGATGCCATGCTCAGCATCATCCAGATGCCTCCTGGCATTCCTGTAGCTACTGTTGGTGTGAATGCGGCTCAGAACGCTGCCATCCTCGCTGCTGAAATGATTGCCCTTGCCGACGAGGAAGTGGCTCAGAAGGTAGAGGCTTGGAAGGCGGGTCTCGGTGCCAAGATCGAGAAGGCCAACAAGGACCTGGCTGAGGTGAAATACGACTTCAAGTGTAATTAATCTAATATGTGATATGCCCCATTCTTTTGGGGCATATCTTATCTTATATATTATGGTAGATTTATTCAATTATACCCGCCGTGCCTCTTCTGTGGCACATATCGGAGCCCTCGACCTGGGTGGCGATAATCCTATCCGCATCCAGTCGATGACCACTACCAACACCAATGATACTGAGGCTTGCGTTCAACAGGCTGAGGAGATTATCAAGGCTGGTGGCGAGCTGGTGCGCTTCACCACTCAGGGTTCCCGCGAGGCAGAGAACATGAAAAACATCAATGCCGGCATCCGTGCCGACGGCTATCAGACTCCGCTCGTAGCCGATGTTCACTTCAATCCTAACGTTGCCGACGTGGCTGCTCTCTATTGCGAGAAAGTGCGCGTCAATCCTGGCAACTACGTGGATCCTGCCCGCAAGTTCATCAAGCAGGAATATACCGACGAGGAGTATGCCCACGAACTTCAGAAGATTGAGGATCGCTTCGTACCTTTCCTCAACATCTGCAAGGAGCATCATACTGCCATCCGCATCGGTGTGAATCATGGTTCACTCTCCGACCGCATCCGCAACCGCTATGGCGATACGCCAGAGGGCATCGTAGAGAGCTGTCTCGAGTTCCTGCGCATCTGCAAGAAGGAGAATTTCCACGATGTGGTTATCAGCATCAAGTCATCCAATACCGTTGTGATGGTTCGCTCCATGCGCCTCCTGGTAGAAGAAATGGAGAAGGAAGGCATGAACTACCCACTCCACCTGGGCGTAACCGAAGCCGGCGAAGGCGAAGATGGCAGAATCAAGAGTGCCGTAGGTATCGGTGCCCTCCTAGCTGATGGCATCGGCGATACCGTTCGTGTAAGCCTGAGCGAGGAACCGGCTGCAGAGATTCCTGTGGCACGCCATCTGGTAGATTACATCGGCAAGAAGAAGGGGCATCTGATGATTCCTGCCGCAGCTTGTCCTTCATTCGACTGGCTGCGCCCTACCCGACGCGAAACCGTGGCTGTAGGCAATATCGGCGGCAGCAACGTTCCTGTAGTCATCAGCAACCGAATCAACGGCGAGAGCACCGCTTGTGAGAACAAGGATGCTACTCCAGACTACATCTACATCGGTGGCAAGATGCCTAAGCAGTTTGTGGCTGGCCAGAGCTACATCGTAGATTACAACGTTTACGAGACGCTGAACTGCAAGCCAGAGACTACTGGTGCCAAGCTCTACCCTATCTTCCCTGCCATGGCGATGCCGCTCATCGCCAGCATCAAGGCAGACGTGAAGTTCCTCACCCTGCAGTTTGGAACTCCTGCCGAGGAATATATCGCCTGTCTGAAGGCTCATCCTGAGGTGGTGGTTATCTGCGTAAGCAATCATCAGAACCGCCTGGGCGACCAGCGTGCATTGGTTCACGAGATGATGAATGCCGGCTTGAAGAACCCTGTGGTTTTCGCCGAGATGTACCAGCACGGCAAGGAGGAGAAAAGCGACTTCCAGTTGGAGGCTGCTGCTGATATGGGAGCCTTGATGATTGATGGTCTGACCGATGGTATCTGGCTGATGAACAATGGAGACATCCCTGCCCAGACAATAGATGAAACCGCTTTCGGAATACTTCAGGCAGCCCGTCTGCGCACCAGCAAGACCGAGTATATCAGTTGTCCGGGATGCGGCAGAACTCTCTACGATCTTCGTGAAACCATCGCCAAGATAAAGGAGGCAACCAAGCATCTCAAGGGTCTGAAGATAGGTATCATGGGCTGTATCGTGAATGGTCCAGGCGAAATGGCGGATGCCGACTACGGCTACGTAGGTGCCGGTCCTAACCGAGTAAGCCTCTACCGCAAGCAGGTTTGCGTAGAAAAGAATATTCCGCAGGAGGTGGCAGTAGAGCATCTACTCGCCCTCATCGACTCGGACAAGCAATAATTATTTAGGCACGGATTACACAGATTACACGACTCTTTATTAGAGATTATGATATGGTTTATTAGCAGTTGCGCCATAAATTCGTGTAATTCGCGTAATCCGTGCCTAATTTATACCCGCCCCTAACCACTCCCCGTTCCTAATCCATAGTGCCTTCAAAAGTTCAGGAATGAATGTTATCTTTAAGTTAATCTCCACCTCTTTATATGGCTCTTTCACAAAAAAATGTATCTTTGCAACTGTAATCATCAAAAACTGAAAAGATTATGGCAAATACTAAACTGCTCCTGGTAGAGGATGATGAAAACCTCGCCTATATGGAGAAAAGTTGCTTCGAAGATATCATCGGAGGATATGAGGTGAAAACCGCCGTAAACGGCAAGGAAGGACTGAAGGTGTGGCAAGACTTTCAGCCCGATGTTATCGTATCTGATATCGACATGCCCATCATGGACGGAATAGAAATGGTGAAGAAAATACGCGAGGTTGACGGAAAAACCATAATTCTGTTTACCACCGGACTCACCTCGCCGAAAGACCTGAGGGCAGGTTATGCCGCCGGGGCCAACAACTATGTGAAGAAGCCGTTTATTCCGGAAGACCTTGATGCTCATATACATAGCCTGCTCCAACTGAAAGCCGGAGCCCGCAGCGAAAACTCCAGCAACCAGATAAAACTGGGTAAATACATTCTAGAAGCCGACCATGCTACTCTGAAAGATACGCAAGATGGTAAACAGAAAATGCTCACCGCACGAGAGGCAAAGATTCTGGAACTGCTGGCAGTAAACAAAAACGAGGTGGTGCGCCGCGAAGCCGTATTGAGCCGGTTCTGGGGAGTGGAAGACAAAGACTATTTTGCTTCCAGAAGTTTGGATGTATTCATCAAGAAAATCCGCACAGCGCTGGAAGACGAACCGGGCGTAGAACTGAAAACCATCAGAGGTGTGGGATTCAAACTCATCGCAGAATAGACGCATCTCAAGCCTCAGAAAATCAGTAAGACGAATCATCTCTATACGGAATGATAGAAAAGAAAACAGATTATTAAAGACAAACATATATGTTAAAAGCGATACTATACTTCTTTCTCCTGATAGCTGAATTTTTCATCACTATCCTGATAAGCGGTTTCTGCTTTGGCCTGTATTATGCCTATATAGGTAGTGATCACATGCCAGGCAACAGCAAGGGAGATATGACTATAACAGAAACGTTTCCTTTCATCATAGCTTTCACCCTGATAGCTACACTCATCATCTGGTTTACCTTTCATAAAGGCAAGTTTTCGAGTTTTACGCTTGGCAAGGTAAAGCCAGAGAGCAAATGGCAACTCATGCTCTACGGCTCTATGCCGATGCTGGGCTTTACCATCGCCTATTATGCCCTGATGAGCTACTTAGGCATTCATTTTATACCTAAAGAAATGAGCCAGTTCGGCTTTTTCCAGATTCTCCCACTGATGCTGGTAGGCACATTTATCTCAGCCTACGTTTTCTATGGTGCTATTCTGGAAGAACTTCTGAAAAGCGGAAAGAAGAAATGGATCGTTCTGCTTGTATACTTGCTCATGATTATGCCAACTACGCTGACAGCAGGTTCGGGCGAGGGAATGGCACTCTGGATATTTTACGTCCTGGCAGCCCTCCCGTGCACCTTATACGGTTTCTGGCTTTACTGCAAAACCCGAAGTTCCATCGTTATATTCGCGGTTTATCTCATATCCAATATGGTTCCGTCCAACCTGGGCAGCAACAGGGTTACCATCCTAGTATGCATCCTGGGACTGGGCATGATGGGCTATGGATTCTATCTTCTCAAGAAGAATATAGAACCATTGCTGATACAAGAGGATGAAGAAGAAAAAGAATACTAAAACCACCTGATTATGAAGGCAAACAGAACCAAAATGCTAGGTACGATAGCGCTGGTAGCCGTACTATGCATGCAACTTTTCTGGATATACAACTCATTCCAGATGAGCGTTCACCAGATGGGCTACGATAATCCCTGGAGTCTGGCAGCCGATGTGAGGGCGCATGCCTTTTTCTCGGCACTCTACCAGAGTCGCATCACCCTGATCACTTCTCTACTCACCATGGTGGTCATTATTCTGAGCCTTATCGACCAAATCAACTATATTGATGAGCAAGAAAGGGTTCGCCTGCTGCGCGAGGATTTCTCCTATGCAATGGTTCACGACATGAAGTCGCCGCTCACCTCTATCATCATGGGAACCAAATATCTGCACAGCGGCGTACTGGAGAAAAAGCCGGAAATGAAGGAGAAATATTTCTGTATCGTAGAAGACGAGGCACAGCATCTGCTTGCTCTCATCAACCGCCTGCTTACCATCTCAAAACTGGAACATGGTAAACTGAGTATCCAGAAGGCTAAAATAGATTTGGAGGCGATGATTGAGGATGTGGTGGATAAATACAAGGCGAAATCGGCGAAACCGATTCATATCACCACCCTATTCGGAGCCACTTCGGCACTGGCAGATGAGGAATATCTGAAGGAGGCTATCAGCAATATAGTAGATAACGCCACCAAATACTCGAAGGAAGAAATCAACATTCAGATTTCCACCTCCGAGAATGAAAGAAATGTATATATCAAGATATACGATGAGGGTATCGGCATAGCCAGAAGTGAGATGAAAACAATCTTCAACCGCTTTGAGCGTGCTGCTGAGCACGAAAGAGACGCCCGGAAAACCCGTGGCGGCTTCGGTATCGGTCTGAACTACGTGCTGCAGGTTATCAATGCCCATGGCGGCAAAGTAAGCGTAAAGAGCGAAAAAGGCAAATGGTCGGAGTTCACCATATCGCTGCCGAAATAATCAGCTTGCACAGCCATATTAATAACAAAGCTCCCGATGCATCATGCACCGAGAGCTTTGTTTTATCTTATTTCACGATAGAAGAAACCGGATTTCTCACACCCTTCATTCCTACGAGGAATGCCTTGGCAGCACCAAACTTGAGGAACATATCCAAACGGATAGGAATATGATTATCATCATCGGTTACATAGAAATCTACGATTCTCTTATACTTGCGATTCTCATACTCCATATAGGCAAGGCGCAGGCAACGGTACTTCACACCATTATCTGCCTTGATGGTAACCTTACCATCAAACTTTATCTGAGCTGGAGTGCGGTTCTTTCCATCAGCAATAGGGAATTTTACGGTATAACCCTTCTTCCAGTTGGCAGGATTGAAACTGCGGGCACGCAGGAAGATGTTCATCATGTCAAAAACACAATCATCGTAAGTGGCATTCTTCCATACATGCTTACCATCATGCTGCTGACGGTGCTGTTTGAGATTACACCTACCGCCAGAATAGCTGTAGAATACCTCATCTACCGTATACCGCTTGCCCTCGTGAGCTCCCTTACGGAAATACATAGGCGCCAGATCGGTGCCGCTGTAGCAGAGCAGAGTGTCGCGAAGCACAAAGATATCATCTACACGCTTATTGCCTCTTGTAACAAGAGAACCGCGATAAGCAGGCTTACCATGACGGGTGGTTTGGACGATAGACATACTGGCATTACCAGCTTTTACCCAAACAAACTTCCAATTGTAATACAGATTGTAAGTAAGGAACTCACCCGACTTGAAGGCTGTATTACGGAAGGTACACTGGGCAGACACCGTAGTGCTGACCAGAAGTAGCAATAATGCAATCCCGAATGATTTGGTCGTTTTCATAACTCTTTATAATTTAGGAATGTACTCGATGCCAAGTTTCTTGGCACGTTGCGCATTTTGGTTCTTAACTTTCTTTTCTTTATCAGGCTTCTGCTTGGTAATGGCACCAGGCTTCTGACGGGAAAGTTCACGGGCCGTAGGATCCCAACTCTCGGTTAAATCCCATTTAGCCTTGCATTCTATCACGTCTGGATAGTAATACACCTCTTCTGCCTGTTCATCCTTATCATAGCAGCCTGTATCCCACTTGCCGTTGCCGTTGCGGTCTACAATCAGACGCATGTAATACTTCTCCGGCTTGAGATAATAGAATTCGGCTACCCCGTTCACTGCCTTCACTTCTTTCACCACCTGATCCTGCGCATTGAGTAGCTGAACGAGGAGCGGATGATTGTCGAAATCGTGCGTTACATTAATGAGCAGCGTGCCGTAAGTATCCAGAGAATTGACCTTGAAACCCTGTTTCACAGGTTTAGATACAAGTCCGTAGATGTCCTGGAACGCGGCAGAATCAACCTCCAGACTATATTCTATGTCCGGACGCCACTCGCCTCTCAGAATATACTTGCGGTTGCCCAGCGGCTTAAACTCCATCGGCGCCCTATACCATAGCGTATCATGCTTGGCATAGAGATGAATGCCTGCCGTATCGGCCTTGGCAAGCGGCGTATTGAAGGTGAAGATAACATTCTTGTCAGGATCGAGCTGAGAAGAGACACTCATCTGAACATCAAGCGGTTTTACAGCCATCACGCTATCATAAGGTTCACCCTTCTTCTTCAGTTTTTCCTGCTTCTTGGTCCATTTCTCCAGTTCCTTAGCCTGCGCCTTCATACGCTTTTCGTAAGGTTCCTTCGAAAGAATTTCGAGCGTATCAGTCTGGTTGCGGAGCACGCCCGTACTGTCTGTCATACGGTAAGTAAGCTCTATATTCAGCGTATCCTGGTTGACCAGCGCCGTATCCTTGATCCAATAGGTAAGCGTATCGTTCTTCTCCGATTTTTCCAGAATAAAGGCATCTTTCTCATTAAAATTCAAGCCCTTGATCTGTGGCAGGATAGAATCACCATAACTGTAATAGAGAGAGAAGCAGTTGGCCTTCTGACGCTCTGCCTTGAGGAAGAAGCGGTCGGAAACCAGTTCGGTAAAGGCACGGAGCACTACATTATCCGGTAGGAAATGAGTATAATTAACCTGATCTATCGACTTGATATGCAAGGAATCAATCCATGTAGTATCCTGTCGTACATCCGGCTTGCTTGATGGCACGATAATATCATGAGAAAAAGCGAGTTTTTCGCTTTTCTGACTGAACATATAGTTGCCATCCATATCCTGCAGGGCATAGATGCGGTAAGAGCCAGGAGCCACACCTTTTATGACGAAGCGACCACGGCTATCGGTACGGCTTACACGCAGCATAGGCTTGGTCTTAAAGGCTGAATCGGCATGATCAGCATAAAGACCTACCAGAATACCCTTGATAGGCTCCAGATTCTCTGATTCGAGCACATATCCCGACACCTCCATCGTATCGATGACCTCGCCGGTAGAGAAACTGTAGGTATAGTTTCCCATCGGATTGCCCTCGTTATTATCGCTGATGGCATCGGAAAAGTCGATGGTATAGGTAGTATTCGGCTTGAGCGAATCTACCAGAGAAATCTGAATATGCTTGCCCGAAGCCTTGATTTCAGGCACTTCGAGCTGCGGAGGCGAAACAACCACTTTCTCGGTAGGATTATCTACCTTGATATATTCGTCGAAATAAATATTCACCTTCTTCTGCTTCACATTTACGCCCTTATCGGCTGGCGAAGCTCCAATCACCTTAGGAGGAGTTTCGTCGAACCAACCACCATCCGGCTGTCCCATCTTGGCACAGGATGCCAACATGAGGAAAGCTAAGACGTAGAAAGGCAGAAAAAGGGAATTTGCCTTCAACTTGCTCTTTATGTCGTTCAATTGAATCATTTTTATATCTTCTTAATACCGCAGCATCACTTCAACTTCAGGCGGAAGAAACATGCAGCTTGTTTTATTTGTTCATCATGAGCATCTCATCAATGTTCTTGCGGCTGTTGCTCAAGCGTGGAATCTTATGCTGTCCACCTAACTTGCCCTTGCTCTTCAGCCATTCATTGAAGAGTCCCGGCTTGGCCTTCACTATCTCCAGATGCTGGAGGGTAACGTCGTGAAAGCGCTTGGCCTCGTAATCGCTGTTGATTTCCTGCAGCTTCTGGTCTAACAGACTGGCAAATTCATCGAGGCTGGCTGGCTCCTGAGAGAACTCTATGAGCCACTGGTGACGGCACTTGGCATTACTGTCCATATAAACCGGCGCAGCGGTATAATCAGAAATCTGAGCACCCGTCTTCTCGCAGGCATAAGCCAATCCCTTCTCGGCATTATCCATGATCAGTTCCTCGCCAAATGCATTAATAAAGTACTTGGTACGGCCGGTAATGACAAACTTATAAGGATTCTTGCTGGTAAACTGAACCGTATCACCGATGAGATAGCGCCACAAACCACAGGAAGTGGTGATGATCATAGCGTAGTTCTTGCCTACCTCAACACCCCAGAGAGGCACGACGGTAGGATTCTCGCTGCCGAATTCGTCCATAGGGATAAACTCGTAGAATACATCATAATCTATCATAAGCGACATGGCTGGGTCTGCCGGATCATCCTGCAGTCCGAAGAATCCCTCGCTGGCATTATAAGTCTCCATATAATGCATGTTCGGCGAAGTGATGAGCTGTTCATACTGCTTGCGGTAAGGAGTAAAGGCAATACCGCCATGGAAGAATACCTCCAGATTAGGCCATACCTCTTCCAGATGCTTCTTGCCAGAAAGTTCCATGACACGCACCAGCACACTAAGCATCCAGCTAGGAACACCCGAGATATTGGTTACGTTCTTATTTATCGTTTCGCGGGCAATAAGGTCGCGTTTCACTTCGAAATCGCTCAGGAGAGCAGTTGACTTCTTAGGAACACGCACCAAATTGGCAAGCGGATTGATATTTTCGATGAGGATAGCGCTCAGGTCACCCACCAGACTATCCGACACATTATAGTTAGGCGAATGGCTTCCACCTAAAATAAGGCTCTTGCCATCAAAGAGTCTGCTCTTCGGATTATTGCACAGATAATAGGCTACGGCATCAAAGCCTCCGGCATAATGAATGCCATGCAAGCCATCATGAGAAACCGGGATAAACTTACTCTTATCGTTGGTGGTGCCAGATGACTTGGCGTACCATTTTACCAGTCCCGGCCATAGAATATCCTTTTCGCCATGACGCATACGGTCGATATCCTCCTTCAACTCCTCGTATGTATTGACAGGAATATTCTGTGCAAATTTATCATAACTGTTGGTGGTATTTAATAAATGCTTGACACCATATTCAGTATTTTTTCCTTTATTTATAAGGTGCATAAGCACTTTATGCTGCAAATGTTCTGCATCATAGACATACTTCTCCAACTCCTTCTGCCGAGGTTTGAAGACGTTACTTACTATCGTTGTTAAACTCATATCTAGATATATATCATTTAAGTAGATGCAAAAGTAAATCAAACTTTTGATATAGAGAAAGTTTTTACTATTTTTTAATACAAAAGGGTAAGATAAAGTATACAAAAAGGAAATATACAACACAAAAGACTCCCATAAGTGGCGATATTTACCATCTTATGGGAGTCTTCTGTTAAATCGTATTTCCTATCCGAAAAGAGATACAGTTTACTCATCGTTACCGAAAGCAGCCGCTTCGGCAGCGGCAATAATCTCTTCTCTTGATAATTCCTTAGGCTGAGCCGTGATGTCGCTCAAATCGAACTCATCACTCTCCTTCTTTTCATCCTTCACCTCGACCTGCACTTCAGTTTCCTGGGCAGTTTCGGCAGATTTCTCTGTGAAAACCTCCTCTTTGAAAACATTGATGTGCTTCTCCTCTACCGGTGCGTTTTGTGCATCAGCATCCTGCGAGATGATGAAATCGTCTTTCACTTCTGTGTTAGGCACGTTTTCAACAGGTTCCTCTTCCATCTTGGTGCGGTTAGCCTTAGCTGTGAACACAGCATCAATATACTGTGGTTCTTTGCGCAGTTTTTCCAAGCTAGTCTTAGAAGCCACCTGCTGGCTTTCCTTCTTGGAATAGCCCTTTCCTACTCCACCATCAACACCTTCGAGTACAACCTGATAGGTGAAAATCGGGCTACCATTCTTGTCTTTTTGCTGGTCTAGCATAACGAAATCCAGCTTCACGCGGTTTTTCTGGCTCCATTCGATGAGTTTGCTCTTGAAGTTAACCTCCTTATAAGCCACCTTATCGATGTTTATCATTTGTGCCAGAATACGTTTCTGCATAAAATACATGCAGGCATCGTAACCACGGTCCAGATAAATGGCACCTACCAAAGCTTCGAACGCATTTCCTCCCATATAACTGTTATGAGAAGAACTGTGGCCATTAGAAAGAATCAGCTGGTTGATGCCCATTTCCTGTGCCAGTTTATTCAGCGTATCACGCTGCACTAACTTGCTTCGGGTATTGGTAAGGAATCCCTCACGCTTGCCAGGGAAATGCTGGTACACGATATCTCCTACTACAGCATCCAAAACCGCATCACCCAAGAACTCCAACCGCTCGTTGTTCACTGGTTTTCCCTTAGAATTGCGGTGCATGATGCTCTTGTGCAACAGCGCCATCTTGTAGTAGCTGATGTCGTGAGGATAAAAACCGAGGATTTCATATAAAGACAAATAAAGCTCTTTATCCTTGCGGAAAGAGAGCTTTATCCTATCTATAAAATTATTCAGCATATTTCTTGAATACTACACAGCAGTTGTGACCGCCGAATCCGAAAGTATTACTCAATGCAGCACGAACCTCACGCTTCTGAGCTTTGTTGAAGGTAAAGTTCAAGTTGTAATCGAGCTCTGGATCATCATCACCCTCTTCGTGGTTGATAGTAGGAGGAACGATATCGTTCTTCACACTAAGAACACAAGCCATAGCCTCTACTGCACCAGCAGCACCAAGGAGGTGACCAGTCATTGACTTGGTAGAACTGATGTTGAGTTTGTAAGCTGCATCACCGAAGACAGCCTTGATAGCCTTAGCCTCTGAGATATCACCTACGTGGGTAGATGTACCGTGAACATTGATATAGTCAATGTCCTCTGGCTTCAGATTGGCATCAGCAAGTGCACGCTCCATAACGAGCTTAGCACCAAGACCCTCAGGATGAGATGCTGTGATGTGATAAGCATCGGCACTCTCGCCCTCACCTACCATCTCAGCATAAATCTTCGCACCACGAGCCTTAGCGTGCTCAAGTTCCTCGAGAATCAAGCAACCTGCACCCTCGCCCATGATAAATCCATCACGGCTTGCGCTGAACGGACGTGAAGCATGCTCTGGGTCATCATTACGTGTTGACAATGCATGCATAGCATTGAAACCACCTACGCCACAAGCGCAGATAGCAGCCTCTGCACCACCGCTAACGATGATGTTTGCCTTACCCAAACGAATCAGGTTGAAGGCATCAGCCAATGCATTGCTTGAAGAAGCACATGCAGATGTAGTAGTGTAATTTGGTCCGTGGAATCCAAAGTGGATGGAAATCTGACCAGAAGCGATATCTGCAATCATCTTAGGGATGAAGAATGGATTAAACTTAGGACCATTCTCCTCGTGAGTACCATAGTACTTCACCTCATCCTCGAAAGTCTTGATACCACCGATACCTACACCGAATACAACGCCAACGTTGTTCAAGTCTTCCTTCTCAAGATCGATATTAGCATCCTTTACACCCTGCATGGCAGCAATCATAGCCAACTGGGTATAACGGTCAAGCTTGCGAGCTTCCTTACGATCAATCCAATCATTGATGTTCAGGCCTTTAACCTCGCAAGCGAACTTGGTCTTGAAAAGGGTTGTATCGAAATGAGTAATAGGCGCAGCACCGCTCTTACCAGCAAGGAGGCTCTCCCAAGTTTCCTCAGGAGTATTACCAACTGGAGTCACAGCACCGAGACCTGTTACAACAACTCTTTTTAATTCCATTTAGTATAATTTAGCTGCTAAATTACTTAGCGTTCTCCTCAATGTAAGAGATAGCGTCACCTACAGTAGCAATCTTCTCAGCCTTATCGTCTGGGATAGAGATAGAGAACTCCTTCTCGAATTCCATGATCAACTCTACAGTATCCAAAGAATCTGCACCAAGATCATTTGTGAAGCTTGCCTCTGGCTTAACTTCAGCCTCATCAACACCGAGTTTATCAACGATAATTGCCTTTACTTTGCTTTCAATTTCTGACATAATTGTAACTTTTAAAATGTTTATAAATAAATTTCTAATTAAAAATCTGGGTGCAAAGGAACACATTTTTTTTTGAGATAAACAAATATTTTGGCGAAAAAAGTGCATTATTGTGCACAAACACCCCCTAATTGTGCATATTTTTGGCGTTTTTTTTCCATTTTTTGTTGGTCGTTTCAGATTATTTTGTTACTTTTGTACGGTATTAATTAAACATTTAAATCCATTATGACATTTACAGAAAAAGCCAATAAGATATTTAATCAGGCGATAGCCGATTATCATATCAAAGACAACATTGATACACCAATCAATAATCCATACCAGGAAGGTAGCATCGAGAACTGCCTTTATCTGAAGTGTTGGATTGACACAGTACAGTGGCATTTCGAGGATATTATCCGTGATCCTCAGATAGACCCGGCTGAAGCACTCGTATTGAAGCGCAGAATCGACAAGAGCAACCAGGACAGAACAGACCTCGTTGAGCAAATCGATACTTACTTCCGCGAAACATACAAAGACGTGAAGGTTCAGGATGATGCACGCATCAACACTGAGAGTCCTGCATGGGCTGTTGACCGCTTGAGTATTCTTGCCCTCAAGATTTATCACATGAAGGAGCAGGTGGAACGCCCGGAAGCTTCGGCTGAGCACAAAGCAAAATGCCAAGCCAAACTGGATGTACTCCTGGAACAGCAGGTAGACCTTTCTACAGCTATCGACCAACTCTTGGAAGATATCGAGGCTGGACGCAAATACATGAAGGTTTACCGACAGATGAAGATGTACAACGATCCTTCAACCAATCCTGTACTCTACAAGAAATAAAAAAAAGAATAGGAGAGCGCATATACCTTATTATATAATAAGAGGTATGGCTCTCTTTTTTCACCTTATATTATATATAGAAGAAAAAAACGATGAAAACTGAGCATATCCTGGTAATTAGATTTTCAGCCATGGGCGATGTTGCCATGACCGTACCTGTAATTCAATCTTTGGCCAAACAATACCCGAAAGTAAGAATTACTGTGCTCAGTCGTCCCTTTGCCCGTCCTTTCTTTGAAGACTTGGCTCCTAACGTTGGATTTATGGAAGCTGATATCAAGGGGGAATACAAAGGGGTGAAAGGACTCAACGCACTCTATCGCCGATTGATAGCCAAACAGTTTACAGCAATTGCCGATTTACATAGCGTGCTACGTTCCGATTATCTGCGTATGCGCTTCAACCTGGATAACTTCAAGGTAGCACATATTGACAAACATCGCAAGGGAAAACGCAAGCTGGTAGCTTCTAATGGTAAAAAACTTGTGCAGCAACCTACATCGTTCCAAAACTATGCTGATGTTTTTGCACAACTTGGATATCCTATCCACATGGATTTCACATCTATCTATGGGGATGGAAAACAAGGAGATTTAAGTATCTTACCACAGGAGGTATTCGGAGTAGGAGAGAATTCTATCTCACTAGAAGACAAGCACATAACAGAGCCGTGGATTGGTATTGCTCCCTTTGCTGCACACGAGGGAAAAATATATCCGATACAACTGATGGAAAAAGTTATCCAGCGACTTATCCACAATCATCCACACGCTCATATCTTCCTTTTCGGTGGAGGCAAAGACGAAACACCAGTGATGAACGACTGGGCTGAGAAGTATCCACAGCTCATTAACGCTTCTTCTCATCTTAACGGATTGAAACAGGAACTCATCCTGATTAGTCATCTGCACGTTATGGTGAGCATGGATAGTGCCAATATGCACTTGGCATCGCTTGTTAACACTCCTGTAGTAAGCATCTGGGGAGCTACACATCCATACGCAGGTTTCATGGGCTGGCATCAGGATCCTGCCAATGCCGTACAGCTTGACTTACCTTGTCGCCCTTGCAGTATCTATGGTAACAAGCCTTGCGCCAGGGGAGACTTCGCATGTATGAAGAATATCTCTCCTGAACTGGTAACAGAAAAAATAGATTCTGTTTTGAACAAAAGATAGGGAATCAGAACTTCTATATATAATAATATATCAGAAACCTATATATAAATAGGTATAGAATAGAAAGAAACAGATGAAAATCCTATAACCAAAAACTACCATATAAATAACTCAGACCAGAGAGCAGAATATCCTGATGGATTTCTGCTCTTTTTTGTTTTCCACAAAAGCGTGGATAAGTGTACGGAAAACCCCAATAATAACTTTTTAATAAGTTTGTAAATATCCACACATACCTATCTCAAACCAACGAAAAGAGGATATCCACATAGATATTATTAAGTTTTTAGAAACTTTTTCGCAGTTTTTGACCGAAAAAAGATATAAACTTATTAACTTTGCACCGAATTGGGGAAATGTTGATAAACCGGTTAATGCATTAAGAGACAAGAAAAAGATTTCAAAGGCCTCTGCGGATAAACTGGAAATAAGACTTGGATAACGAAATACGCAAGTTTTAATGCAGAATGTTATCCACTTATCCACGGCATATCATCATCTCTATATTCTCTTTTTTAAAAAATGAAAAAATAAGAAATATAATATTAATGTTATGGTGAAAAAAGAATGGATTGAGAAAGGATGCGTTGACGAACCCGTTGACGAAGCCTTGGACTTGAAAGCTGAAATCAGAAAGCTTTGCAAGGAGAAAGATGCTATTATCCTCGCCCACTACTATACGGTAGGTGAGATTCAGGACATTGCTGACTTCGTGGGCGACTCTCTGGCTTTGGCTCGTAAAGCAGCTGAAACCGATGCCCAGGTAATGGTTATGTGTGGCGTGCACTTCATGGCTGAGACATGTAAACTCTTGAGTCCTGACAAAACCGTGATCTGTCCTGACTTGAATGCTGGTTGCTCGCTTGCTGACAGCTGTAAGGCTGAGGATTTGAAAAAGTACAAGGAAGAGCATCCAGGATATAAGGTTGTGAGTTATGTAAACACCACGGCTGCAGTGAAGGCGCTGACTGATTGTGTAGTGACAAGCGGTAATGCTAAGAAGGTAATTGACAGTTTCCCACAGGACGAAAAAATCATCTTTGGTCCAGACTATAATCTCGGTAACTATATAAACAGCGTTACAGGCCGCAATATGTTGCTTTGGAACGGTGGTTGCCATGTACATGAGAAATTCTCTGTAGAGGCTATAGTTAAACTGAAGCAGAAGTATCCTGAGGCTGTTGTGATGGCTCACCTGGAGTGTAAGGCACCAGTACTTGCTGTAGCCGATGTAAAGGGCTCTACAGCCACCATGTTGCATTATGCCCAAGAGCACCCTGAAATCAAGGAGTATATTATCGCTACAGAGGCTGGTATCCTGCATGAGCTGGAGCGTAATTGTCCTAACGTAATTTTCTATCCCGTACCTCCAGAGGTAAGCGAGGGTGGAGTAGGTTGCAGCTGCAACGAGTGTGAGTATATGAAGATGAATACGCTCAAGAAGATATACAATGCATTGAAATTTGGTTGGCCAACAGTTGAAGTGGCTCCTGAAATAGCGAAAAAAGCGGTCAAACCAATAGAAAAGATGTTATCACTATCGTAGAATAATGTGGTGAAAATTATAAGATTGGTGGTAAAATTTGTTTTTTATGGGTGAAAAAATCATATTTCGCTACCATGAAATGTATAATTTACGACTTTATAGACAAAAATCGTCGTATCTTTGCATCAGTTAAAACAAACGGACGTTGTGAAACGTCATTTCATCATCTTTTACTTATACAAATAATATTAGAAAATTTAATCTAATTATAAAGATAGAGCGTTCAAGTGATTTGAATGCTCTATTTTTGTTTATATAGGATTTTCTCTTATTCCTCTGTATGTTTATCCGGATGGGAGAAATCTTTATGCCTTCATTCATTTATTTATTGATAAGAAAGAGAAGTGCAATTCGTCCTACGTATGTACCTATCATCTTTCTGAACATCATATATTTCTTGGTATATTCTTTGTTCGGAAGAGGATATAATCCGTGTTTCCTTAATTCTCTGATGGCATGATTCAAGGATATCAATGAATGCTTCAAACGGATATTGTTAACCAGATAATCCATCGAGAGCTGGGCTATACGGCGGTTGAGTGCTTGGCGCTCTGCTACAGGAACCGTATCGAGCAATTTCTGAAGATGTAGAATCACCTCCAGTTTATTATCCATGTGGATATCTATCTTATCCTTATTTTCTAATTCACCAGGTGCGTATTTGTCCACTCTATTATAATAAGGTGAGGTCTGAGTCTTGAATATTCGTTCTGCCCGTAAGAAGAGTTGTGGTGTGAATTCCTCGTCCTCGCCGAAACTGATGTTTGGTGAGAATAACAGGCTACCCACAATGGCGCGGCGGAAAATATAGGAACAGGCTGAGCCTAAAAGGGTATTGTTGTTGAGGTATTCTGTGCCGCTGATTGGGGTAGGGAGTTCGTAAGACGGTTCTCCTGTATCATCCTTGCTGAAACAGAATGTAACGATATCTGGATTATGGAATCTCACGATGTCAAGGCAATGTTCATAGGTTGGCTGAAGAAGATAATCATCTCCTTCTATAAACTGGATGTATTTTCCTTTGGCTAAGTACATACCATGGTTGCGTGCCATACTGCTGCCTAAGCCTGGTAATCTTAAATAGAGCAGGTTATCCAGCAAATCTTTTATCTGGCTGGCTACCAGTTCATCGCTACCATCATCAACGAGAATTATTTCCCTCTCTTTGGCATTGAGCGAAAGCTGAAGGATACTATTGATGCATTCTACAAGATATTCCTTTTGATGGTTGCTTGTAGTAATGATGAAACTCACCAATGGTGAAGATATCTCTGATATTAATTCTTTCTGCATAAGTTATTCTTTTTTATGACTGCAAAGATAATAAAAAGATTTAATTTACGTATTAATAGTAGTACAAAAAAGCATAAAAATGGAAATAGTTTGTTCTACAGATAGTAAATATATAATGCCGACCGGTATCATGTTGACCTCTTTGTTTGAGAGCAACAGAGGAGAAGTTGTCAATGTACATCTCTTGCATGATCAGAATTCTGCTGCATTATTGAATCCTATCAGAACCATAGCTGCCCGTTATCAGCAAACAATTCATTTCTATCTTATCAGCGATGAGATTTTCAAACATTTTCCAGTTGGTCTGGATTTTCAAGTAGATCATGTAGGAACTTCGTTTGCTACTTATTATCGTTTGTATCTTGCGGAAATTCTGCCTGCTGATATTGATAAAGTTATCTATCTGGATGGCGATATTCTGGTTGTGGATAAACTTGTTGAATTGTGGAATACTTCTGTCGAAAACTATGCAATTGCCGCTGTTCCAGATAGTTATAATAATAATATTGAACACTATAATCGCCTGCGTTATCCCCAATTTATGGGTTATTTCAATGCTGGTATGTTAATTGTCAATCTGAGATATTGGCGTGAAAAGCAGGTTCACGCCCAATTCTTTGATTATGTGAAATCTAATGCGGAAAGGTTGAAATGTCATGATCAGGATGTACTTAACTATCTGTTTAAGGATTCTAAGTTGGTATTACCTATCAGATATAATGTACTGAATGAGTATTGGTTTGATTTGCATTATTCTCTTATTTCCTGGGAATTTGATGAACAGATATTGGAAGCTCAGGCTCATCCGGCCATCATCCATTTTACGGGTATTCCTAAACCATGGTATAAGAACTGCAAGCATCCATGGAAAAAGGAATTTGATAAGTATAAAGCGATGAGTCCTTGGCGTGATGAAAAAGAAAAGCGCTGGATGCCATTGAAGTTCTGCCTGGAGAAAATGGCCATAAAACTGGTGGTAAGCATGGGACTGCGCAAATCTGATTATATTGTAGAAAATAGGTATATTGAATTGTCTTAAGATTTCTGATATTCAAGTATCTTATAAATAAGTATCATATAAAGTTATGAAGATTCTGTTGGTTGGTGAGTCTAGTTTGCTACATAATACTCTCAAGAAGGGATTAGTAGAACTTGGACATCAGGTAACGCTGATGTCCGACGGCAATGATTGGCACAACTCTCCTCGTGACATCGACTTGCGCCGTAATATGGAGTGTTATGGAAGATGGAGCGGGCTTATGGTGTTGTGGAAAATAGTCTGCAATCTTCATAAAATATGTGGAAATGATATTGTTCAGGTGCATAACTATCAATTTGTGCCTTTGATGGGTTGGTGGAACATGCTGATATTCTGGTTTCTCAAGTTTACCAATAAGCGAATCATTAAAGGCTGTTTTGCCGATGATCCGCATCTGTTCAGACAACAGGCCAAGGGTATTCCAGCTTATTCTGATACTTTTTGGAATGGTAAATTACAGAATATCGAGGAGAATAAAGAGCGTATGGCTTTTCATTTCATGCCTCAGTTTGATAAGTGCTGGCATACTGTATCTTATCATTCTGATGCTTTGATAGCCTGTCTTTATGAATATTACCTCTGTTACGATGTTTCTGAATTTCATAAAAAACTCTACTATATTCCTCTCCCGATGATAATTCCTGCTATAGATGAAAACAGGCAGAAAGGGAATGGTGAGGTTATCAAAGTGCTTGTAGGTTTACAACCCAAGCGCGAGTATCTGAAAGGTGCTTTAAAGATAGCTCATTTTGTGGAAATTCTGGCAAAGAAATATTCTGGTAAGATAGAACTCAAATATGTAGAAGGAGTAGCCTACGATGAATATTGCCGGATGCTGGATGAAGCAGATGTTCTGGTAGATCAGTTTTACAGTTATACTCCATCCATGAATTCATTGGCAGCCATGGCACGTGGTACTGTGGTTATCGGTGGAGGAGAGGAAGAATATTATGAGTTCATTGGCGAAACAGAATTACGCCCTATCATCAATGTGAGTCCTGAGTATTCAGAATCTCAGAATGTGGCAATCATCGAGCAGGCGTTCTTTACTTCTGGACATTTATCATATCTCTCGCGTCAAAGCATAGCTTTCGTTATGAAATATCATGATTATCGGAAGGTGGCAAAAGAGTATGAACAAATATATTTACAACATTTATAATACATTGAAATGCAGATTTTTAAATACTTTCTGAGATATATGAATACGAAGAAGGCTTTGTCTCGTTGGACAGTCTTTTATGTGGGATTACTGATAGTTTCGGTAATCTATAATAGTATCTATACTTTCCAGTTTTTTGATTTTTCCGATTTATTTATCAATTATCAGGGTGGATTTATCCGTAGAGGGTTGCTCGGAGAAATATTCTATCAGTTTTATCTCAAGGGAATCAATCCTGTCTATTTAGCTTATATAATCAGTTTACTATCATATATTGTTATAGTTGTGTATATGATACGCAACTTTCGTAAGCATGGTTATGCTTTAGAATTTTTACCAATTTCTTTCTTATTGGGTGGAATAGGTAATTTTTGGTTTGGCTTTCTTTAGAAGAGATTTTATCATAATGTGTATATTTCTTCTAATCGTAAAACTTTGGAAGTCTTTACCTTTTCGTTGGTGGGTGTTGTGTGGTAATATATTGGCAATCTTAGCTGTGTTATGCCACGAACCCTTTGCTTTTGGGCTTTTCCACTCCTGTTGTTGATAACTCGTTTAAAAGTTCGTTATTTGTGGAAAACTATCTGTTGTTGGATACCATCTATGCTAGTATTTTTACTCTGTCTTCATTTTTCAGGAAGTATGGAACAATATCTTTTGATACGTAAAAGTACTGAACCTTTCTTGGAATTTCCAAATGTGATGGATTTTCTTTCATATGATAAAGGATATGTTATGTTATTTCATCTTCATTATAATTTCTTGGATAAGGTATTCCATATTCCTAATATAATAGGTAGTGTGGTTAGTATAGTTTTGGCTATCTATATGAATACGATGATAAATACTGTGTATTGTTCTTCTAGTGATAAGAATCGGCAAGAAAACCTGTGTTATAGTACTTTATTTTTAGGGATTATGGTATGTTTAATTCCTATGTTTACTATATTGTCAACAGACTATACTCGTATCATCATGTATGCTTCTTTATCTTCTTACATCGTGTTATTTACTCTAAAGGAGGAAGATCTTAATGAATTGTTACCAAGTCTTTTGACGGGATACGTAGCTCACTTTTTGAAATGGATCAATCGAATTTTTACCGCCATCTTATACTAAGATATGGTTACTGTTACTATGTGTGGGGACTGTAGAATGGACAGGTCAGGGTACATTTGGTCTGTTAAGAAACTCTGAGATAGGAAATGCTTTGTTGGTTATATATAAAGTTTCATTAAAGGTAATAAGTTTTCTATAGTGATATGTTCATAAAAAATAAGATTATGGTAAGTCTGAAAAAAAT
>ENA-OQEL01000114-OQEL01000114.1-human-gut-metagenome-genome-assembly--contig:-NODE-114-length-30913-cov-3.662119_pt1 | contig 30913 bp, 20 predicted proteins | sample MGYA00242796_ERZ504637 | MGnify/ENA primary metagenome ERZ504637 (study PRJEB26092, sample SAMD00036306) | human gut metagenome | host: Homo sapiens | study: EMG produced TPA metagenomics assembly of... | reverse complement strand
GGAGTTCGCATCATTGAAAGTTGCGGTGAACCAATAGTTAAGCAACACATAAAGCTGATCTTTGGTCTTGCCTTCAGCAGGGATAACCTGAGTATAGGTGATGGCATTGTTCTTATCCAATATCAACTGGGTACCGAGATTGGTTGCTGCATCAACCCATTTCTCTCCATACTTTTCTTTTGCGTACTTTTCCAACTCATCTGCTCGCAGAATTTGAGCATCTACCGCACTGCATACAAATAATGCAGCAAGTGTAACTAAAATAAACTTTTTCATTTTTCTATATTGTTTTAATATACATTATTCTTTTAAAAATCAAATCCAAGTTTGACGCTAACTGACTCTGTATCATATGTAGTAGGCTTGCGAGTATAACTCATATCATATCTGCCATTGAAACGTTCAAATGTTTCAAATTCAAGTTTCTCGGCAGCATATCCTACAGACAAGCTAAGTCCCTGTTTGCTATTCAAAGCATATCTTACACCTACTGATGCTACCACGTAAAGGCCACCGTTATTGGTAACAAACGTTCCTCCTTTGATGTCAAAGAAAGGCGAAATCTTGCCTTTTGTGAAATTGCTGCGGGTAGTTAGACCGGAAAACCGGAATATCCACTTTACTGTCTCTTACATCAAGTGGTATTTCCATATCACCAGTTTTGTAAGATGACATAAAATGCAAGCCAGTACCAGCACCAAGGAAGATATAAGGATTCACTTGATAGCCATGTGTTGTGTTGACTTCAAAACGACCAAAGTCATAGTCACCAATACCAACAGAATAACCTGCATCAACATGGCCTTTATAGCCTGATTGCATACTTTGCGCATTGCTATTGATGGCGAAAGCCATTGTAGCTGCTAAAAGAATTGCTATTTTCTTCATAACCTTATAATATAATAATGTGAAAAATTCTTTTTCAGAAGGTAACTACCAACCGCAATTATCGTCATAGCAATCATCATTCTCGCAACCTTCATACTCATCACGATCGCAATAACCACTATTGTGATAGTCATCGTAAGAACAATCATGGTCGCAGCAACAATCATCATAACCACGAGCATAATTTTCATGGTCTGAGGATGTATTATTACTAGCGTTGCGATGCGTTTTCTTTTGGCTGTTTGAAACGCCGCTTGAAAATAAAAAATCGAATAGTCCCATACCTTTTTCTATTAATGTTTAACTTCTGCTGCAAAGGTATGAATTGATAGTGCAGTCTATCTGCATCATATAAAATAATAATTTTTTAGCATAAAAAAGCAGATAGTTATGTTCTATCTGCTTTGAATTTTTAGTTTCATGATCATTCTGTCACATAATTAAAATGAATTATTTCCATGCATCCCAGTCGTCTGAATAATTGAAGCCGCCATAAGCATCCCCGAAAGAGGCCCATTTTCTATTACCAATGTTTTTCTCTTCTTCTAATCCTCTGATTCCTTCAAAAATATCTCTAAAGGGTTTCATCTTTATATTGTCGTGTTCTGTACTAATGGCTAAACCATATGCAGTTGATAAAATGGGACAAAGTTCTTTTGAAATTATCTCCTCAATTTGAGGGATAGACTTTGTATCCCATTCTTTTTCAGAAATTTGTTTTTTGTCTTGATAGCCGCCATGTGACTCTCTAAGAATAGAGAATGTGCTACCACCACCGCAATAGACTAATGGACGATTTTTTAAGGCATCAAATAATCTTCCTTTATCAAGAAATGTTTGATGCTTAAACTCATTAAGTAGTTTACTACGTATATTATTGCATATAGTATCTACTTCTTTTGTAAAAATATGTCTTTCGGCTTTTGTCTATTTCTGATACAGACCTCACATTAGAGTCGTAGCCATTCTTTACTCTTTCATCAGCACAAGTTAGATAGTTTAGTCCTTTATTTATAGAAAAGAAATCATATACTTGTGGAACATTATTCTCTATTGTAAAGAATGAAATATCCGTAGTACCACCACCAATATCTATCATAAGACTCATGCCTGTTGCTATCTTTTTTTGACTGATAAGAGGTTTAAGGCACGCATATGCTTCAGGAAATACCAATAAACCATATTCTTCCTTAATACTATCAGTATATTTAACTATTTCTGTGGCATTTTTTAAGCTATCTATATCTGCATCTAGGAATCTTTGCTTATCATTTTCGAAAACATCTTCAACTAATTTATAGGCAGAAGCTATTATACGCGTTGCTATCTGTTTAGCAATCAAAATATGACTACTATCTGTTGGTGCACCCATTTGGATGACGAAATTTTGTCCAAAGATATCTTCTAAATCAAACAAAATAAATGCTGTATACCATATAGAATAGTATATTGCAAGTTCTTGTGTCATAGAATTGTCTGGAGAAGAACCTCTAAATGCTCCTTGTTTGAAATATCTAACAATATCTCCCTGGAAACCTTTTGGCATAAAACCATAATAGAGATGCTTGTCGTTACCAATACCTATGATGGAAGGCAATGTATAGTATGATTTAGAATCAGTTCCTTCATATTTCATAAAGGTATAACTCAATTCTACTCCTCCTTTACTCTCAATGCATACTTTTGTCTGGTGGGTTCCGAGATCGAAGCCTACAGTTATCATCATATTATCAGCCTTTACAGCCAATAATTCTGCTTTGTTTATTGCTGGATAATTGGCTGTAAAAGTTTTGTTGTTATGGTCAGAATTGTGACCAAGCAACGTTTTAATGTGACTTTTTATATTCATATTATCATTATATTATATTAATGAGATTCAAAGAAATAACATCTTCGGTCACCTCTATTTGTGAGGCTTCGTTAATCTGTTCAAGACGTTCTTGTTCTTCTTTACGATATTGATTGATACGATTTTGGGTAAGACGAATAACACCTTCTAACTGACGTACACGTTTATCATCTGACTCCCATACCATTTCGATCTCTGACTCCCAATTACGGATAAATCTTTTCTGATTCTCGATGACAGATGCATAATATTCCTTTGTTTGCTGTTCGTTTCTATGTCGATCACTTTCTGTCTGAAGTCTAAGTTCGGACATTCGTTTAGTCTTTTCTTGACTTAAAGCCTCGGCAAAATCATATCGCATATCTTGGAGCATTTCAGAATCAACATCATCATTGTTAGCATTATGTCCAATCCTTCGGTTTGTGATCTAGAAAACACATGATTGATAATATCTTCATCCTTAACAACTGTATTCGTCTGGTTATGATACAGGAGTGGGAGGAGTGTTTCTGTATGTTTTGTTATGCCCAAAATTTTACGACTAACGCTGATTTGATAGACAACTAGGTAATATGAATCACCAGCAGTCAACATACTATCTTCCGTAAGAGCATAGCAGAATGATGTTTTTGTTTTATCATTCTTCTTTTCAAAGTAATTGAGGCAAGCTTGTATAATTGGGTGATATATATTCACAAACATCAACTTATGATTATCATATGCCTTTTGCTGATTGAAGGTCATACGAATATTTAATTCCTCATCAATCTCACGTTTGAACTGTCTAAAATTTGCCGCATTATCTTCACCTCCTGGCTGATACAATGTCAGAAAGTTCTGAAGAATACGCGGGTTGCTAAGTGGTAATTGAAGTTCAAAATATGTCTTTTTCAACTTCTACCAATGAACATGTTGTTAACTCCATTCGGATGATTGATTCCAAATAATTACGTAATTCTATTTCAGTTACATAAGCATTGTTATTTTGAATTCTATTGATTTCATCCTTGAAGTAGGCATCATTTGTCAAAGCATTATCCAACCCTTCCTCTAAGTGTTGAATATTTTCTTTTTCATTTGCAACAGCCAGTTCAATTTCTTTAAGCTTGCGTTCTTTTTCCTCATGCGTTAGTCGGCTTGTATACAGTTCCTTTTCAAGTTTGTTATAAACATCTTGAATTGTTACGTTTCCTCCTCTTTCTAAAGGAGCATCAAGTATAGCCTCCATATCACCTATAGTTCCTCTGAAAATACCGATGCGATCAAGTAGGCGTATATAAATATCCTCTTGTATTGAGTCTGCAACTATTATATTATAGATGTTAACTGTAGGTGAAACCTGTCCGAAACGGTCAATACGACCTATTCTTTGTTCAACAACCATTGGATTCCATGGTAGATCATAGTTTACCATAGAATTACAGAATTGCATATCAAGACCCTCGCTGCCGACTTCGGATGAGAGTAAAATCTGAGCATTTGGATTGTTTTTAAATTCTCCAAGAATATCAGCTCTGTTCTCAATCATACCATGAATCATGAGGGTTCCGAAACCACGCTTCTTAAATCTAATTTGCAAATATTTAAGCGTACGTCTGAACAAAGCGAAGATTACTATCTTTTTTGTTCCATGCTTAAATACTTCATCTATGATGCGCAACAATTCTTCAAATTTTGCATCTGTATAATCTTCATATTCATCAATACCAGCATCAAGACTTGATTCTGAATTGAGGTATGCATATACACTACTTGCTACTTGTCGTTTTTTTTTAGTACAAGTCCAAGTGCACCACCTTGTGTTAGCACCTCTTCACCCCAGTCGTCAGTATATGAATTGTCATCTACATACTGATTTATGACATTATCAAACTCTTCACGTTCATTCTCTGTTAATATAACCTTTCGCATGTGAGGTTTACGTTCTGCTTGTGACAAGTCTGTTGTAACCTCACGTTTACGTGTACGAGAAAAAACGTTTGTCATCATGCTCATGGATGATATAAGGTATTGCAAGCGAGCACGATTTTTCATATTGTCTTCTCCGTGTAACATTCTCTGTATTTCTTGATACATAGCATCTTTAGCAAACGCTTCTCCAACAGTTGTTACACTAGAATAAATTTCTACCTCATCTGAGAAAAATCGAGTTACAATTTCAGATTTTTCCAGTATATTAGAAATAACTGGCAGTGAGACATGATGATTAAGATTTGTAAGAGCTTCAACAAAAGGTCTGTTCTCCTCCAGTCGGTTGTCAAAAATCTGATAATTGTAATACCTCGTGTTGTCTAGAAGATGCAGAAGGTTGTACAAATTCTCTGTGCTAATCATTACAGGAGTTGCTGTCAGAAACAATGCTGCATCCGTCTGGCTCATAATAATTTCTGCTCCTTTATAAGTCTGTGTCTCTTTATTTCGCATTTTATGAGCTTCGTCGCATAGCACGAGACTGAATTTGAAATCGTTTTCAGAGAGATAGTCAATAATGTTTGCTGGCAATCCTGTTTTATTGGATTTCAAATTATCATCAGTCTTCTTGCTGCGTTTCATTCGAATTTTTTCATAATTAACTATAGCATGAACTGATGTTCTTGAATCGTGCATATCTGTAATCAAGTCCTTTGCCTTTTCATATATTTTGAATGAAAGTCCGAACTTGTATGCCAATTCCTCTTTCCATTTATTCTGTAGAGACTTCGGACAAACGATAAGTACATGACGAAGTTCACGACGTGCTTTAAGTTCAAGCATAATATGGCCTGCCTCAATCGTTTTACCAAGACCGACTTCGTCTGCGACCAAGAGTCGTCTATTTGGCGAATTGAGAAATTTTAAAAGAGGCTTAAACTGGTAAGCACGAAATAATGTTTTTGACGCTTTCAAAGATGAGATCGTACTATTGTTAGAACTGCGTATTTTGAAAGTTGTATTTATTTTTGAATAGTCAGAATACGAACCGAAGATGCCGCTCATGCATCTTTCGTACGGATCTGACACGTTGCAGTCTGGAATCAGGTTGACCTCTAACTCATCGGTAATACCATGATCCCAGCTTACTCTATATAATTGTCTTCCTCGTCTAGCAGGCATAACCTCAATTATGGTGCCTCGACTCTCAGAGTCTGCTTTAACTACTTTTGTTCCGATACTATATTTTGCCATACTTTTTTGTATCAAATGAATTTGTTGTTTTAACAGTTTTCTATTGCTATATCAAATTTAATATCCTTATTACGATAGAGATAAATCTTTGTATCGTAGGTTATTGTCTCTACTTCAAATCGTTCGCCATTTGGCTGACGGGCAATGTTCCACTCGTTAATGAAACCTCCATCTGGATAGATTGAGAGCTTCTTGTTACCACAAGTTATTGACAATACTCGCCAATGGGTGAGGGTACGCTTAGGAACGGAAACGACAGGGAGTAAATGACCTTCTATGTTCTGATCATATTTGAGGTCATCTATCCATGCATTTGTGAAGTTCGACAACCATTTGTCGCGCACTTCAGAAGATGGCATGTTGGTGCATATTTTGTTGGCATTGCCCTTGTCATCTCTGTAGGCTTCAACTTTAAACTCGATGTCGAAGTTTGAACCAATCTGTTTCACTATGTGCCAGACGGTCTGTATGGTAATCATCATACCCATGATACTCTTCAAATGTTCGTCCTGATAGCTTATCTTCAAACAGCCACCGTTCTGCTTAGCATAGGAAATGAACTCATCAATGAGACCATTCGATTTTGTCTGGAGAATTTCACCCAACTGATATGTATGAATCTCCTTGAACTCATCACCAGCCAGTTTCAACAGCATAGCAGATGGTTTATAAGACAAGTCCATAGACTTAGCAGAAGCAATAGGATTATCCGTTCGAACAAAGAACATAGTGTCGTTGCCCCATTGTGCATTCAGTTGTGCATGTTCCTTATTACTCATGAAGTAAAGGCTGCCGTCAATGTAAGCAATAGGGTAGAGGCCCTTGCTTGCCCATGGATTCTTCATCTTCTTGACATCGCCGCCTTTAGCCCATGCTTTTATCTCACGGCACATTGCTACAACAGGTTCCACTATTGCAGTCTGTTCCGATTCCATCAGACAGAAAGTCGTAGTCTGGCTCTTTATCACAAAGCGATTCATCAACTGAGGTTGCCATCCGTTTTCTCTATCCTCATAATCCCATTCGGTATAGTCATTGTCTGCAAACAGAACCAATTCTTGATGGGAGGCAGCAAATGCCTTCTCCAAATCGTATAATGTGGTCTGTGATGGAGAAGTACCAGGGAATGCATCCTTGATGTTTTGAGGAACGGTATCACCCACCTCTTCCTCTTCTTCTATCCAAGCCAAAGCTGCATCTACATCAACGAACTTGGCATATCTGAGTGTAAACTTGTCGAGGAGCATATCCTTTGATTTCTTCTCACGAGCTTCCATCAGGAGTTTCTTCGTTGCCTTGATGACATCCTTCATTACCTGAATGTTAGCCATTTGGTTAGCATAGCCAGCTCCTCCAGGATTACAGTCGAAGATACAGAGATGACCGTTTGGCATGATGGCGAAGTCAACGGCTCCACGTTCTTTGCCCAGAATGTCCACCAAGGTCTGAGTGAAGGCTATACCCAATGTAAAGAGCAGGTTCTCCTCCTCATCACGGTTAGACATCCATTTGTTCTTTCCCTTATGGCGAATACGAATCTCGCTATAGTCGGTCTGTATTGTGTCGCCAATAATCACATTGCGCTTCACCTTTGTTGTATCATGCGAGCAACCGCAAGCCTTGCGCATTTCCTTACCGGTAATGGCGAAATGGAATTTTGGCTTCTCTGGCTTTCCTTCCTTCTTTTCAGGCTTTATATTGTTAAACTCATACGGGAACTTCAATGGTTCATCCTTGTCTGCTACATCTTCCTCCAATACTGTACGTCCACACTTAGGACAGAAGCAATATCCATATCCCTTACCTTCGTTGTAATAGAGTATCTTGGCATTGCCTGAATCACTATTAGGGCGAACAGAGAAAAGATGAGGTTCCGTCACATTGTTTGCCCAGTCGTCAGCATCAATCAGCTGAGCACTAACTCGTGTATAGACATTACTGTCCATGATTCGGGTCTTGTCCTCATTCATATCAGGCATGAAACCAACTGGCTGAATCAGTTCCAGCCCATAGTTATCATTCACAGTCCATTTGATCTGATTACTGAGCGTAGAATCATTGATTACCGTCTTGTCGCTGTTTCGATAGATGGTCTTGTATGTTTTGTGGTTGTCATCATACATGTTGGTGATTTCAATACCACGAACGATATATACTACACCATCCACAGCCACGCTGTTGCCCGGTGCATACTGGGCGATGGCATCACGCAATGAGTAGGATGGATTGGATGATGTCATAGGAGTAAAGAAGTCCTTCTTGCCATTGCTGTTCAAATCGAGCGTGAGCACATTGACTGGCATATTGGCATTCGGAGTGAAACGACTGGTTGCCCAGAAGTTCAACAATCGCTTATACAACACCTCTATATACTGCATTTTCAGCTTGATGCGGAATTTGTCCGTGATAGGACCACCTCCCGAGAATGCAGTCTTGTAGTCTATTAATTTGTTGCGCAGTTCAGAGTAGCAACGCTCGTTGATTTCCTGCGCATTCTTGACCACTTGATTGATTTGATCATCATAAACCGTACCACTCAAAAGTTTCATCAGGTCCTCACGTACCTCTGGTTCAAGTTGCTTGGAACATAGAATGTTGAATTTCTCATACATTGTTCCCTTTGGATCGCCAAGCAGGTCGTTAGGGTCCGCATTACTTGAATTGTCCTTCACAAACTCAATCTTGCCGTTGATTACCTTCACTTCAAATGGGGTATAATAGTCTGCTACTTTTTGTGTCAGGCGTCCACCATTGGCACCTTCGGTAAACACGCCAAAGGCACGTACAAGGAATGAGTTTACATGACGCTGAATCACCTGTGGACTCTTCAAATCTACAGATGGCACTCTTACTGGTCGGCTGATAATCTTATCGATAGGATTACTCAATGTTCTGAGACCTATCACGTCTGAACCACAAAGGGTTATGCAGGCACTACGAACCTTGTTGTTACGTCCGCTTCGACCTGCACGCTGCTTGTAGTTGGCAGGCAGAGGTGGAACACTCGACAGCAATACTACCTCCAGGTTACCCAAGTCCACACCCATCTCCATAGTTGTAGAGCAGGCAAGGATATTGATGGTATGATCCTTGAACTTCGACTGCAATCCACGAGCCACACTCTTATCTACCTGAGCAGTATGCTCCTGCTGTACAAAGAGATTTGGGAAGACATGAATATCCTCCAGACGATCAGAGAATACACCGTCTGTTCCCCAAATGTTATTGTTCCAAAGTAAGGCTCTATGCGTCTTAGCCCAGGATTCTATAGTCTTTTTGTCTCCTTCCTTTGCTGAACCCTTATAGTATGGGAAAGCCTCCCATTGCTCATGCAAATCCTCACGTAATTCTACAGGTGTAGTACCTTCCAGATATGGAGAGAAACGCTTGAAATTGTTTCCGATAGGGCGCAGGCAGACTGCATGGCGGTTACCGTCTGCTTTTGTATCGCAGAGATAAACGTCATCATAGAGCTTGAAGCAGAGGTCATTCAGATTGAAACGAGGCGCATTGTCTTTTTCATTGACAAAGTGTCCCGAATCATCCAGTCGCTGACCCACCTGCAATATCTTATACTCATCGCCAGTCAGAGTTTCCCAAAGAGAATCTATTACGGCAGAAATCTCATGGAAATACTGACGCTGAGCATCGTTCATGGTCAATGTGTTATCATCACGGGCAATCAGCGCACAGAGATAACGCACAATACGGGCTGTTGAAACCTTGCCTTCTTCCAGTTTAGGTTTGTTAAATGGACGGCGGCGAGGCTTCTCATGTAGCAAACGTACCGTAGAGAAGATGTCTATCTTGTCATTTCCAGGAATGCGAAGATAGAAATGACTGGTTGCTTCGTACCGTATAGTCGAGATTAAACCTGCATCAGGTTTCTCCAGTCCTCTTCTGTAATCTGGTTAGCTGGGTTGTCCAGCAAATCATTTGAAGTCTTCTACATGCCTTTAGGCAACTTGATTTTCTCCAGTTGAGGATAACATGTCTCAAACAGACCCAAAGTTTCTGGAGATGCTGCTGATGCAGGACGATGTGCCAGATACATCACCATAATACTCTGGATATACTTGTCAATGATTTCATCTGATGGAAGTCCGTCTTCCACCTCATCGCTATCACCTGAACGCTTCACGAATACGGATGCAAACACCGGACAGTATGGATCATTTTTCAGAAGTTCTGCTATCTCTGACCAGGTCATATACTTGCACGACATCTCGTCCAGCTGCTTCTGAACCACCTTAGGGTCAGGCGACTGGAGATTAGCCATCATTGGCGTATATTTCATCATAGACATAGGATTTGCTTGAACTGCAGCTAAGATTTGTGCCATAGCAGCCTCCTTGGTCAGTCCATTTGCCTTCCTGCGACACAGTTCATGGTATATGGTACTGTTGAACCACATACGTTCCTGTTCCAGATTCTGTTTCAAGGTTGCCTTTGCTGCAGCCTGACGGCTATCTACAAAACTGATATATTGCTGACCGTCATGAAGCACGATGCCGCCTGTCTTTGAATTGCCTTTATCCAACTGGTCAAGGATGCTTGGAGCCATCATACGGGAGATGAAGTCGGCTGAAAGACGGAACTTCTGCAGGCGGTTGTCTTCCATATTGCCGTTTGCATCACCTTCCACATCCTGGTCTGTATTGTGGTTCTTGGTCTGTTTGGCATTGCAGTAAGGACAGCATCCCTGAATGTTGCCAACAACATGCCAGTTTCCCGTTTCTTTTTCATCGGCAGGTGTCAATGGTTGAAGTTTGCCTCCTGGAACCAAACGGAATTTCACGTTACCGTCTCCCTTCATGTTCTTTTCATTAGAGAGTCCGAAGATGGCATACTTCTTCGTTGAGTTGTCATTACTTTCTGCCATGTCAAGATCGAACATATCGCTATCATCAGTTGCGATGGCCTCATAAGTCCAGTCCTCAGTATTGACAGAAGCCAGTGCTACATACTCGCCGCAATGCTTGCATCGGCTGAGTTCCAGCAACGGAGCTTCCTCGATAGGGGTCAATGACAGAGAATCTTCACCTATCTTCTTTCCGATGGCGTTTTCTGTATATATTTTGAAAGAACCATCAGCAAACTCATTCAAGCGGACAAAGAGTCCGTTGTTAGGGACACGATAGAAGTAGTGTACCTTCAATTTGCATACAGGCATCTTAAGCCCCTCTGCCTTGCAGCGGTCTTCTTCTCGCTGGCACATCTCGTCGAGCCACTGGAGTTTCTGGCTGATAGAAGCTTTCTCAGGATATAGTTCATCCAGAGAGATATAGTCAGCCTTGAAAATCTTTCTCCAACGCTCTTCGTCTTCACCCTTCGGAATTTCTGTTTCTCCGATACGCTTACCTCCAATAGCTTCCACCTGGTCAGCTCTTACGCCAGTGATACCGGCAATAAACTCCTTCAGTTCTCTTTCATCCTTCTCTTTGTCCTCACCATTTCCGAAGGTAGCAGATGATGTTGCGAAACGCACATTCTGTGCATCCACTTTGAAGGCGAGAAATACACGACGAAGAAGCATCGCAAGTTCAGCTGCTCCAGCTCCTGTATAAGAGTGGGTCTCATCGATAGCTACCCAGCGAAGACTATGTTTTCCTGCAACAATCAACTTTGCATCGGCTCCTCTCAATAAGATGTATTCCAGCATGGTTGGGTTAGTCAATACAATATGAGGAGGGTTGTTGCGAACAGCTTTACGGGTATAGACCATGTGAGGATATTTCGAGTCCATCAGCTCGTAATGTCCTTGCCCGTCTGGATCTTCCTTGACCCATTCATATTTGCCTCCTGTTACATGCTCAATGCGACGGCGCATTTTCTCAGCATCATCCGACTTGTCAGTATTCTTTGGTTCCATTTCTGGTAAGTCACCATTATATACAGTATAGGTCAGGCGAGTGCCTGTAGATGATTCTGCAACCGTCAGGAGTTCTTCCAGACGCTCCTTCTGGTCTTCCATCAAGGCATTGAGAGGATAGAGAAAGAGAGCCTGTATTTCATTTGGCAGTGCATTTTGCGAGAGGTCATGAATCAATGGCATCATAAAGCACTCCGTCTTACCAGAACCAGTACCTGTAGTCACGACAATCGACTTTGGTTTATCGTCTGCCGTTCTTTGTCTGAGCAATACATCACAGCATTTATACTGATGCTCGTATGGAGAATATTTAAAGTTCCACAGTTTGCCCACCAAAGCCTTGGCTTCCTCAGCTTTCTCAGGCGCAACAGGGATATATGAGTTCATACATTGAACTACAGGCACGGCATTTTCAGGAGCAAATAGATTGCCGATAAGAGTCTTCATCTGCTTGATGTATGAGCGTTGACTGTCGTTGTTCGACTCACCACACCACATCGCAACGAGGGCTCTTTCCACCGCTGTTCTATTGTTGTTATATAGTTCAGAGAAGTTCATAATCTTGTTATATTTCTTGTCTATATTTCGTTATCTATGTGTATATTAAACTCTTGCCAGTCAAATCCAGACTCTTCGGAAAAGCGGAGCAGTCCTTGTTTGTCTTCTGGCGTTAATGTGCCGTTTCTCTTTTCGAGTAACGGCTCATATATTTCCGATACGACCTTGTCCCTTTCCATATTTCTCAATGGTTTCATCAGGAAGAAGTATGTGCCATAATGATTTGCCACTTCGAAACATTTCAGGAGGGATTCAGTAACTGATTCATCAATGTCCTCCCATGCCCATGGATCATTGTCGATATCCGTTCCCAGGTTGCATTGCAGATTTTCTGTCGTACTGATGTCTTGAAATATCACACCTGTACTCTTTGAGTCTGCATCTTCATCCGGATTGATAGGCTCAGGTTCAGTCTTCTCGTCATAGTTCCAGTATAGAGCTTGCTCATCTTTCCATGAACTGTGCTCCTGGTCATTGCCGAAACATACTACCAGACTTTCAGGAGTCATGGCATCGAGTAGCTTCCCTACATAGTGATTGTCATTTCGCCAGGCGTTTAAGGCAGCTTCACCTACCGATGGATTACCGGAGATATTGATGAAGTCCTGCGAATAAATACTACTCAGATTTCTGCATTCGTATGCCTGATAACCTTTCTCGCTGAAGTCATTCAGCTGAACCCTGTCTTTGAAGATGTAAGGAAGATTGAGCTTTTCCTCATCATTCAGATACTCGATAATCTTGCCGTCAAGCATAACCTCTTTCAATAGGGTTGGTCGATAGACATCTACTTCATAGTAGCTTTCACCTTCTCCGTACCTGACGGGTAGTGTAGGGGAGAGAGGATTTTCCATCCATCGGGATTTCATCTTGAAGTTCAGCCTCTGTTCCATCCACTTGCTTGTATCGGATGAGAGTCCGCTCGAAGTCTCGCTTGATAGGAGACGCTTTCTCCAATCTTGGCAGATAAACTACGGTAAACAATAAAGGCTTTCCTTTTACTGTTACCCTTAATGTCACCTCACCATACGGAGGTTCATTCAGCTTTGTCCATTCGGTATATCTGCCGTTTTCTTGTTTATATTCAATCATCTCAGCCTCGGTTTCCTCCTCTGGCTGAGCATGGAGAATATCATCCTTGGTAGCAAAGTGGCGAACGATCACATCTTCCCATCCAAATATCAGCGGCAATTCATCTATATCATAGTCATCGCTGATGTCTGGATCGTCTATATAGTAATGCTTCACCTTTCCGCCACCCACATATCGGATGGTGTCGGTATAAAGCCTTGTAGTAACCTGGTCATAGCCTATGCGGTTATACAGGTTGATTTCTTTTCCTTGTTCATCCAGGAAACTGACGCAATCATAGATGTAAATCCAATTCCATGTCTTGGTAGTACTAAACTTCGGATCACGGAATCGCTTGCGATACACTTCTTCGGCAAAGGTCTCATCCTTCAATTTGCAGCGGTTTGAAAACAGAAGAGCCGTTTCCTTCTGAGTGTTCTGGGTAGAAGACCATGTTTCCCCATAGTCTCCCTGTCGCCAGAGTTGGATGTATTCTGTTGTATTCTGTGTTTGAGCCAGATATTCATTACCTTCATCATCCTTTACCACGATTTCTATCTTGTCAAATCGTGATGTAGGGATGTTTTTAATCTGTACTCCTTTTTCTACGCCAAAGGCAACGAAGTCGTTCACGCTGTGGTTCAGATAGGTGATGATAGGATTTTCCATGGTCGATGGTTCTATCACCTCATCGCCTCTTTTGAATCTTATATATATAAATAGGTGTAATTGCTTCTCCGGGTTTGGCACGCCCCAGAGATGCACACGATCGTAACGCAGATACTGGTGCAGACCTCCACCTACTTCCTCTGGTTTCAGCCAAAGGTTGAGTCGGCGTGTCATATAGGTATAGTCTGGCGAGAATATTACTTGCCATTCGAAACGGAATTTCACCTTCAATATCTCATCGTTGGCAGCCTTGATGGTTGCCACAAATCGGTTCACGTCAGATGCTGCATCCTTCAGATCGTCTTCATGGAAGGGCATTTCTCCGTTCAGAATCTCCTTCATGTATTCATAAAGGGAATGCTGGCGCTTGATACTCTCTCTGAAGGCTGCAGCTCTTGATGCTTCATCCAGATTTTCCAAGGTATAGTTCTCGCCATGATAGATACGGCAAAGTCCCTTCAGGAACTTCATCTTGTCATGACGGTTCAGCTCATGCTGTATGGCAAGACCACCAAGCACATAGATGGAGTAGAGCCATCGCTTCTGTCCGCTATCATCCTGATACAGATAGCGTTTCTTGCTGATGCCCGAGTTGGTCCAGAGTGTTTCAAGATCCAGATTCTCTATCAGTTGGTTCCTGTTGCCACTTTGGTATTTGCGTTTATACCATTCTGCCATATAGACAATGGTTGATGTGGCATATTCAGGCTTTGCCAACGCTGCTACTCCACAATCAGACACAATAGCGCTTAGGCAGACTTCAAGTTCATTGAAATCTGCCTCCGACAATCTCAGTTTCCATACGTATGGATGGCTGATGTCCAGGGATGCTATTTTGTCTGCAAGCTTCTTGCTTAGTCTTGTTTCCATATTTTTATTTCTTTCTTGATGCCTCGGTATGCGTCACGCAAATCCCTTAACGGATGTTCCGAATCCTTGATATGATGAATCATACTGTGGCAGTTGCTGCATAGCGGAACCAGATTTTCCAGGAAGTTCTCGGGTACTCCATCGGTCTCGTAAGTAGAGATCATCCTTATATGATGCACTTCCATGAAGTTGGCACCCAGTTCTTTGCCGTATGCTTCCTCAAAATCCATTCCGCAGCATTGGCATTGATAGCCATACTTGTCAAGGCACTTCTGGCGAAGCTGTGGATTGCGCCTTATCACATCCATCTCTTTCAGAATATGCTTCCGTTCACCTTCGGTTTCTTCACGGAATGATGGAGTAGAAGGTGCTGATAATTCCGCATCAGATGACAAATCCTCTATGGCAATCTTTGTTTTGAAGAGATTGCGGAATACTTTTGATTCCAGGAATCCGGACCATGTTTTCAGATGTAAGGAATACCTGTTTTCAGCAGCATTGTCTTCTGTTCTCATCTGTCCGTCTATAGCCATATCATGGCGTACCCGGTCGTAGTAGTTATGGTCGAGCTGTGTATAGATGCTTTCAAAGTTTGGCGACTCATGCTTTCGGATAAAGTCAGCCAGTTCCGATTCCGTGAATCGTGCAAACTCTTCTGCATCAGGCCTGCGTTTCAGATATTCTTCCACGTATGCCTTGCGGATGGATGCTGGTGTTGGTATCATACTTTTCTTGCTCATACCTTCTTTGTATATGACTTGTTTCTATTGCCTCCATGAGATTCCAAGTAACCGAAATCTGTCAGTTGTCTTAAATAGCGTTTAGCTGTGGTTTCTGTCAAACCCAATTGAGTAACAAGCTGCTCGGTTCTGATTTCTTCTTTGTCGGCCATGAAAACTATAATATCGGCCAATTTCCCTGCCAGAGTTGGCTTTATCGACCATTTATCGACCATTTCTTGCAGAATTTCTGTTTTATCGACCATTTTCTCTGATGTCGATATAAGGAAATGGTCGATATCTTGCTGTAGATGTTCGCAATGAAGTTTTGCCATACAGTTGATGAAGATGTTTGTGTCCTCAGCTTCCCTGGTGTCAATGAGAGCTTGGATGTATTCAGCTTTATCTTCCTTATATACCTTTGTTGGCAATACATCATATTCCATTTGCAGAAGGTTCATAAGCAAGCGGCTTGTCCTCCCATTTCCATCTGCCCATGGATGGATGGTTACAAGTTCGTAGTGCGCCCAGAAACTCAGTTCATATATAGACAATTCATCAGTTGTATCTATAGCTTTGCGACGTTTATTAAGTTCTTCACAAAAATCTTTCAGTTTCACGGGTACCTTCATCCAGTTCATATACGACCTGCCGCCAGCTCCTGCTGTAACATTTAGTTTACGAAGTTCTCCTTTCGAAGCATCAAAGCTACCACCTAATGAATAGTATTCGCCGCCTGTACGTGCCATTACTTTAGAAGCAAGAGTTACAAGAGATTCTATGGTGATGTCCTCATGTTGCTTGATCCAAATACGGCCATAGTCGTAGGCAGCCTTCAAATCGAGGTTCATCAACTGTTCTATCAAAGGCTTTCCTTTTGCAGTAATGCCTTCGTCGAAAAGCAGCTGAGCTTCCACCTCAGTCACAGTACTACCTTCTATGGCTGTACTATGAGTAATGATAGAATACAGGTAGAACTTTTCGTAGTCTATCTGATCGGTTATGCCCAACTCCTTATGGCGTTTGAGCAATTTTAGCATGATGTCTTTTATCTCTTGTTTCATTACGTACTTGATTTGATGTTAATGTATATCCTTACTCAGTACCGCTTTTAGTACTGCTTAACTGGTACTGGAGTTTATCTTAGGTGGTACTGGAGTATCAAGTAACTGACACCGGAGTAACACTTATGTAGTACTGAGAAGGTACTTTGATGGCATGAATTAGGCACTCCAATTGATGTGTTCCTCGTATTTGTCGAAGGCCATTTTGGAGTCTGCTCCTACCTTTTCAAGCATCAGTCTTATCACTTCCTGCTCCTCAGGTGGAAGAAGAATGTCACCACGCCTGCGCTTGAAATATTGGTTGCGTCCGAAGTGGAGGATGAGGGTAGTCATGAACTTTTCATACTGCTGTGGGTACATCCGCTTTTGGAAGTTGGTGAATCCTCTGGCGAATATCACCGGTTTCTTATCCCGATAGTATGTACATGCCTCGTCCTTGCTGCATCTGGTGGGATTGATCAGACGCAGATACTCTGCATTCTGCTCCATCATCATGGAGTAGGCTACCTGATGCAAGCAGGTAGCTGCCATAGGGCAACTGCTATGCTCACATACGGGATAGTTTATCGGTAAAGACGTATATTCTTTCTTTGGCATAATCTACTTTTTTTTCAATACCGTTGTTCTTAAAGATATGTTCGCAAGAGAATTAGTCCATCGGCTTGATCAACGACTCGATGTACTCTCGTTCGAAGAGGTCAATATTATATTTTGTATACAGTTCTTCGTCAGTCCAAGATTTAGAGAAATCTTGCATCGGAACAAACTGGAATAACTCTCTTGTCACATTCTGAGTCTTCTTCTTTATAAGAACTAAATATCTAAAAAATTTTGTCTTTATATAGCTAATAACATTGTCACATACTTCCTTTGAAGGAAATTCTCCATTATAGCCGATTACTATATATGTAACCGAGCATACACTTTCTGGTTCTCCGTAGAAAGGAACACCAATAATCTGATGAGGGAAATTTTCTCCAGCACCATATGCTTTAGATATATAAACCTTATGTATCGATTTGGCTTGTTTATTTTTTGGAATGTCATTTTCATTTATCCAACCATATCCTGTTGATGTCAATTGTTTATTCAAATAAAACTTTATTGGATGACAGGAATCTTTAACTTCTACATATCCTTTCCAATTGGAGCCAAGAATACTTTCGCCATTAATCTTAGTTGTGAAAAAGTCTCTAGGACTAATTAATTTTGAAAAAGACGATTCATATGTAAGTTGGCCTTCTACTTTTATAATTTTTTCTAAAAATTTTTTGCATAGCTATCTCTAATGATAATTCCTGCATTTAAAGCATTTAACTTTCCATTTTTCATCTCGGTATGGCCACCATGTGTAATATAATGATTACATGAACCAAGATAAGTACCACTATAAAGAAAGTAGTTTACTCCACCCTTTATTTCAACTCCAGGAAAACATTCACTAGCGTTAAGATAGTCGTATATTTTTATGAAATGATTACAGTTAATCATTTCGTCAACCCACTCATCTTTCACACCTTGTCCATCTTTTGTCATCCATCGACTTGGGGTTATCATTGATATATAACTTGGCTTTAATTTTCTTGCAAGGTCAATAAACAAAGGATATATAGATCCTGCGTAAGAACTTATCTCTGATAATGATACCTGATATGGCGGATTACCAACAACAGCATTAAATTTCATTTTCTGTTTGCTTGAATTTCCTTTCCAAAAACCAATTGACAACATTTCTGATATTAGTCCTTCTTGATCATGGGAAGCTTGTTCGATTAATTGTACGTTTTTGATATTTGCTTTCTGGTCAACCTGACGGAAGCCAAAGAGGGTGCGGCGAGTGATGCCCACAGCCATAGGAGTATTGCAGATAACATACATGTTATCCTTTACAATATCATCCCAAACCACTTGTTCTTCCTGCACGCTGACTGTCTCCTTGTCGATGCATTCCGCTTTGATGTATTCATCCAAGCGGCGACGGAAAAGAGAGTAGGTGACATAAAGAGGGTAGAGACCGGTCTTTGAATTGATCTCCAATATCTTTGTCTGAACTTCTCCTGCAAGGTCAACATTGTCAAAGAGTTGACGGGTTACATCGCCCTGGTCAACATAACGAGGTGTGTCAAGAACTCCGGTCTTTTCGTCAAAACTTTCGTCATACCAGCACCAACCACCAATCGTGTCACTCATGTGCATATTCACTACACGCCAAGGAGTAAGCACCGTCTCTTTGTCTGGATTGCGGAAATAAGAGAAAATCTCCGTAATCTGACGGATGCGTTCATCAATATGCATGAAATCTGCTTCTCGGGTAAGGGCACGATATTTCTTACCCGCTTCCTCGAAACGGGTAGCATTGAAGCACTTACGAATCTTGTTGAAATCTTCTTTCGAGATTCCCTTCGGCATAAACTCAGTCCATGACTCATCCTTAATCTTACGGGTGAAGTTGTCAACAGTCAGTTCATCCTTAGGGTCGCCAGCATCAGCACCACCATACATCAGCAACGGAATACGGAGCGCAATACCACGGATATTAGTCATGCGCTTTTTAAACTCCTCACGTTCCTCCTTTGCCTTCTCACGTCGGGCAATACGCTCAGCTTCTTCCTTCAGCCAATCCTCACGTTCTTCATCAGACATGGCTTCCCATTTCGTCTTAAACTCCTCGTCCTTCTTGAGCTTTTCTTCGGCTTTCTTCTTGGCTTCAGCAATCTTTTGTCTCTTGTTTTCCTCCCATTCGGCACGTTCCTCCGGAGTCATGTGACTGAGGTCTACAGATTTGCTTGCATCCTTGCGCTTCTCGTCAGGAGCCTTGCCACCATTTTCACCAATATGATTAATGATTTCCGGATTCACCTTGTTCAACTCATCCTGGTTGTAGAGGCATGGGTCGTCAAAGCCCTTGCGTACCAGTCGGTCGATAAACACATTTTCCAACTGCTTGTAGATGTCGTTGACATCCATTGCGCTCATCTTGCCTCCATCCATGGAGAGGACAGGACAAAGCTCGATAAATTCACGAACAGTCTCCTTGTCACGCATTTCCTGCGTCTTCTCTTCATCGCCTTCCTGCTTCTTCTTCTCCTTAGCTGTAGCCATAGAAGAGAACTTTGCAGTTTCAGCCACAATCTTCAAGGTGCGGTCGGGCGCAAAGTCGAATACATAACATTCTTTCTTGATCTTACCATCAGGAGTCTTGTATGGAGACTGCACACGGAAGATGGTCTGCATGTAAGTGGCAGCACGGTCGCCACCTTTCAGATAGAACACGGCAGTCCAAGGCGCAAACAGTAACGCCTGTAGTCAGACGACCACAGGATATGGTAATGGTAGAAGTCTTCTCAGGATTGTCGCCAATCGCTTTAAGCACCTTATCGAGCGCATTCTCATTCTGCTCGTCAGTTTCGCTTCTACCTGCAACATTCACTACATCGAAGTGACGGAATATCTTGTGCTCTTTCAGAAGTTGCTCCAAAGCAGCCGCTTCGTTGACATGAGAAACTACCCAAAGTGTATGACGGAACATCTGGCGATATTCAGGTTTTGAGAATGGGAAATTATTCTCGTCATTCTTCATGCTGAGTAAATTCAAGAACTCAGAAACTTCCTGCTCATGCACAAAACGACCTTTAGCACCCTCTGGCATAGATGCATTGTCGGCTTTAGGATTACCTGTCCAGGTACGGAAGAACTCTGGGAACGAGAATACACCAGTCTGGTCCAGGATATTATCAATATTCTTGGTAATATCGTAGGTAAAGATATTCATCTTCGGCAGTTCGGCGTATGGATTCTTCTCGTTGGGATGTTCCAGGTTCCAGTTATGCTTGGCTGTTTGCTCGGCAATATAGTCCCAGGTGTAGATTTCATCCTCTTTGAAATCCTCATAGAGATTGAAAGGAGTTCCAGAGAGATAGAGCATCTTGGTTTTCTCTTTCTTCAGAAAGTCCTTGATGACACCTTTGCCCAATGAGGTAAGTGTTCCCTCGTGAGCCTCGTCAATAATGATCAAATCCCAGTCGGTTTTCAGAATGTCTGCTTTCAGCATCTCGTTCTCCTTAGAGGTAGAGTTTCTATAGTTGTTGTCTTGTTCCTTACCAGCATTCTTAGCCTGAGTCTTGCTGTTGACAAGTTCAGAGAGGCGGATATATTGCATGGAGACAAAGAAGGCATAGTGATTTCCTGGAGTCTCTACAAATTTTTCTAAATCATAGTAGTTACCTACAGTCTTACTCTCATCATCCGAACGCTTGCCGAAACTATAGGTGTTGCGGATATTGCTGTTGCCTTTCACCTTAGGGTCAGAACTTTTGCTGCCCACAACCTGTTTGAAGGCTTGGAGCCAACTATCTCCTACCTCAGGGCGGTGGGTGATGATAAGGGTGCGCTTCACATCCAGTTCGCGCATAAGCTGCATGGCACAGATGGTCTTGCCGAAACGCATCTTGGCATTCCAGAGAAACTGGCGATATTCAGGAAGAACTTCATACTGGTATTCACCGCGTCTTCCACTTCTTTTACAGAAACGCTCCTTCGCTTGATCGATTGCGTCCCTTTGCTCAGATCGAAGAGTGATAAGGTCATCGGCAAACAGGTCATCCTGCATGCCGGTCTTTATTTCTTCAAGGGTTGAATACGTTGCCATAATGATGTTATTTATTATTATTCTTGTTTACTAACGACTCGAAGGTCTGTTTGATAGCCGACTTGTCGTGAAAGTCTGTATTTCTTAGCGTTGACTTCTGAAGGTTGATGCCTTTGAGGAAGTCTTTGATAAGACAGAACCGCTCTTGTGGCTTTGGCTTATAAGCCTTAGCTGGTTCGTCCCAGCCATCCATTCCGTCAAAAAGAGAAGGCCCGGAATCCTGGTCCTGCTTCTTTTCTTCGATGTAAGGCTCATAGCCAGGAAGACCATAGGAGAGTCCATCCATCTGCCCACACGTTCCAGGAGATGATGTAAGCAGCACCAGGCATCATGCGCATCTTGTCTGGTTGAACTTCTTTTCTCCAAATTGAGCGATATAATGCTCTTCGAATGTAAAGAAGAGAGCTTCTCGGGCAAGTAGGAGGTTATCGCCTTGCCATTCGAAACCGTATGTTGCACGGAGGGCAATCTTAGCCCAAAGAATCCAATCCTTGGAGTCCTTCGTATTCTCGGAAACGATTCTGAGTTTACGGTCGAGCATTCCTATGCGATATTTCACATTCTCGTTATACTCACCGGTAACGGCATCATATCTGTTACAGAGGTATGGAGCTTCGCCGCAGGTAATTTCCAAACGGGTATCTGCCACGTAGTCTTTCCAGGTCTTACCTTCAGGAAACTCAATTTTCTCCTCATTGTTAATCCACTTTTGAGGGTTCTCTGGGTCGGGCGAATTGAAGAGTCCTTCTTTTCTGCCGAACCATGCTTCATCAATGAGATTGTTCTGTGCATTGCAAATCCATGCAGGAGTAAACACCTCAGCCTTATCCTTAGCACGCTGCGTCTGTTCTTCTTTCGACTTTACGGCACGTGGTCGGATAATCTCCTGGTAATTGTCTTTCTCTTCAGGATTCTTTTTGACCAACTCATTGTATTGCTCCTTCGTAATCACCTTGCCTTCTTTTGAGGCATAGGATGTAATCTTGTCGAGCGTGATAGGTGCAAAGAAAGTAAAATCCTCTCCGTAGTCAGCATACGAATCTGTTGCCCAGTAGATATTCTGCTGGGTGGTATGATCTTTCAGAAGATTCATACAGACCTTCTCTCCGTAGCTGTAGAGGAGTTGGTTCTCACTTATGTCTGCGTCATTTATCATTGTTTATAATTTAATTGCAAAATTATTATTCTATGTTGCAGTCTTTCTGCACTGTTGAATATTTTTTCAATAAGTTCTCAATTTTCTCAGCAATTTGCCGCCTCAACCACTCAGGTTTGAGTACTTCAACCTGATTTCCGTATGAAAAGATGCGTGCTTCAAGTTCCTTGTTGGGACGAACCGTGAGTTTAATAATTCGCTGTTCTTCGTCGTCAACCTCCTGTGAAGGATGGATGGGTTTATTCACCACGTAAGGGAAACGGGCTTCATCAAATTTCAACAGCACTTCCTCTGCCACTGGATGGTCTTCGGGTAACGTCACTCCAACGATGTCCTTGAAATACTCATTGAAGTCTATATCCGTATTGGGAATAAACGGCACATTGGCACGTGAGAACTTCACGATACGGTCGAGTGCTTTATTGGTGATATAATTGCCATGACTACCTTCCTGTAATCCGATGAGGAACCAGCGGTTATTGAATTGCTTGATATGGTAAGGATGGAGGATGGCAGTTCTTTCATTGCCAGCGAAAGTGCGATAGAGCAAATTCAAAGGCTGATGATTCAATGCGGATTCTATCAGTTCACCCAAGAACTCTGTTCCCTTCAGCAGATCATTGTGGTCAAATGACACGATATTCTCAGTATTGGGCTTGACACCAAAACGGAATTCGAGATTTGAGATAACATCTTCCAACCATGCGTTACTCGGCACACCACGGAAACGGCTTAGTATGTCGATAGTGGAGCGAAGAGACTTTACTTCTTCGGCTGTCAACTCATTATTAAAGATGGAGAAGCTTGGGTCAGAATAACGATAGTAACTTTTCCTTCCATCGAAGGGATATGTTTCGATAGGGGCATTGTAGGTGACTCTATCTCTCATATACTTGATGTCTTCACGAATCTGACGGATGCTGACCTGGGAGCCATAGAGATCCATGAGGGACTCATTGACCGTGTCCATGAGGTCCTCAATGCTATATGTTCTATGAAAATCGCTAAAGCATCTGTCCAGTATCCGGTAGCGCAGTTGCGCATTCTTGTTTGTTGGCATAGAGTCTTTCTTAATTAGTTCATTTATCTGTTTTTATAGTAACGACATTGTCCAGTCTGACAAGGTCGTTCATATCGCATTTGAGACAGCGAGCTATCTCAATCAAATTCTCTAAAGTTGGTTGTGATGTATTGGTAACCCACTTTGATATTGTTGCAGGATCTTTACCGAGCATCTCAGCCAGTTGCTTGTTGGTTAGCATGCGTTCTGCAAGCATCACCTTAATCCGATTTAGAGGTTGTTTCTCCATATTTCTTATTTTTATATATTATCAATATGCAAAAATAAGGTTTTTTCTTCGAAAAACAGATGTTTTTTCATAAAAATAACACTCCTAAAGCAAATAAATTGATGTTTTCGTCATGTTATTCGGAAAAAAAGAGTGAGCAGATGATCATCACCAACTTGATTTTGTTTTCGAGATTCTTTATTACCATACCTTATTATATATGTATCTGAAGTTTCGCATATCAGGAAGTTAAAGGAGTTAAAGGAGTTAAGGAGTTAAGACGTATGTCTTGCTGCTTAAAAAACTACGCCAAAAAGACTGTTGTCTTAACTCCTTTAACTCCTTTAACTTCTGAGCTTGCGAAACTTGAATTAAGAATTAAGAGAAGCCTTTTTGGAGTATATTTTTGCCAAATTTGGTATAATGAGAGTTTTTTTTCGCTTTATTGGACGTTTTTTTGAAATAAAAACACTACCTTTGCACAAGAATAATGGTGATGTTCTTCCTTCTTTATGGGTTTGACATTAATGTTGGATAGCCGTAAACAGGCAAAAAAGTAAAGCAGGTAGGTTCTCATTAATAATAAAAACACTTCAAAAAGCTCATTCTATGATACTCGACATACAATCGTTGGAAGCCTTGGCACACTACACTCGCGGTGGCGTGACCATATTCTTTGTCTTTTGGTGCTTCATGCTCAGGAAATACGAGAAACGCAACTATATGCTGAAGTTGCTCTATTTTTCATCGCTTCTCATTGCTGTTTGCTATGCTAAAGACGTCTGTTCGCATTTCACGTCGATAAAATATTCCACCCACTTGAACAACATTTGCGGCATATTGGACATGGTTTACATACCCGTGATTTCCGCCTTCTTCCTCGAAGTGGTTCGACCGGGAGCAGTTTCCATGCGGAAGACATGGGCTTCGGTGGCGTTTCTTGCGTCGTTTGCCCTTATCTACGTTTTCTTGCCCTTCAAGGCGATTGAACTAATCGCTTCCTGTGTGGCGTTCGCCATTTCTGCCATAACGTTGGTCTATGTTACTGTGTTTGCGGTGAGATACCGCAAAATGCTGTATGAAAACTATTCCTACACCGAGAATGTGGATGTCGTTTGGGTGATGCTGTCGTGCTATGCCTCTTTCGGCTCTTTCGTCCTCTACGAACTGATGTTCCAAAACGCCGTGTGGCTCAGCGATGTCATTTTCAACATCTCAGGCATGGTGTTGTGGACTATAGTGTTTAAGTTCGCCCAAAGGCACAGGGTGCTGAAAATGTTATTCCAGAATAATGGCAGTCCTGCCGGCGACACCGACGAGACAGGACTGACGGAGACAGAGGCCGACATGCGGAAGCAAGAACGCTACAAATACATAGAGTCGCGCATTCAGCTGTTAATGGAACAAGAGAAGCTCTTCCTCATGTCAAAACTCACTATCATGGACCTGGCTACAAAGATAGGCACCAACAAAACCTATCTTTCCGAATATCTGAACAGCAACCTGAACATGTCGTTCCACGACTTTGTGAACAAGTATCGTGTGGAAGAGGCGTGCCGTATTATTGATGCCTTGCCGCAGGACAGCAAGCGGACGATAATAGACATTTCAATCAAGAGCGGATTTAATTCCATCTCGTCTTTCTACCGCCAATTTGCGAAATTCAAGGGAATAAGCCCAAGGAAATATCTCTTCGAGAAAATGACGAAGGCGGAGGAAAACGAGTAGCCAAAGAAGGGAAAACATCGCAAAAAGGTAGAAAAACGGTAAAACAGCCCTAAGAACTCTCTTTTTTCCGTTTGACAAACATTTTCCGTTTTGACTGATTTTTTTTCCGTTTTGACAAGTTTCTTTCGTTTTTTCTCGATTTTTGCATGTTTTTTTATAAATATTTATTGTTATGAAGCATTTAATTTTTTACTTACGGTAATTCTTTTAATGACTTGCACAGTAAAGGCACAGTCTCAGAGTGATTACAAAGAGTTTGAAAATTGTGTCTTGGTGGATGGCTTGGGCTATTCCCTAAACGAGACCACGAAGGAAGCGTCAGTGGTTCCCCACTATGCAACAGACAAGGATGGAAACGAACTGTCCGAAGGGTATAAGGGCGATGTCGTCGTGCCTGAGTCAATAACCGTTGATGGCATTGACTACAAGGTTACGGAACTGGAGAAGATGGCATTCGGCATGTCCGACATTACCTCTCTGAAACTGCCATCGACAATCAGGAAGATGGGATTCCGCTCAGTTGACTACTGCCCCGAACTTGTCAAGGCAAACTTGCCGGCATCGGTGGAGGATATAGGGGAACGTCCGTTTTGCTCTTGTCCGAAACTCGACGATTTCACTATTGAAGAGGGCAACAAGAACTATATTCTTGAGTCGAACATGCTGATGACCGCCGACAAGACCACGTTGCTGCATCTGTTTGGTGAGAGCGACAAGGACAAACCGGTGAGTGTCACCGTTCCTTCCACTGTAAAGACTATTCGAGCGTGTGCGCTTTCACTCTGCGAAGGGGTGAACGAGATTACCCTGCCCGAGGGACTGGATTCGATAGGTTATATGGCTTTCTCCAGTACCAGCATCACTACTATAACAATCCCTTCCACAGTAACCCATATTTCTGGAGGTTTTGTCTTGTTGTCCAAAAACCTGAGGGAAATCATAGTGTCTGAGGGCAACAGGAACTACAAGATCGAGGGCGGCGCAATGTATGATACCGACAAGACAATGCTTTACTGGGTGTCGCCAGCATGTACGAGTCTGGCGATACCTGAGACGGTGACGAAGGTGTGTGAAGGTGCCATAGAAAACACCGCCCTGAAGGCTCTCGTCATACCCAAATCGGTGAAGGAGATTTCATTATTTGCCGTGACTAACAACCAGCAGCTCAAGACACTCGTCATTGGTGGTGGACTGGAGCTTATCGAGTCCTTCACCTTTTGGAATAACTTGGCATTGCGGTCAGTCTTCGTGAGGGGCAACAAGCCCGCAACATTGGAAGGCGATGCCTTTTATTCAGGCGATGCGGAAGAGAATGTCACACTCTATGTGCCCGAAGGCTCGAAGGATATCTACGCTGCCGCTGCTAATTGGAAGAACTTCAAGAACATAAAGGAATACTCGCTCGCAGGCATCGATCAGCATCCCGGCGAAGCATCGGCAGAGTCGGTAGTGGTGGATGGCATTGCCTACGACCTCAACCGCGAGGACATGACAGCCACCGTGGTGTGTTATCGATATTGGGACTCTGACAGCAGCCAGTCAATAGAGCTATGCCCTAAGTATTCCGGCGACATAGTCATTCCAGAGGCAATCACCGTCGATGGTGTTGACTACGTCGTGACCGAGATAGGCGGGTGGTCTTTATGCTCCTGCAAGTTGGCCAGCGTTTCCCTGCCTTCAACACTTAAGGCAATCCGCGACGGGGCGTTCACTTTCGTTGAGCAACTCAATACACTGACTATTCCGGCCTCCGTGGAGACTATTGAGGGCGGCTCACTTGTTTTCTGCGAAGATTTGGAAAACATAGTGATTGCAGAGGGCAACAAGAATTTCGTATTCTCCGACCAATTGCTGATGTCGGCTGACAAGACAAAGGTATATGCACTGATTGGAGCTTCAAGAGCAGGAAGTAACGTCAGAGTCGTTGTCCCCTCTACGGTCAAGTCATTGGAGCCTATGGCAATGTACGGGGCGTACGGAATGTCAAGCCTGACCTTGCCGGAGGGACTTGAGAGGATATGCGAATCGGCATTGGGCTGCAACAACCTCACCTCGATTCATATCCCTGCCAGTGTGACCACCATAGAGGAGGCATTCTGGTTTATGGAGCAACTCAGGGAAGTGACAGTTGCGGAGGGAAATCAAAACTATACAGTGAAAAACGGTATGCTTCTGACCAAAGACCTTACAGGCTTGGTGAAAATACCGCCAATGCTCGATAGTTATGACATTCCAGAGACGGTGACAACCATTTTTGGAAGTTCGGCAGACCTGTTGAACACCAAGGAATTGGTTATTCCCGATGGTGTCAAGGCATTGGGGAACTTTGCATTTGGTTGCTGCGAAGGACTTGAGACAGTTGTCGTTGGAAGTGGCGTGGAGACTTGGGGCGAAGAGACGTTCTATGTTTGCTTTGACATAAAGTCGATCTACTTGCGCTCAGAGAATGTGGTGACTCCAACCACGGAGCCATTCGAATCTAAAATATTCGAGACCGCCACACTCTATGTGCCAGCTGGAACGAAAAATGCCTACGAGCTTGACACATATTGGGGACGCTTCAAGAACATTACAGAGTACACGACAACAGGTATCAGCAGCGTGAAGACCGACTCCAACGCTCCCGCCGAGCAGATTTACGGCATTGACGGCAAGCGTCGCGACATCTTGCACCACGGCCTGAACATTGTGAGAAGCAATGGTAAGGCGAAGAAAGTGATAGTGAAATAAAGAATTAAAGTAATCAAGAATTATGATTAAGAGGAGTATTTCATTAATTGCCGTTATGCTTACTATGGCAGTGGCAGTAATGGCACAAAAGCAAGTGGTAGAGCAAGACTACTGGTGGAACGACCAGCCCGAAGGCTATCTATGGTCGATGGGTACATTCTCTACTGCCGAGGTGAATGTGGCTTCAATGATACCTCAGGAGATGGAGGGATGCGTGATTGACGAGGTGGCTTTCTATGCCTCCGACATATCGCAACTAACCGACATCAAACTCTTTGTGACACACAAACTGAGTAAAGACATCAACAACCTCGACATTGTGCTCACTCCTACTGAACTGCCTACCGAGGCTGACGCCCAAGGCAAGTGGAGAGTGAGAGCAAAACTGCCCGAGGACTTCACCGTGCCCTTCGGAGGTGCATATATCGGATATAAGGTGACACCAACCGACGGAATGGCTTCTGCCATGAATACATGGACTGACACTCCTGACGGATGGCCTTTACCAGCTGACAAGAGCATGTTCATACAAGGAGGTCCGGAACTGCAGTGGTCATCATTAGGTGACACATTCGGTGCAGCTGCGGTGACGGCTCACGTAAAGGCAAGGAATGTGGAAGAGAATAGTGTGGCTCTGTATGAGAAGACTGAATACGTGAAACTGACTGGCGAAAAGGGCTTTGAGTTCATATTGCCAGTGAAGAACCGCAGTGCCAAGGACATTCAGACGTTGACTTATACCGTAAGCATTGACGGCGGCGAGGCAAAAGAATACACCCATACGTTCCAGTATCAATTTAAGGCATTCGGACTAAGCTCTATAGTGAGCAAGATTGACGCTCCCGACACCGACGGTTGCCACTCGATAGCCATAGATATTACAAAAGTGGATGGCGTGGAGAATACATCAGACGCAAGGAGTATGAAGCTGATGCTTGTCACTGTGCCCGAGTCTGCACCAAGAAACACCATTGTGGAGAGCTTCAGGACGGCAGGACTGGGCATGATGCCGCTTAACATCATTGGCGAGCGCAAACTGAAGGAACTATATGGTGACAAGGCAATTATCCTTGGTGCCAACAGCGGCGACTATTGGGAGTGTGCCGACTATCAGGACGTGGTGAGGAAGTACTATTACAACAACCTCAATAATTTCTGCTTCGACCGCGCCCTTCCTGCTATCGATCCCTATCGTGGCTATCACCTTTATGAGAAATCTGAAGAAATGGTGTATTCCACCAACGAGGCTTTCGACTATATCAATGCCATCACTTCGGAAGCTACTGTCGGCATCGGCGCAAGATGGCATAGCGACGAGAGATCAGCTATTGACGTGGATGTGACCACAACATTCCTTTATGACCGTGAGGATGCTCCCTATCATCTTGAGTTGTATCTGAAGGAAAGCCCTATTCAGGCTGTTGGCGAAGAGGATGACAACTGGTGGAACGAGGCAATCTCAAATGCCTACAGCGGCAGCGAGGAAGAACTGCCCGAGGAGTTTGACTGGTTTGTACAGGCAGTGCCCATCATTCCGGGATATATTTTTGAGAATGTAGTAAGGGCATGTTGGGCGCATTGACCGGCATTGATGGCAGCATAATGGCTCCCAATTGTCAAGAATGTTCCACAGACATACAGCACCACTCTCGACTTGTCGGAGATAGACATCCGCGACAAGAACAACCTTCACCTTGTGGCAATGCTTGTCAATGAGGGAGGCACCGTAGTGAATGCCGCTGAAGTGTCGCTTGGCAATGCCACTTCAATAGAAAGCATAAAGGAATCGACAAAAGCAATTGTTCCCGACCGAATCTATAACCTCCGCGGCATGGAGATGAAGTCCGAGAAGGGCATATATATAAAAGGTGGAAAGGTGAGGATTAAAAATTAGGAATGAGGAATTAGGGATTAGAAATTAGGAATGAAGTGGCTTTTCCGCCGTGAAAAGTCACTTTTTCTTTATTGACCGAAAGTTTTCTTTATTGACAAGTGACTTTCGGATATTTTTCGTAACTTTGCAGCCAAAATATATAATTAACTAAAAAATAATGAGTATGAAGACAAAATTACATCTTATCATTATGAGCCTCGTCCTGCTATTTGTGGCAGGAGGGCAAAGAGTATGCCTTGCGGCTGACTCGTGGAGTTATCCAACAAGCAAACCGGAAACGCCCTTCGGCGGCGGCGATGGTTCGCAAGGGAATCCGTACAGGATTGAGACCGCCCAGCATCTTGCCAACCTCGCCTATATGGTGACGGACAAGAACACGACGTACAAGAAGAAGTATTTTATCCTTACCAACGACATCACACTCAATGACGATGTCCTCAACGATAAGGGTACAGGACTGAAAAATGACGAAAGCAGCTATAAGCTGTGGACACCTATCGGAGAGTATGGACGTCTCTACGATGATGACTTCATGGGAATTTTCGACGGTAAAGGACATACCATCCGCGGTATGGTGTGCATAAATCCTGACGGCAAAAGAAGGTATAACGGTTTTTTCGGAACGACAGATGATGCAACCATCATGAATCTAAATCTTGAGGACTGCTATTTGGCCTCGAATGATGTTAAAGGCATCATGCAGAATTATGGGACGTTAATAGGTGTTACCAGAACACAACATA
>ENA-OQEL01000112-OQEL01000112.1-human-gut-metagenome-genome-assembly--contig:-NODE-112-length-31070-cov-3.549074_pt1 | contig 31070 bp, 36 predicted proteins | sample MGYA00242796_ERZ504637 | MGnify/ENA primary metagenome ERZ504637 (study PRJEB26092, sample SAMD00036306) | human gut metagenome | host: Homo sapiens | study: EMG produced TPA metagenomics assembly of... | reverse complement strand
CACCCGAAGAAGGTGCGGTATTTGAAGTGTTCCTCAAATCCGCAGGCAGCTATGAAAATGCAAAGGAAACCGAGCGTGATGTGCTGACCTGTGACGAGAACGGTTTTGCCCAGACAAAGGATATGCCGTATGGCATTTATACCGTCCGCCAGACCTTTGGTTGGGAGGGGCGTGAACTGATGAAAGACTTTGATGTGTTTATCAGCAAGGACGGTCAGACCTACCGCTACCTTATCAACAACGCTAACTTTGAGAGCTATATCAAAAATCGTAAAGAAAGATGCAGAAACAGGCAATACAATCCCGTATGCAGGTGCAGGCTTCCAGATTTACGACCCGAATGGAAATCTTGTGACTATGACTTTCACTTATCCCGAAGTGACGACCATTGACACCTTCTATACTACGGCAGACGGCGACCTAATCACACCGCAGACATTGGAATACGGCAAAGGCTATTCCCTTGTGGAAGTACAAGCCCCGTATGGGTATGTCTTAAATTTCCGAGCCTGTTTATTTTGATGTGGTGCAGGAAAATTCCGAGGAAGAAAGCGGCATTACCGTTATTGAGGTAGTACGCTCCAATATGGCACAGAAAGGTACAATTACAGTAGAAAAGTCTGGCGAGGTATTCAGCTCCGTGGCAGGCGATAAGGGATTGTATCAGCCGATTTTCTCTGTCAGCGGTCTTGAGGGTGCAGTCTATGAGATTACCGCAGCCGAGGATATTGTCACTCTGGACGGGACGGTCAGAGCAAACAAGGGCGAGGTTGTGGATACCGTTACGACAGGAAAAGACGGTACAGTAAAATCCAAAACGAACTGTATCTCGGGAAAAATTGAGGTTAAGGAAATCACAGCTCCGTATGGAATGGTGCTGAACGAGAAAGTCCATTCTGTTGAGCTTGTGTATGCAGGACAGAATGTTGATGTAACGGAAACGGCTACTTCTTTCTATAATGAAAGACAGCGTGTTGAAATCGACCTCATCAAGAGCCTTGCCATTGATGAAGCCTACGGCATTGGCAAGAACGGGGAAATCTTTGATGTGACCTTTGGCTTGTATGCGGCGGAGGAACTCACAGCCGCAGATGGAAAGACCATTCCTGCGGACGGTCTGATTGAGGTCATTTCCCTTGATGAAAGCGGTCACGGGAAAGCAATCAGCGACCTGCCGATGGGCAGCTATTATGTGCAGGAAATCTCGACCAACTCCGCTATATTGTCAGCGATGCAAAATACCCGTTACTTTTGATACGCAGGACAGGATACCGAAACTGTCCGCATTACAGCCAACGAGGGCGAAGCTACACAAATGACATTATTTACGGCTCTGTAAGCGGTAAGAAATCTGATGAGGACGGAAAAACTCTGGGCGGTGCAGTTATCGGTATCTTCAAGACAGGAACTACCGAGTTTACAAAGGAAAATGCGATTGCCGCTACCACATCAAAAGATGATGGTAGTTTTTCTTTTGCCAAAGTGCCGTATGGAACTTGGATAATCCGTGAAATCGAAAGCCCGAAGGGATATGTACTCTCCGAGGAAGAAATCGCCGTGACTATTGGCAAGGTGGACGAAGTTGTGGAAATCGAACTTGTCAACTACTTCATTAAGGGCAATATCGCTTTGACAAAGGTTGATGAGGATTATCCCGACAACAAGCTGTCTGGTGCGGTATTTGAGGTTTACTCCGATACCAATGGCGATGGGAAACTGGATAAAGACGATACGCTGCTTGGCGAAATGAAGGAACTTGACGGCGGCGTTTACCAGATGAGTGAACTCCGCTACGACAAATATCTGGTAAAGGAAACCAAAGCTCCGACAGGCTTTGTGCTTGATGAAGATGTTTATGCCGTATCCATCGAGGAGAACGGAAAGACCTACACAGTGGAAAACAAGGCGGGTGTTGGCTTTATCAATGCAGCACAGAAAGGCTCTCTTAAAATCGTAAAGACTTCCTCTGACGGCAAGGTGGAGGGCTTCTCTTTCCGTGTGACAGGCGTGGACTATGACCAGACCTTTAAGACAGATAAGAACGGGGAAATCGTGATTGAGGGCTTGCGGATTGGCGACTATACCGTATCCGAAGTAAGCGACAAGGCTTCCGCAGGATATATCCTTCCTGCCGATAAACAGGCAACGGTAAAGGTGAACGCTACGGCTATCGTGCAGATGCACAATGAGTTCAGGGATACCCCGAAAACAGGCGATGACTTCAATCTGGGCTTATGGGTAAGCCTTGCGGCGTTGTCTGTTGTCGGTGCGGGCGTTCTCGGATTTGTCGGTTATAAGAACAGAAAGAAGAAAAAGGAGGACTAATTGATGGACGCTAAAACCATTATCGCAATCGTGCTTGTCGTGTTCATTGTGGGTGCGGCGGTATGGCTGAATATCCGTAACAGAAAGAATAAGTAAGTTGTTTGGGCGGCTGAAAGATGCCGCCCTTTCCTTTATGGAGGTAAAGATGAGAAACCTAAAAACCATTGAAAAGAAAGTCAGGGCTGTTCTGGAAAAGAATGAAGATGCCAGAAATGACGATATGGTACTGTATCTTGCACTTTGTAATGCTTGTTTGAAGGATGCAGGAGCAATGCCGCTTGCGGAGATAATGACGCAGCACAAATATCTCGGTCTGCCGAGCTTTGAGAGCGTCAGCAGGACACGCCGCAAGCTGCAGGCACGGTATCCAGAGCTTGTAGGGAGCCGCCCTGTTCAAAAAATGAGAGCCACGGGCGAGAAAGCCTATCGGCGTTATGCCAAAGAATAGAGAGGTGCTTATGGACGAAGAAAAACGCTCCAATCAGAACTATGAAATCATTGAGAGCTGTACTATCGGGAGTACAGAGCTTGTCATCGGTCACAATCCCAACTCACCCAACCCTTATGTGTGTTGGTACTGCAAGGGAGGCTCAAATTATTTCTGGGGTTATTACACGAATGAGCTTGATGATGCACGGCAAAAGCTGAATGAACGATACCAGTCAGAGTGCCGTATGCCCTATAATCAGCCTGCCCAGAAGCAGAAAAACGGTGATGACCGTGAGCGATAAAATAAAATATGACTGCACGACCTGTCCTTATCCCCGATATAAGGATGGGTCAGTTATTTTCTGCGATGTCTGTATTCGCAAGATTTTAGACGAGCAGAAAGAGAAAAAGGAAAGAAAGGAGCAGCCGAATGAGTAATGAAATAAAGACAAGACCTTTAACCCCGACAGAACAGAAATACACCTATGCCCAAAGTATGCAGCTTGAGGGGCAGACAGGCACTATCGGGCATCTGCGTGGTGACTTTGCCACGACGGGCTATGGCTTTTACACCACTTGGTTTGATACCAGACCACAATGGAAATCTGACGAATTTAAGGCAGACCTTGATACGGTCATCAATGCTTTACGGGAGGATAAAGGGCTTTTGCATAACCGCTATGATATGAGTGCGTTTGCAAGGCATTTTCCCGAAAGTGCTATCAAGGGTAACTATTGTACGGAGTACGGTTTCCGTGTGGATACGGAGAAACACGCTTTTCTGCTTCGGTGCAATCCCACCAAAGGCGACTATAATTTTTACTGCTATTGCTATGTGAAGGAATGGCTTAATAAGCATATCCAGAAAGCAGAACAAGGTATCCGATTTATTGACCCTCAATATAAAGAACTGTTCCGTATCCCCGACGGCGGAAAGGTCATTGTCACGACTTCTTGGGAAGAGAAACGGGAGTATCCCTGCCGCTTCATTGATGAATACCATACCGAAGTCGGCAGCAATCTGTACCACATCTGCGAGTTTGCCGAGCGTATGCAGAAAAACGGGGCGACCTATGAGCCGAAACCTGCGGAACAAACGCCGCAGAAAACACCGAAGCACAAGGATTTAGAACGATAAGGAGGATTTAGAATATGGCTGTTAATCAGAAAGCCGTCAAGGTCTTGAATAAGGTCTTGGAAGCAGGCTTTACCGATGAAAAAGCGATTGCCGCTATGACTATGGACGATATTCTTTCTATGCAGGGCATCACGGTTGGGGATATTACTCTCATCAATGACCTGCAAAAGAGCATTAAATCGAACAAGGTCATTTCTTTTCTTGGCGGTGGTGCTGAGTGAGTAAACAGAAATATTTGAAACAGAAACGATAAGGAGGTGTAGGTTGAATGGCTGCGAAGTATCAGCTAATCACAGAGCTGTATCGGCGTACAGGCATTGCGGTTGCAAAAAATCCGCAGGCGTGGCAGGGCTTTCTGTCCTCTGCCTGCCGCAACTATAAATGCCGTTTTGACGAACAGCTTTTAATATACGCCCAACGCCCCGATGCTGTCGCTGTTGCGAAGCTCGAAACTTGGAACAGGCAGTTCAAGCGTTGGGTCAATAAGGACAGCAAGGGTATTGCCGTATTTGACCCGAAAGGTCGCAGGAATACGCTGAAATACTATTTTGATGTGTCCGACACCCACGAGGGCTATTATGGCAGCCGCCCTGTTCCGATATGGCAGATGGATGAGCGATACGAGCAGGCTGTTATGGAAAGGCTCTCGGACAGGTTTGGAGATGTGGAAAGCACTGACCTTGCTTCTGCCTTAATGGAAACGGCAAAGAACGCCGTGGAGGACAATCTGCAAGACTATTTTTCTCAGTTAAAGGACTGCACGAAAGACAGCTTTTTGGAAGAACTGGACGACTTTAATATAGAAGTCATTTACAGGCGGCTGGCAACAAACAGCGTTGCTTTTATGCTGATCAGCCGCTGCGGTCTGGATACGAATGAGTTTTTTGACCGAGAGGATTTTGCGGATATTGTAAATTTCAATACCCCTGCAACGATAAACGCCATCGGCGTTGCCACGAGCGATATTGCGGAAATGGCGTTACGGGAAATCTCACAGTCTATCCGAAATGTGCAAATAGCGGAAAAAGACCAGAATCGCACCTTTGCACAAAAAACGCAGGCTCAGTATGATAAAGGCAGACAACAACCCGAAAGGAGCGAATACAATGAGCGAAATCACTTACAGCAGACAGGGGGATTATCTTATTCCCGACCTAACATTACCGACAGAGCCAGAGCTTCCGCTTGGCAGGTACGCTTTGATGCACAGGGATTATCTGGAGAAGCACAAGCGAGTGACCTATCTCAATCTGCTGACATCGGGCAGGCTGAACGGGCATCTGCACGAGGTAGAGCAGACAGCACTCCAGAGGTTGGAGCTTCTGACGAAGCAGCTCTCAGCCGAGCAGGGCGTGACAGAGGAACTGAAAGAGAAAGCACCGATGCAGTGGGTCGGACTGATGAACAACATCCGCAGCCAAGCGGAGGAAGTGATACTGACCGAACTGATTTACAAGTAAGCGTTGCCAAAGAGGATGAGGTTAGGGTCAATCTTCCAACCGTAGATGAACAAATCGAAATGATAGCAAAAGCAGAGGACGAAAAAGCCTCTGCTTTTGCTATTTCCAAAGAAGATATTGACTCCGTACTTCAGAAAGGCAGCGGTGTTGCGGACGGAAAATACCGCATCTACCGCCAATTCCAAAAGGGCGTGGACAGACAGAAAAATATTGAGTTCCTTAAAAATGAGTATGGAACGGGCGGCGGTACGCACATCTTCCCCGATGGTTTCAGCGGTCATTCTTGGTATGACAGCAAAGGTCTTGCCATTGACCGAAACGGCACTTATACCAATCACGACCTTGTGTTAAAATGGTCACAGGTTGAAAAGCGTCTGCGTGAGCTGATTAAGGATAACCGCTATCTCAATCCGAAAGAAAAAGACCATTATGCCGATTATCTGGAGAGCGTGTCAGCCCCTCAATATGAGATTGACACCCAGAGGAAAATAGCAAGGCAGCGTTTTATCGACGCCCATCGTGACCTGCCGCCTGCCGACAAACGGGATACCCTTGCTTTGCGGCTATCTGACTTTATCCGTGACTTGGACAGGTACGAAAAAGACCTGTTATCTGTTGTGGAACGAAGCGACCTTGCAGATGTTACCGCCGAGCAAATGGAACAGCACTTATCCGACCCCTCAACCGTTCAACAGCTCATAGACTTTCTTGCACAGGTACAATGGAAAACGACCTCGGTTTTCAGCCGCAGTAATGGGTGGAAGTTTACCGAGGAATTAAGGGAGCTGCACCCACTTTGCTACCTCTACAATGAGGGCGATGTGGTGTATATCGGTGCGGATAAATATGAGATTGCAACACTTACCGAGGAAAAGGTCTATCTGCAAAATGCCGAGTTCCCTATCTTGGGGCAGGAATACAGCCGAGCCGACTTTGAAGAAAAGCTAACGGAAAATCCTGCAAATGACCATCTGAAAGTGGTCGTAACCGAGAAACAGAGGACAGAAGCACCGTCCGAGAAAAAGCAGGACGGAATACAGTTTTCTATCGGTTTTTCCGAACACCCTGCCTTTTATGACAGACAGCTTAATGACCGCTATACGGATTTGAGCTTTGCTCTGGGGAATAAGCTGCTTGGTATTTTGGACGAGAAACAGCACCGTGAGCGTGAGGGCGATAAAAATATCGGGTGGTATCACAAGACAGATTTTGTTATCAAGGCTGTTATCGGCGGCGAGGAATTTAACTATGAAGGGCGGTTTGATATTGGCGATGGTGAGGGCGATTTAATTGCCCATATTAAGAATTTTTACGATTATGCCTTATCGCCAAAGGGCGAACAGCTATATGGAGATGACCGAGAAAGCCTGCTCCGTGGCAGAGATGAGTTTATCCCATTCTTGGAACAGCACACCGAGCTGAAACCAGAGGACGAAAAAACTGCTTGATGAGATTATGGCTACCGAAAGTGATTGGTACAGGACAGCCGAGGAAGCCGAAGAAAAACCACAGGCGAATGCCGATAAAGTGAATGGCTCAGAAGCTCCTGTCATTGAAATGGAGCAATCCACAGATGACCTCATAGGCAGGGAAATCATCATAGATAACCGTAAATATCTCATTGAGAGCATCGGGAAAATCAGCGGTGATGTGTCCCTGCGTGACATCACATTCCAGAACAATGTGGGCTTTCCGATAAACCGAGTGGAGAAAATCGGCTATATCCAAAAGCTATTGGAACAGGAAAAAACCGAATTACCACCCGAAGAAAAAACGGAAACTCTTGCCACAGACCGTCATAATTTCCGTATTACCGATGATGCCATCGGTATCGGCGGAGCAAAAGAAAAATTCCGTAACAATATGGCGGCAATCAACCTGCTGCACGAGCTTGAAATTGAAAACCGCCTTGCCACACCCGAAGAACAGGAAGTCCTGTCTCGGTATGTCGGTTGGGGCGGTCTTTCTATGGCATTTGATGAACACAATGCGGCGTGGGCGGAGGAGTTTAAGGAGCTATATGCCAGCCTTTCCCCAGAGGAATACCGTGCCGCTATGGAGTCAACGCTGACCGCTTTTTATACGCCGCCTGTTGTTATCAAGGCGATGTATGACGTACTTGACCGCCTGGGCTTTTCACAGGGCAATATCTTGGAGCCGTCCTGCGGCACAGGCAATTTCTTTGGTCTGCTTCCCGAAAGTATGCAAAATAGCAAGCTCCACGGCGTGGAAATCGACTCTCTCACAGGCAGGATTGCAAAGCAGCTCTACCAAAAAGCGAACATTGCCATTGAGGGCTTTGAGAAAACAAATCTCCCAGACGACCATTTTGATGTAGTCCTCGGTAATGTGCCTTTTGGGGAGATAAGGGTCAATGACAGCCGATACAACGCCCAGAAATTTCTCATACACGACTACTTTTTCGCAAAGGCTCTGGATAAAGTCCGTGCCGGCGGCGTTGTGATGTTCATTACCTCAAAGGGTACGATGGATAAAGCAAGTCCAGAGGTACGCAAGTATATTGCCCAGAGAGCCGAGCTTTTAGGTGCTATCCGTCTGCCAGACAACACCTTTAAGGCAAACGCAGGCACGGAGGTCACGAGCGATATTCTTATCCTGCAAAAGCGTGACCGAGTGATGGATATAGAGCCAGACTGGGTACACCTTGATACGGACGAAAACGGTGTTACGATGAACAGATATTTTGTCGAACACCCCGAAATGGTGTTGGGCGAGATAAAGATGGAAAACACACGCTTTGGTACTTTCGAGCCTGTCTGTAAAGCCCGTAAGGATATACCACTTTCCGAGCTTCTGTCCAATGCAGTTCAGAGGATAAACGGCGAAATCCCAGAGCTTGATAATAGGGTTGATGAAATCTCCGATGAGCAGGAGCTTTCCGTTCCTGCTGACCCGAATGTGCGTAACTTCTCTTTTACTCTGGTGGACGGCAGGGTTTACTTCCGAGAGAATGACCGTATGCAACCTGCTTCTGTGTCGATGACCGCAGAAAACCGTATTAAGGGACTTATCCAAATTCGTGACTGTGTGCGTAAGCTCATAGAGTATCAGACCGATGATTACCCAGAGGAAATGATACGCACCGAGCAGGAAAACCTCAACCGTCTGTATGATGTTTATACCGCAAAATACGGTCTAATCAACAGCCGAGGAAACTATCTTGCTTTTGCTTCAGATGAGAGCTACTTCCTTCTATGTTCTCTGGAGGTGCTTGATGATGAGGGCAACTTCAAACGGAAGGCAGATATGTTCACAAAGCGGACTATCAAACCCCACCGAGAAGTAACTTCGGTTGAAACTGCAAGCGAAGCCCTCGCCCTCTCTATCGGGGAGAAAGCCCGTGTTGATTTGCCTTATATGGAGCAGCTCACAGGCAAAACGCAGGCTGAGCTTGTGCAGGATTTACAAGGTGTTATCTTCAAAGTACCGAACTGTGAGCCTATTTCCTATGTAGCCGCAGACGAGTATCTGTCAGGAAATGTCCGAAACAAGCTGACGGTTGCGGATCTTGCTGCGAAGAATGACCCAGAGCTTGCAGTTAATGTGGAAGCCTTGGAAAAGGTCATTCCCAAAGACCTCTCGGCGGCGGAAATCTCTGTCCGTCTGGGTGCAACTTGGATACCGCAGGAAGATATACAGCGGTTTGTGATGGAGCTTTTAACTCCGTCAAGTTATGCCGCAGGCAGATTAAAGGTACGATACACCCCGATAAACGGAGACTGGTTCATAGAGAATAAAAGCTCCGATATGGGGAATGTAAAGGCGGACAGCACCTATGGTACGAAAAGAGCTTCCGCCTATCGTATTATTGAGGACACCTTAAACCTGCGTGACACCCGTATCTTTGATTATGTGTATGACGAACACGGCAATAAAAAAGCGGTGTTCAATGCAAAGGAAACCACGGCGGCACAGGCGAAGCAGGAAGTCATCAAGCAGGCGTTTCAGGATTGGATATGGAAAGACCCAGAACGGCGAAACCGCCTTGTCCGTTATTACAACGACACTTTTAACTCTGTGCGACCCCGTGAATATGACGGAAGCCATATCACTTTCGGAGGTATCAGTCCAGAAATCACACTAAGACCACATCAAGTCAACGCCATCGCCCATATCCTTTATGGCGGCAATACGCTTCTTGCCCATAAGGTGGGAGCAGGAAAAACCCTTTGAAATGGTAGCCGCCGCACAGGAAAACAAACGGCTCGGCTTATGCCAGAAATCCATGTTTGTTGTGCCAAATCATCTTGTCGGTCAGTGGGCTTCCGAGTATCTGCGGCTCTATCCGAGTGCAAATATACTTGTGACAACAAAGCGGGATTTTGAAACGGGAAACCGCAAGAAGTTCTGCGGCAGGATTGCCACAGGCGACTATGACGCAGTCATTATCGGGCATTCGCAGTTTGAAAAAATCCCGATGAGCATAGGACGCCAGAGGGAGCAGTTGGAAAAGCAGCTTGATGATATTGAGCATGGCATTGACGATGTGCAGGCTTCCAAAGGCGAGCAGTTCACGGTCAAACAGCTAATGAAAACCCGAAAGGCAATCAAGACGAAGCTCGAAAAACTCAACGACACCAAGCGTAAGGATACGGTTATCGACTTTGAACAGCTCGGCGTTGACAGGCTTTTCATTGATGAGAGCCATTTTTATAAGAATTTGTACCTCTACACCAAGATGCGGAATGTAGGCGGTATCGCCCAGACCGAAGCCCAGAAATCAAGCGACCTCTTTATGAAATGCCGCTATCTGGACGAAATCACGGGCAACCGTGGCACGGTTTTCGCAACGGGTACGCCTGTTAGCAATTCAATGGTTGAGCTGTACTCCGTTCAGAGGTACTTGCAGTATGACACTCTTGCACAGAACGGTTTGCAGCATTTTGACAGTTGGGCTTCTACCTTTGGAGAAACGGTTACAGCTCTGGAATTAGCACCCGAAGGCACGAATTACCGAGCCAAGACAAGGTTTGCCAAGTTCTATAACCTGCCAGAGCTGATGCAGATGTTCCGTGAGGTGGCGGATATACAGACCGCCGATATGCTAAAGCTCCCTGTGCCAACGGTCAATTACCACAATATTAAGACTAAGCCGAGTGAGATACAGACCGAAATGGTAGCTTCCCTTGCGAAGCGGGCTGAGAAAGTCAGGGCAAGGCTTGTCGAGCCGAACATTGACAATATGCTCAAGATAACCAATGATGGAAGAAAACTGGCTCTTGACCAGAGAATGATTGACCCGATGCTGCCAGATGACCCAGAAAGTAAAGTCAATGCCTGCGTGGATAATGTGTACCGTATCTGGGAGGAACACGCCGATACCAAAGCGACACAGCTTGTGTTCTGCGACCTGTCCACCCCGAAAAATGACGGTACTTTCAATGTCTATGACGATATGAGGGAGAAGCTGATAGCCCGTGGTATCCCTGCGGAGCAGATACGCTTTATCCACGAAGCGACCACCGATGCACAGAAAAAAGAGTTGTTCGGCAAGGTAAGAAGCGGCGAAGTCCGTGTGCTGTTCGGCTCTACTCCTAAGATGGGAGCAGGTACGAATGTGCAGGACAGGCTCATAGCAATCCATAACCTTGATTGTCCGTGGCGTCCTTCCGACCTTGAACAAAGGCAGGGGCGTATTGAACGGCAGGGCAATATGTTTCCAGAGGTGGAGGTTTACCGATATGTGACCGAGCAGACTTTTGATGCTTATCTCTATCAGTTGGTGGAGAGCAAGCAGAAATTTATCAGCCAGATAATGACGAGCAAAAGCCCTGTACGCTCTGCCGAAGATGTGGACGAGGTTGCCCTGTCCTTTGCGGAGGTTAAAATGCTTGCCACAGGTGATGCCCCGTTTTTAAAGGAAAAGATGGATTTTGGATATACAGGTTTCCAAGCTCCGAGTGTTAAAGCAGAGTTATCTTTCCGAGCATTACGACCTTGAGGACAGAGTGCTGAAATACTATCCCCCAGACCATTAAAGAGTATGAGGAACGCATTGCAGGCTATGAAAACGATGCGGCTCTTGTCGAGCAGCACAAGCCGCAGGGCGAGGATAAGTTCTGCCCGATGACCCTAAAAGGTATGACCTACACCGAAAAGGCAGACGCAGGCGAGATGCTCCTTGCAATCTGCAAGGATTATCCGATGTCCGCAGCTACCGAAATCGGCAGCTATCGAGGTTTCCGAATAGAGATTTATTATGATACCGTCAACGCCCATTATTGTATGAACCTTTGTGGAAAGGCAAAGCATAAGGTAGATTTAGGTGCTGATGCCCTCGGAAATCTGACCCGAATTGAAAACGAGCTGTCAAAGCTCCCCGCCAGACTGGAAGCTGCCAAGACCAAAAAGGCGGAAACTATCGCACAGCTTGAAACCGCAAAGGAGGAAATCAAGAAGCCCTTTGCCTTTGAAGATGAGCTGAAAGAAAAAACAGAACGGCTGAACGCTCTTAACATTGAGCTGAATCTGAATGAAAAAGATACTTCCGTTATGGATACCGAGCCAGAGCAGGCAGAAGAACAGCCCGAAAGAAAATGTGCAAGTCGGGAGAGATAATGCGGTTTGCATATTTGTATTGCTGATTTCTGGGAAGTATAATAGGTGTAGATTTATAGAATATCGGAGGTGAAAGGTGTGCTTGATAATTTCAGATTTGAAACCTTTGTTGATGTGCATAGCAACATCTTTGCTGAATATCTAAGCTCCGTTATCGCAAAGCTGCCCAAAGAAAATCCAGAATACCGTTCCACAGAGGAAAGGATAGAGGAACTCTACAAGGAGTATCCCAAAGTGATGGCAGTTTTGGATACGGAAAAGCCGAGTGATTTATCCGAGCAGGAGTGTAAGGCTTTGATAGAAGTTTTGGAGCTTCGGAACAGGCTCAGCGATATGCAGCAGGAAGCAATCTATTTCAGAGGGTGCTATGACAGCGTTGGGTATCTCAAAAAGGCAGGAATTTTATAACCGAGAACGGCGGCATTGGCGTGGAGCTGATGCCGCTTTTACATAGCCGCAGAGGTGGAAAAATTCATAAAAATGTGGTATGATTTTTAAATCAGTAAGGAGGTGACAGTTTGTGAGTGTTATCTTTGGAATAAAAGAAAATAACCGTATAATTATTGCAGGCGATAAGCGAGGGTCAAGTATTGACGGGAAAACTTTGTCAGATGATTTAGACAAAGTCCTTATGATAAATGACCATTTAGCTTTTTCAAGTGCAGGTAACGCAGCTATTGAAAAGGCTATTTCAATAGATTTGAACAAGGCGACAAATAAAGATTGCCTAACTACCGATGATTTACTTGATATTATAAAAGCATTTTATAAGCGAGTAGCCGATACAAATTGTGATGCTATATTAGCCTTGCCGTTCTATTTTCTCATAGCAGGTAAAGGGCGTGACGGTAATGCAAGCCTAATATCGGGAGGTAATATCAAGGGTCGTTTAGATGCAAAAGATGTTCCAATGGCTCTTTTTCCACCTGCCGATGCAAAAATGCAGGAGTGCTGCGATTGCTTTGCAAAAAATTATAAGTTGCATAATTCAGAGTTTGTAGAAAAAACAATTAAGGAAATTGCGAATATTAGTAATTTGGTAAGCCCTACGGGTAACAAATGGATTTATAATATCGCAACAGAAAAAGGGATGCTTTTTTCATTCTAAAAGAACTATATTTTACATAGCCGAGAGGTTTTCATTTAACGAAATCCCCTCGGCTTTTTCTATTTCTGGAGGTGATTTTATCCATTGAGAACTAACCGACCCTACGTGCAGATTGACCCAGATGTGCTTGAACGGGTACGCCAGATTGACCTGTTATCCTATCTGCGTGAGTTTGAGCCGAGCAATCTCGTTAAGGTCAAAGGCACAAGCAATGTGTACTGTACAGCAGAACACGACAGCTTAAAGATTTCCAACGGCAAATGGTATTGGTGGTCGAGAGGTTTCGGCGGCTATTCTGCCCTCGACTATCTCATCAAGGTCAAGGAATATGACTTCGTAGAAGCCGTGGAAATTCTCACGGGACAGACGATGGCGGACTGGAAGCCACCCCCTGCTCCCAAGAAAGATAAACCGAAAGTCCTGCTCCTGCCGCCAAAAAATTAAGGATTGTAACCGAGTGATACAGTATCTTTTCGGGCGTGGTATTGACTATCAGCTCATACAGGAGTGTATCTCAGACGGCACGCTTTATGAGAGTGCCGATTATCACAATGCTGTTTTTATCGGCAAAGATGAAAGCGGAACACCGAAATATGCTGCCCTGCGAGGCACTCTCGGCAGCACTTTCAAGCAGGACGCATCGGGCAGCGACAAGCAGTATTCGTTCCGACTTCTGGCAAAGAAGCCTGCGGATACCGTGCATTTATTTGAAGCCGCCATTGATTTACTGTCCTACGCCACCTATCTAAAGTGTGAGGGAAAGGACTATAAATCGGAAAATCTGCTTTCTTTATCGGGCGTGTATCAGCCAAAGAAAGAGATGAAGGACAGCAAAATCCCCATAGCTCTCACAACTTTTTTGAGTGCCAATCCACAAATAAGACCATAGTTCTGCATCTGGATAATGATAAGGTAGGCAGGCTTTGTACCGCTACTTTGAAGGAACTGTTGCAGAAAGACTACAAAATCGTTGATGATCCTCCGCCTGTCGGCAAGGACTTCAACGATTTTTTGTTGTCCTATCTGAAAATTGCAAGACCAAAGCTTAAGCGTGAAAGGAGTGATGTCCGTTGATTGTGTAGCAGTTTTTGCCCAGAAAGACACCGAAACCAAATCAAAATTTAATGCTGAAAGCGAGGAATGAACTATTGAAAAAGGTATGATGTAACCCTTACTGCCCATTACCGAAAGACCGTTTCCGTCTATGCGGAAAGCCCCGAACAGGCAAAGGAAAAGACAAAAATTTATCCTGTTCGATACCGACCTTATCAACTTTACCGATGATGGTTTTGTCTGCGGCGAAGCCGATATTACCGAGCAGAGCGAGGACGGTCTTGACGGTGCGGGCGAGAATACACTACAGGAAAATACGGATTGTTCGGACTGTCCGTACTTCTGCCCCGTGTGCGGTGAGTGTATGTATGAGGAGGACTGCGAAGAATGAGATGTCTTACCAAGCACTGAATTTGGTTAGCCAAATTCGCTTGTTAGGGGTCAGCCCCTAATACCCCGTGAGAACAGAAAGGAGTTTAAAAATGAGTGAGTTCTTATTTTTCATTATTGGCACAATGCTCGGCGGTCTGTTCGGTGTTGCGTGTATGTGTTGCTTGCAGATAAGCAGACTTTCCGAGAGAAAGGAAGTGGACAATGCGAAAAAGAAATGTGCAGATACTTTTCCGTCTGACTGAGGAGGAAGCCGAACACCTTAATGAGCTTGTGCGGAAATCGGGTCGCTCAAAAGAAGCCTTTTTAAGAGAAATGGTAAGGGGCTATCAGCTCTGCGAAAAGCCCGACCCAGAGTTCTATAAAATGATGCGTGAGCTGTCCGCCATTGGCAACCGTATCAATCAGCTTGCGGTTAAGGCAAACGCCCTCGGCTTTGTGGATACCCCGATGCTCCGTGAGGAAGCAAGGAAATGGCACGAGTTTCAGATTGACATTCGCAAAAGGTATCTGCTTCCACGCAGGTCATCGTAATGGCGGTCTGCGAGATATGGGATGTGCGTGGCAGGCTCGACCATCCAATCGACTATGCCGAAAATCCCGAAAAGACCGCCAACCCCAAATACACCGAAGACGACCTGCAGGCGATGGTCGATGTAATGGAGTACGCTACTAATAAGGATAAGACCGAGCAGCGTTTCTTTGTCACAGGTGTAAATTGTGACCCGACCACCGCCAGAGATGAAATGATGATTACCAAAGCGGGATGGAGCGACACGAGTGAGATTGTCTGCTATCACGGCTTCCAGAGCTTCAAGCACGGTGAGGTTACGCCAGAGCAGGCTCACGAGGTCGGCGTTAAACTTGCCGAGCGAATGTGGGGCGACAGATTTCAAGTCATCGTTGCCACTCACCTAAATACCGATTGCCTGCATAATCACTTTGTCGTGAACTCTGTTTCTTTTGCGGACGGTATGCACTACCACGACAACAAAGCAATCTGCGGCTGCTCCGTCAGCGTTCCGATGAGCTTTGCCGTGAGTATGCTCTGTCTGTCATCGAACACCCAAGCGGTAAGAAAAAGCCCTACGCCCTTTACCAAGCCGAAAAGCAGGGGCGACCCACGAGGGATAATGTTGCCAGACAGGCGGTGGATGAAGCTATCAGCAAATCATTTACGCTGAAAGACTTTGACCGCCAGTTGGCAGAAATGGGCTATCGCATAAACTTTGACCCCAACCGCAAGTATTGGACGATTATAGGCAAGGGCTGGCAAAGACCCAAGCGGCTTTATAAGCTCGGAGAGGAATACACCAATGACAGGATTATGGAGCGTATCAGCGAAAATTCCTATGCTGTCAAATTCCAGAGCTTCTCAGAGCCACAGGTCAAGGTCTATCGGGTCAAAGGCTCATTGAAGAATGCCAGGAAAATCGGCGGCTTGCGTGGGCTGTATCTCCATTACTGCTACAAGCTCGGTATCCTGCCAAAAGGCAGAAAACAAAATTATGCACGGCTTCATTATCTCTTAAAGGACGACCTTATGAAGATGGAAGCCATCACACAGGAAACAAGGCTGCTTTGCCGCAATCACATTGATACGGCGGAGCAGCTTTGTTCATATAAAGGCTCTCTGGAAACGGAGATGTCTGCCCTGCTTCAGAAGCGAAAGGAGCTTTACTCCAAATCCCGCAGGACAAGCGGCGAAGAAAAGGAAGCGGTCAAGGCAGAGCTTTCCGATATTTCGGGGCGGCTGAAAATTATCCGAAAGGAGGTCAGACTGTGCGAGGGCATCGCCGCCCGTAGTGATACCCTCAAGGAAAAATTGCAGACGATACGGGCAGACGAACACGAACAGCAAAGAAAGGAGCTGATGAAGAATGAACACAGGCGGCGAAGCGGCAGAACAAATCGTCCGAATGAGCTTGGAGGGCTTTGAGGTCGCTGCCAAAATTACAGGTGCAGGTGCGAAGAACATCGCTATCCTGTTGTATTCCATTCTCAAAGAAGAAAAGAAAACCAAAGGCAAAGCAAGGCTGACGAGTATGCTCCGTTCTGGTAAGGAGCTGAAAGTCTTTACCGTCAAAAACGGCGACTTAAAGAAGTTCACGCAGGAAGCGGAAAAAATACGGTGTGCTTTACTGTGTCCTCACGGACAGGAAAAACAAAGACCCCAATGCGGAGGTCGATGTCATCGCCCGTGCCGAGGACGCATCGAAAATCAGTCGTATCGTGGAACGCTTTAATCTTGCTTCGGTGGATACCGCTTCTATTGTGACGGAAGCCGAGAAATCCAAAGATGCAAAGGACGGTCAGCCAGAGCCAGATATTGGTGTGCAGGAAAAGGCGGAGAAAGACAAGCTGCTTGACGAGCTTATGGGCAAGCCTGTCCAGAAGGAGGAAAACGCCCCAAACCCCTCGGTGGCAAAGACAGAAAAATCCCCTCAGTCCGAGCCTACCTTAGAGCAGCCAAAGAAGTCCGCAGAGGGGGCTACTATGACTAAGGAGAAACCTTCTGTCAGAGAGGAACTGCGGAAAATCAAGGAGAGCCGCAAGGAGCAGGAAGCAGAGATTGGCACTTCCGACCTGGACAAAAGCGGTGCTTCCGACAGGGCGAAAAGTGCTAACAGGAAAACGGAGCATAAACAGCCCACAAGAAAGAAAAGAAACCAAAATCCAAAGAAACGAGGTAAACAGCTATGAGTATTTACGATGTATTCAGCGGCGGCAACAGACCTTTTGATAAAGAGGAATGGGCTGCCGCAAAGCAGGCACAGCGGAAAGAAGCCTATGAGCTGATTGACAATACCTGCTCTGAAATGGTGGCAAGCGGCGACAGCTTCCGTCAGTATCTTGATGTGCAGGGTCGCTTTGACCGTTACTCCGTGGCTAACGCTATTCTGGTATCAGCACAGATGCCCGAAGCAACGCAGCTTAAAGAGTACAGCAAATGGAAAGCGAACCGTGTCTATGTGAACAAGGACGCACAGAAAATCATTATCCTTGAGCCGAGCAAGGAATACACCCGTGAGGACGGGACAAAGGGCGTCTCTTACAATGCCAAAGTGGTTTATGATATTTCCGAAACCTCGGCAAAGGACAGGCAGCAGGAACAGGAGCCGAAATCCATGCGTGAGCTTGTGTCGGCTCTGATTGATGCAAGCCCTGTACCCTGTGTTCCTGTCGGTGAGCTTGAACTGCCTGCCTATTATGACAGCTCTCAGCAGACCATTTTTGTCAAGAAGGGGGCTTTCCGAGGAAGTGCTGTTCGTGAGTATGGCAAAAGAAGTGTCGGCGGCGGTCTATGACTTTAAGCACAACGAGAGCCGTGATGCTTCCGATTTCAAATCCTTCTGCGTTGCCTATATGGTAAGCTCCCGTTATGGCGTGGATACCAGAGGTTTTGACTTTTCCAGACTTCCCAGAGAGTATGCGGAAATGGATACACAGGCATTCAAAGGAGAGCTTGGCACGATGCGTGATGTTCTGGGCGAAATCCAGAGCGATATGTATAAGAGTATGGAGAAGAACAAGCCTGCAAAGAACAAAGAGCAGGAACGCTAATCGGAGGTGCAGACTATGAGAGAGAAACGATACCATATCGCACTTGATAAGTACGATAAGAATATCGTCATCAACGCCTTAAACACCCTGCGTACAAGGCAGTTACAGGAGGAACGCCCCACCGAGCCTGTTGACGAGCTGATAAGCAAGGTGGCACACGCTCCGACAAAAAAGGGTTAAGGTCGTGCATTGCAGGTGCAATGAGGAACGATGACCAGAAAACGAGCCTAATCCTTTCTGTCTGCGGCATACTTCCTGTCGTATGGCTTGCCCTGCTGACAGCACCCTATGTCAGCGGTGGTCTTGTAGAGATTATCCGAGGTCTGCCTGTGGCGATGGGCAATCCGTTTGAAATAATGGTATGTGAGGACAGCGTAAAGACTGTCCTCATTTTTTTACTTGCCTACGCTATGGGCATCGGCGTTTATTTCTCTACACGCAGGAATTACCGCAGGCGTGAGGAACACGGCTCTGCGAAATGGGGCAACGCAGGTGCTTTGAATAAGAAGTACCGAGATAAAGACCCGTCAGCTAATAAGCTTTTGACCCAGAATGTCCGTATCGGGTTGGACGGGAAAAAGCACCGCAGGAATCTGAATATTTTAGTCTGCGGCGGTTCTGGTGCGGGAAAAACGAGGTTTTTCTGCAAGCCAAATGCTATGCAGTGCAACACATCTTTTGTAATACTCGACCCAAAGGGCGAAATCGTCCGTGACATCGGCGGTCTGTTGGAAAACAAAGGCTATGAGGTGCGTGTGCTTGACCTTATCAATATGCACCGCAGCCATTGTTACAATCCCTTTGTCTATCTGCGGAACGATAACGATGTTCAGAGGTTGGTAACAAACTTGTTTAAGGCGACCACGCCGAAAGGCTCACAGTCGCAAGACCCGTTCTGGGATACGGCGGCGAGTATGCTGCTTCTGGCTCTGGTGTTCTATCTGAAATATGAAGCACCGCCAGACGAACAGAATTTCCCGATGGTTATGGAGCTGCTCCGTGCAGGCGAAGTCCGAGAGGACGATGACAGCTATGTAAGCCCTCTAGACGAGCTGTTTGACCGTCTGGAAAATGGTAAACCCAGAGCATATCGCCCTCAAGTATTACAGGGATTACCACTCTGGTAGTGCAAAGACCTTAAAGAGTATCCAGATAACTCTTGCCGCAAGGCTTGAAAAATTCAATCTGGAGAGCCTTGCAGGGCTTACTGCCACCGATGAGCTTAACCTGCCAAGTCTGGGCGAAAAGAAGGTCGCTCTGTTCGCTCTGATACCAGACAACGACACGAGTTTTAACTTCCTTGTCAGTATCCTTTATACCCAACTCTTTCAGCAGCTTTTTTATCTAGCAGACCACAAGTACGGCGGAAGCCTGCCTGTGCATTGCCATTTCATAATGGACGAATTTGCGAATGTTTCATTGCCCGACGACTTTGATAAAATCCTGTCTGTTATGCGTTCCAGAGGGGTATCGGTATCCATTATCCTGCAAAATCTGGCACAGCTCAAAGCCCTTTTTGAAAAGCAATGGGAAAGCATTGTCGGCAACTGCGATGAGTTTCTGTATCTGGGCGGCAACGAGCAAAGCACCCACAAATATGTGTCAGAGCTTTTGGGCAAGGAAACCATTGATACCAACACCTACGGGAAAAGCTCTGGGCGGAGTGGTAACTATTCAACAAATTATCAGATTTCGGGGCGTGAGCTGATGACCCCAGACGAAGTGCGTATGCTTGATAACCGTTACGCACTTCATTTTTTGTGCGTGGAGGAACGCCCCGTTATGGACTTCAAGTATGACATTTTGAAGCACCCGAATGTGAAGCTGACGGCTGACGGAGGGCAACCGCCGTATATCCACGGAGAGCCTACGCAGGCTGTCGCAACCCTTGTGTTTGACAGTGATATTCCAGATAACGCCGTGAGCGTGAAAGCTGTCAGCACTTCCTATGAGCTTCTGTCCGATGAGGACTTGGAAGAAATATTCAATTTATAAGGAGGATTTACCCTATGAAACTTTTTAAGAAGAACGAGAACAAGAAAACCACGAAGCTGCCGATGACTAAAAAGGTTAAGAAAGGCTTCCGCTATTACTGTATGGCTGTTATGGCAATGACCTTTGTGCTTGGTACTTCCGTAACCGCCTTTGCTGCCAATGACCCCATTCAGGTAGTCAACAATCTGTCCGATTTCATTTTCGGTCTGGTGAGGGCTGTTGGTATGATTATGCTCGGCTTTGGTATCGTGCAGATTGGTCTTTCCCTCAAATCCCATGACCCGTCCCAGAGAGCTAACGGATTTTTGACCCTTGCAGGCGGCGTTGTCATTACCTTCGCAAAAGAAATCTTGACTCTTATCACAGGCTAAGATAACAGACTGACACAAAAAGATAACGGGAGCAGATCCGCCGAGTGCGGAACTGCTCCCGTTATCTAATATCATCAAGGAGGTGGTCAAATGTCTGATAACTGGGTGGTACAGAATTTAGAGAACGCCCTAAACACTTGGAATGAGAAATTAGCCGAGATATGGCAGCTCATTACCCAATCCCCAGAGAACTTTAAGGGAGGCACGATATGGAATGTCATCGTGGATATTCACGGTGCGGTGCAGGCTATTGGACTTGCCCTGCTCGTGCTGTTCTTTGTTGTGGGTGTGATGCGTACCTGCGGAAATTTTGCAGAAGTCAAGCGACCAGAGCAGGCTTTGAAGCTGTTTATCCGCTTTGCCATTGCCAAAGGTGCAGTGACCTACGGATTAGAACTGATGATAGCACTGTTTAAGATTGTGCAGGGTATGATTTCCACGATTATGAATGCCGCAGGATTTGGCTCGGCACAGCAGACGGTGTTGCCGCAGGAAATCGTGACAGCCGTTGAAGATTGCGGATTTTTTGAGAGTATCCCGCTATGGGCGGTCACGCTGATAGGCGGACTGTTTATTACGGTGCTGTCATTCATAATGATTATGTCGGTATATGGCAGGTTTTTCAAGCTGTATATCTATACTGCCATAGCACCCGTACCCCTTTCCGCTTTTGCGGGAGAGCCGAGCCAAAGCGTCGGCAAGAGCTTCATTAAGAGCTATGCCGCTGTATGCCTTGAAGGTGCGGTTATCGTGCTTGCCTGCATTATCTTTTCCCTATTTGCTTCTTCTCCGCCTGTGGTCAATCCCGATGCGGCGGCGGTTACAATGGTATGGAGCTATATCGGGGAACTTGTGTTCAATATGCTCGTCCTTGTCGGTGCGGTCAAAATGGCAGACCGTGTTGTAAGAGAAATGATGGGCTTGTAAGGGAGGTGCTATGATTGGAAGTAAAGATAAATAAGGAAATCCGTAATTATACGGAGAGTATGTTTTTTGGACTGTCACTCAGACAGTTCATTTTTTCTGTCCTTGCCTGCGGCGTGGCGATGGGTTTGTATTTTCTTCTCCGTCCACGGTTTGGAACGGAAACCCTCAGTTGGGTTTGTATCTTAGGTGCATTCCCCTTTGCGGCTATGGGCTTTATCAAATACAACGGTATGACCGCAGAGCAGTTTGTCTGGGCGTGGCTTAAATCAGAATTTCTGATGCCGAAAAAGCTGATGTTCCTGCCAGATAATCTTTATTATGAAACGGTGAAGCCAACCATTGAAGCCTATGAAAAAGGGTTGACGACAGTACGGAAAAAGCAGAAAGGCAGGACACCAAAACCAAAGAAATCGAAAAAGAAAAAAGCGAAATGCAGCAAGGAGGTAAACAATGCTGAGAACTCTTAAAAAATCTGTTCAAGCAGGACAGGGAAAAAGTTTTGTTGTGCCCGAAAGTCGGGTACCAAAAATGTTTATCCCCGATTAAGACAATCTGGGAGGACGGCATATTTCTTGTAGGCAGGAACAAGTACGCAAAGACCTTTAAGTTTGAGGATATAAACTATGCCGTGGCAAGCCGTGAGGATAAGGAAGCAATGTTCCTTGAATACTCGGAGCTTCTTAATTCCCTTGACAGCGGTGCGACCACGAAAATCACTATCAACAACCGTCGCTTGAACAAAGCTGATTTTGAACAGACCATTTTAATCCCAATGGCTGATGACGGTCTGGATAAGTACCGCAAGGAATACAACAAAATGCTTTTGGATAAGGCGACAGGGGCTAATTCCATCGTACAGGATAAGTATGTAACCGTATCTGTCTGCAAGAAGAATATCGAGGAAGCCCGAAACTACTTTGCCCGTGTGGGTGCTGACCTTATCGCCCACTTTAACCGTCTGGGGTCGAAGTGTGTGGAACTGGACGCAGGCGACAAGCTGCGTATCTTCCACGACTTCTACCGTACAGGAGAAGAAACAGCGTTCCACTTCGATATTACCCAGACGATGCGGAAAGGTCACGATTTCAAGGATTTTATCTGCCCTGATACCTTTGAATTTGAGAGCGACTGCTTCAGAATGGGGGACAGATATGGGCGTGTGATTTTTCTCAGAGAGTATGCGGCATATATCAAGGACAGTATGGTGGCGGAGCTTTGTGAGTTGAACAGGAATATGATGCTGTCCGTTGACATTATCCCCGTTCCCACAGATGAAGCCGTGCAGGAGGTGGAAAACCGTCTGCTTGGTGTGGAAACTAACATTACGAATTGGCAGAGGAAGCAGAACCAGAACAACAATTTTTCAGCCGTTATCCCCTATGATTTGGAACAGCAGCGAAAGGAAAGTAAGGAATTTCTGGACGATTTGACAACCCGTGACCAGAGAATGATGTTTGCCGTGCTGACGATGGTGCATACGGCTGACACCAAAGAGCAGCTCGACAATGATACAGAAGCTCTCTTGACTACCGCAAGAAAGCACTTGTGCCAGTTTGCGGTGCTGAAATATCAACAGATGGACGGATTAAATACAGCTCTGCCATTTGGTGTACGGAAGATAGATGCCCTGCGTACCCTCACAACAGAGAGCCTTGCAGTGTTTATACCGTTCCGTGTGCAGGAAATTTACCACGAAAACGGTGTGTATTACGGTCAGAATGTTATCAGCAAAAATATGATTATTGCCAACCGCAGGCAGCTCCTTAACGGCAATTCCTTTATTCTCGGTGTGTCAGGTGCAGGAAAATCTTTTACCGCAAAGGAAGAAATGACGAATATCATTCTGACCGACCCTAATGCCGATATAATCATCATTGACCCAGAGCGTGAATATTCCCCGCTTGTTAAAGCAATGCAGGGAGAGGTTATTCATATCTCTGCGACAAGTGAAAATCACATCAATGCTATGGATATGAACTCCGATTACGGTGACGGTGCAAACCCTGTCATTCTGAAATCGGAGTTTATTTTATCCCTTTGCGAACAGCTCATCGGCGGCACGAACTTGGGAGCAAAGCAGAAATCCATTATTGACCGATGTACGGCAAGCGTGTACCGCTACTATCAGCAGGGCAACTATATGGGAACGCCGCCAACCTTGCAGGACTTCCGTGAGGAACTTCTTAAACAGAACGAACCAGAAGCACAGGAAATCGCCCTTGCTATCGAATTATTTACAGATGGCTCTCTCAACACCTTTGCCAAGCATACCAATGTGGATACCCACAGCCGCCTTATCTGCTATGACATTCTGGATTTGGGTAAGCAGTTACAGCCTATCGGTATGCTTGTGGTGCTTGACAGTATCTTAAACCGTATCACGCAGAACAGAGCCAAAGGCAGAAATACCTTTATTTTCATTGATGAAATCTATTTGCTCTTTCAGCACGAATACTCTGCAAACTTCCTCTTTACCCTCTGGAAGCGTGTGCGTAAATACGGTGCGTACTGTACGGGTATTACGCAGAATGTAGACGACCTTTTGCAGAGCCATACGGCAAGGACGATGCTTGCTAACAGCGAATTTATCATTATGCTTAACCAAGCATCTACGGACAGACTTGAGCTTGCCAAGCTCCTTAATATCTCCGACCTTCAGATGAGTTATATCACGAATGTCGGTGCAGGACAGGGATTACTCAAAGTTGGCAGCTCCCTTGTGCCGTTTGTAAACAAGTTCCCACGCAATACCGAGCTTTACAAGTTGATGACGACCAAGTTCGGTGAGGTCTAAGAAAGGAGGTCTTTTATGGCTGATATTAAATTCCGTGATACGGCTCACCGTGATTTCTTTCTGGAAAAATATGATGAAATGCAGAGTGAACGACTGTTATCACAGGGCATTTTTCTATGTGATGGGTATCGCTTCGGAAACGAGGGCGAACATCAACCAGATGTTCAATTTCAAGGAGGACTGCATCGAGCCAGAGGGTATGCACGGCGGCTGGCAGACAAGCGGAACAGTCAAGGTCTGCCATCTTGCTTTTAACCTTTGGAACGGGTATGCAGAGGAAGGGCGGGAACGGTATTTCACGCCAGAGGAGTTGTTTTGCTGTGAGTTTGCTCCCTACTTTATGGAGGGTATCAAGGTCAGATACCCCGAATATTGCAGGGAGCTTCCTGCTCCCAGAAAACAGACGGAAATTTCAAGATAAGAAAGGAAAAGCCTATGAAGAATTATAAATCTATTATCTGTGTTGTAGCCGCCGTGTGCCTGTTAGGTACGGCGGCTTTTTGCGGCTTCCGCATTTATCATTACTATGCAGAGGTGGACGAGCAGACGGAAGCCTTTGAGGAGATTGCCGAGATGGTAGAGCAGGCTCCCACGGATGAAACCGTGCCAGACGATGCCCCTGTCAGCGAGGGGGAAGATGTGCTTGCCAAGTATCAGGAATTGTATTTACAGAATGAGGATATGGTCGGTTGGATTTCCATTGCCGGCACGACAATCAATTATCCTGTGATGCAGAGTGGGAACAATCCGAATTTTTATCTGAAGCACAATTTTGAAAAAGAGTACAGCGATTTAGGAACGCCTTATGTGCAGGAGAATTGCGATATTGCTGAAAGTGACAATCTGGTTATCTACGGTCATCACATTAAGGGCGGCAAGATGTTTGGAGCGTTGGAGGATTACAAGTCCAAGAGCTTTTATGAGGAACACAAGAATATTCAGTTTGATACCCTCACAGAGCAGGCAGAGTATGAAATCGTCGCTGTGTTTAAGACTGTGGCGTACAGTTCTGAGGGATTCCGATACTACGACTTTGTTGATGCGGAGAATGAGGAAGATTTTAATTCCTATGTCGGGAAGTGCAAGGAGCTTGCTTTGTATGATACAGGTGTGACCGCTGAATACGGCGACAGGCTCATTACCCTTTCCACCTGCGAATACTCCGCACGGAACGGCAGGCTCGTTGTAGTGGCAAAAATGGTCGGCTGATTTGAACGCAAATTCTCTGGGAAAGGAGGTTTTCTATGGCTGATATAAAAATCCAGAGATGCGGTCAAAGGCACAATAAAGACCATAGATAAAACCGCCATAGCCAGTGAGCGTATGAAGTCTGCCTATGTGGAGATAAAGGAAAGGGCAGAACAGGGGATACTACGCTGACGAAAACTCTGCCACAGAATATGCTGCGGATAGGATTTCTTATGCGGCAGACCGTGTAAAGGACGAAGGTATCCACCAGTCAATAAGCAGGGGCAAAAGGCAGTTAAGACAACGCAGGAGAATATCGGTAAGGCAAAAGATAAAATAAGCGATTTCAAGCAAAGTCGGGCTGTCAAAGCCGCAGAACAGAAAGCAATACAGAATATGTCAGAACAACACGGCTTGCAGATCCGTCACGGGGTTGCAAGCCGTTCTACTGCATCCGATGTTTCCCAGACAGCAAAATCGCAGTTGATAAAGACCCGACAGCAGGGGCGAAAAATGATTAAGACCACAGCCCGAAATGCAGAAAAAGCGGTGAAATCAACTGCTAAGGGAACGGTCAAGACTACCGAAAAGGGAATTAAAACCGCACAGGCAACTTCTAAGGCGGCAATCAAAACGACGGAAACCTCGGTAAAAACGGCACAGGCAGTGGCAAAGGCGTCTGCGAAAACTGCTCAAAAGGCAGCACAGGCGGCAAAAGCCACCGCAAAGGCAACCGCTGAAGCAACAAAAGCTACGGTCAGAGCCACCATAGCTGCGGTCAAGGCGATTATTGCAGGAACAAAAGCTCTGATTTCCGCTTTAATTGCAGGTGGTTGGATTGCAGTTGTGATTATTCTCATTGTTGTCCTGCTCGGCTGTGCTGTTTCCCTGTTTGGTGGCGGAAGCGGGAGCAACGCCTATACGCCTGTCAGTGCGGAGGTGGAAGCCTACACGCCGCTGATACAGAAGTATGCGAAGCAGTACGGCATCCCCGAATATGTGGAGCTTATCAAGGCGGTGATGATGCAGGAAAGCGGCGGGCGTGGGCTTGACCCCATGCAGGCGGCGGAGGGTAGCTTTAACACAAGGTATCCCCACGAGCCGAACGGGATACAAGACCCAGAATATTCGATTGAGTGCGGTGTACAGGAATTAAAGGCTGCCCTTATCTCTGCCGAGGTAGAAAACCCGATTGATATGGAGCATATCAAACTTGCCTTGCAGGGTTACAATTTCGGCAACGGCTATATCTCGTGGGCTAAGACCAACTATGGCGGCTATTCCTATGCCAATGCGGTAGAGTTCTCCACCATGCAGGCGGCACGGTTAGGTTGGGACAGCTATGGCGACACGCAATATCCCGCCCATGTGCTGCTGTATTATCCATACGGGAGGGCGTTCACAAGCGGCGGTAACCAGGCGATTGTGGAGGTCGCTTTGACACAGCTCGGAAATGAGGGCGGTCAGCCTTATTGGAGTTGGTATGGCTTTGATGGGCGTGTGGAATGGTGTGCCTGCTTCGTATCGTGGTGTGCCGACCAGTGTAGTTATATCGAAAGCGGGATTATCCCAAAATTCGCAGGCTGCGTGGACGGTGCAAATTGGTTTAAGGGTAACGGACAATGGAAAGACCGAAGCTATGAGCCGTCGACAGGCGATATTATCTTTTTTGATTGGGAAGGCGACGGAGAAACCGACCATGTAGGCATTGTGGAGAAATGCGAAAACGGTGTCGTTTACACCGTGGAGGGTAACTCTGGCGACGCTTGCAGGCAAAAGCAATATACGGTTGGAAGCAGCTCCATCTATGGCTACGGCGTTCCTGCCTATTAAGAATGGGCAAAAGAAAAACCAGAGGTTTATTCCTCTGGCTCTTTTGCCTTACATAGTCCGATAACAGTTGCTTCTATAACGGACAGTTCTTTATCGTCTAAATTGTCGAGCTGTGCGTCTAAGCGTCTGCGGACGGAACTTTTCTTGACCTCATTATCTGGGAATATGTACTCGTCAACCGACACATCGAACATCGTAATAAGTTGGATAAATAGCTCGATACTTGGATACTGCCCCTCGTTTTCGATAGACTGAATATGTCTGGGAGCATAGCCGATTATTCCAGATAGTTGCTCCCTTGTCATCCCTCTGGCTTCACGGGCTTTTTTGATAGCCTGTCCTATCGGAGTAAAATCGAAGTCAAAATTATTGTTCCTTTCGTCTATTAGCTCACCACCTATTCTCTGAAAATTTTACTCTTATATTTTACAGAGATGCGGCTTCCAGTTAAACGATGTGAAATCTCTTGGTATAGGAAGTTTAATCTCTTGTAACAAGAGATTAAAGCACGCTTGACATACTTGAAACTAATTTTTTATTCGGATAAACTATAGATAAGTTTACAAAAGCGGACATGAAAAGCGAGGAAAATATGCTCGTATTCTTGTATGCTTATATATGAGGAGGTAAGTAAATGGAATGGTTGAAAAGACTTGGAGCAGCCATTGATTACATAGAGGAAAACTTAGACAAGGAAATATCCTATGATGAAGCAGCTCATATAGCTTGTTGTTCAACATATTATTTTCAACGGATTTTTTTCTTATGTATCAGGAGTGTCACTATCAGAGTACATACGCCGCCGTAAAATGACACAGGCTGCATTTGAGTTACAAAGAACAGATAATAAGGTTATTGATGTTGCTCACAAATACGGGTATTCATCTCCAACATCCTTTAACCGTGCTTTTCAAAGCGTACACGGGATAGCACCTATAGCGGCAAAAAGTATGGGATGTACCTTGTGTGCATATCCATCAATCCAATTTTCTATAATAGTTTTGGGAGGCAGTGCAATGGCATATCACATTGAAGAAAAGAAAAGTATTCGCATTATAGGAATTAGAATACCTCTTGTTGAAGATGCAGAGGAAAATATGCGGAATGTTCCTGCGTTCTGGAAAAAGGCAGTATTGGATGGCAGTATCTCCAAATTAGCAGAGCTATCAAACAAAAATCCAGACGGCATTTTAGGAGTCAGCGTTTATAATAATCCAGAGGATATATATTATTATATCGCTGTTTCGAGCAACATTCCCGTGCCAGAGGGAATGGTAGAATACATGATACCAGAGGGTATGTGGGTTGTTTTTGAAAACGACGGAGTATTTAAGGAAGATGTGCAGAGTGTTTTTCGCAGATTTTTGACAGAATTTCTACCGTTTTCTGGTTATGAATATGCAGGACTTCCAGATGTTGAAATATATCCAGTCTGCAAAGGACAGCCATCCAAAGGACATTCCGAGGTGTGGATTGCAATCAAAAAAGCAAAGGAGATTTAAGTATGTATCATTTAAGATTAAAAGGCGACCATTATCAGATGGGCGTAAAAAGAGGAAACATATTTCAAAAAGCTCATATTTCCTTTCCACTCCAGTTGGATAATTTTCAATTGGAACACGGGAAACAAAGCGAAGAAATTTTAAGAAAGTTTTTCCCAGAGATATGTGAGGAAGTAAGAGGCGTAAGTGACGCCATTGGCACAGATTATCTACACTTCATTTCTTGGATGTTGTGTATGGGCTGCTGTATGTATAACTTGGAGAACAACATCCCCGTTGAGGTTAGGGGCTGTACTGCTTTTGCATATTCAAGCAATGGCAGAACAATATACGGTAGAAATAATGACTTACCACCTTATCTGCGTGAAGGAAGCAAAAGTGAAATCTATGCACCGAAAAATGGAAACAGGTTCAATATCACTACTTCCTCTTTCATTAACGGCGAAGAAGGAGTGAATGAACACGGATTTGCTGTAGCAATGACTTTTGTAATGACCGACCTTGAAAAGATAAAAGCAGGTTTCAATTCTTGCTTTATTGTAAGATATTTGCTTGAAAAGGCAGATAATACCGAACAGGCGGTTTCCCTTCTTATGGGCTTGCCAGTATCTTCTAACTGCAATATTTTACTTGCAGATAAAAAAGGCAATATGGTAGTGGTTGAATGTACGCCAATTCTCAAAAAAGTTCGGGCGGCAGAAATTTTTGAAAATGGCAGTATTGTTTGTACTGTTAATAGTTTTACATCTGATGAGATGAAACCATATGACGATGCAAAAGGAAATGATTATGACTCGCACAGGCGTTACAGGACAGTATTAGACAGCTTTTCTTCGGAACGCATAAAAGATGAATACATTGAAACTACCGAACATCTCTTAAAAGGTGATTATGGGTTTATGTGCCAATATGATGATGAGCCAGATTTTGAAACAGTTTGGAGTTCAATATTTGATTTAGACAGCTTAGTAATCTATCGTGCAGAGGGTGACCCCAGAAAAAAGAAATTTGTTACAGATAATCGGTTACATGACCTTATAAGGCGAGGATAATATGCTGAGTATAAATTCCCAATGGATTTTATGTCCTCTTTGTGGGAACAAAACCCGAAACAAAATCAGAGAAGACACAGTTTTGAAAAACTATCCTCTTTACTGCCCGAAATGTAGACAGGAAACTTTAATTGAAGTCGAGAATTTACAAGTAACCGTCATCAAAGAGCCAGACGCACAGACGCAGAGCCGATGAACTTGAGAAAGCTTTCACAGTTCATCGGCTCTGTTACTACTTTTATGCTTGATTTTATTGCCTGTCACAGGGGATAGAAGCTGTTATCTTCATTTTCTGTTCGGCAACAGCTAAACTTCTATGCAAAGGGATTGCCATAAATACTGTAATAAGTGCAGAGAGAACATCGGCAATCGGCTGTGCATATAAAATACCGTTTAATCCCCATATAAATGGAAAAATTAAGATAACGGGAATGAAGCAGATACCTTGTCGGCAAGCTCCAAGAATAAACCCTTCTTTTCCTTTTCCAAGAGCAAGGAATAAAGAGGAATATACCGTGTAGTATCCAAACAGCATAAATGTAATACCGTTTACTCTTAAAGAGGAAGCTCCAATGTGAATCATTTCTGTGTTTCCAGTTGTAAACTGTGAAACAATGGTCGTAGAAAACAGACTGAATAATAAACCTACGATCACACAAAAAATAGTTGACCATAAGATGGAAATTTTGATTGCAGTACGCAGACGATCAAATTTTTTCGCCCCATAACTGTAACCTGCAATCGGTTGAAAACCTTTGATAAAACCAAATACTGTTAAGCTGCCCATAGATATAAGACGGGTAACAACGCCCATTCCCGCTATGGCTGAATCGCCGTAATTACCAGCGGCATTGTTTATTAGAGAGATAGAAATACTTGTTAATAATTGAAATACAAGTGTCGGAACGCCAATTTTGAAAATTTCAGATAGAATTTCTTTAGAAAAGGTACAGTCCTTTATTCTAAACTGAAAAGCACTTTTTTGTCTGAAAATATAAAACAGATACACAAGAGTAGATACTACCTGAGAAATTGCTGTGGCAATAGCAGCTCCTGCAACACCAAAATTAAAAGTGTATATAAATAATGGATCTAACCCGATATTGAGGACTGCACCTAACAACAAGGCACACAGTTAGTAGTTTTAGCTGCTCCTTCACTTGTCACGATATTGTTCATTGTGACATTAAAAACATTGAAAATGCAAGAAACAATGTAAATACCGGCATAGGTAGCCGCATAAGGAAGGACACTTTCTGTTGCACCTAAAAGTCTTAGAATGGGGTTCAAAAAGAGGATTGATAAAAACAATCATAATTGCAACCGACAACAAGACTGCTATATAGTGCAAGTGCTTGCCAC
>ENA-OQEL01000110-OQEL01000110.1-human-gut-metagenome-genome-assembly--contig:-NODE-110-length-31106-cov-4.824333_pt1 | contig 31106 bp, 35 predicted proteins | sample MGYA00242796_ERZ504637 | MGnify/ENA primary metagenome ERZ504637 (study PRJEB26092, sample SAMD00036306) | human gut metagenome | host: Homo sapiens | study: EMG produced TPA metagenomics assembly of... | reverse complement strand
GGCAGTTCGTGAGTGGATTTGCGCAAAGTGCAAAACCAGCCACGATAGAGATAGAAATGCTGCTATAAATATATGGAAGGTTGGGGCATCAACCTTCTTTGGAGAGATATAGTAAGACCTGCTATTTTAGTAGGCAAGTATCGTTTGTATCCAAGAATACCCTGCCTTTAGGCATGGGGAGTATGTCAATTTTGGCTTAAATCGTGGAAAATCCATGAAAGAAATAATGACAAGTGTAGAAGATGCAGTAAAAACTATTGCGATGATTTTACTTGTTGTTGCAGGTGGCGGTGTTTTAAAACAGATTTTAATTGATAGTGGATTGGGAACATATATCGGTAGTTTAATTCATGGTTCAGATATGTCTCCATTATTGATGGCATGGTTGATTGCTGCTGTTATCAGAACTTCTGTTGGGTCTGCAACTGTAGCAGCACTCACAGCAGGTGGTATCGTAGCACCATTAATTCCACTCACTGGTGTAAGCCCAGAACTTATGGTATTAGCAGTTGGTGCAGGTAGTGTAATTTTCAGTCCACCAAATGACCCAGGATTTTGGCTATTTAAAGAGTTCTTTGGCTTAACTATAAAGGGAACAATTCGCACATGGTGTGCTTTAGAAACTATTATTTCCGTTGCAGGTATTATTGGTGTAATGATTTTAAATGCAATCTTATTTTGATAGTTTTTGAAGATTTTATGCAAATAAATTATAAATAAAGAAGATAAATGTATTTTATGAATAATTTAGTAGCTGAATTTTAGACATGCGATAATATATTGTACGAGAAAAATAAAAAAGCTACCTTATTGGTAGCCTTTTTTTGATAGACAGTTGTACAATATAGATATATTTTTTAATTTTAATGGGGGAAAATAAAATTTATGAAATCAAATATAGCAGTTATTGGTATGGGTGTAATGGGAAGCTGTTTAGCTTTAAATATGGCAAATCATAATTTCAAAGTAGCTGTATATAATTATACTCCAGATTTAACAGAAGCTTTTATTAAAAATCATCCACATGATAATATAACAGCTTTTTATGATGTAAAATCTTTAGTGGAAGGTATGACTCGTCCTCGCAAATTCTTTATCATGGTAACAGCAGGTAAAGCAGTAGATAGTGTAATTGAAAGTCTTTTACCTTATTTAGATAAAGAAGATATCATCATGGACGGTGGAAATTCCTTCTTTAAAGATACACAAAGAAGATATGAATATGTAACTTCTAAAGGATTTAAATATTTTGGTGTTGGTGTATCTGGCGGTGAAGAGGGAGCACTCAATGGTCCAGCATTAATGCCAGGCGGTAATAAAGAAAGTTATAAAGAAATCAAAGAAGTTTTAGAAGCTATTTCCGCTAAAGCTGAAGATGGTAAACCTTGTTGCACATATATTGGTGAAAACGGTGCAGGTCATTATGTAAAAATGGTGCATAATGGTATTGAATATGCAGATATGCAACTTATTGCTGAAGCTTATTTATTATTAAAACATGTTGGTGGATATGAAAATTCTCAGATTGCAGATATTTTCAATGAATGGAACCAAGGTGAATTAAATAGCTTCTTAATTGGTATTACAGCAGATATCTTTAAAGAAAAAGATGATTTAGGCGAAGGCGAATTAGTAGATAAAATCTTAGATAGTGCAGGGCAAAAAGGCACAGGTCGTTGGACAAGCTTAGCTGCTTTAGAACAAGGTGTGAATACATCTATTATGACAAGTGCTTGCAATGCTAGAAATATCAGTTCTTTCTATGAAAAACGTCAACAATTAGCAGAAAGTGGTTTGAAAAAAGTATTACCTGTAGAAATTGATGCAGATTTTGTAGAAGATGTAAGACGTTCTTTATATACAGCTAAAATTGCAGCATATGCTCAAGGTCTTGCTCTTTATAAAAGCGCTTCTGAAACATATGATTGGAATTTAAACTTAGGTGATATTGCTTCTATTTTTAGAGCTGGTTGTATTATTCAAGCGAGATTTTTAAATAATATAACTAATGCTTATCAGCAAGAACCTAATTTAGATAATTTAATTGAAAATGAATTCTTTGCTGAAAAAGTAAAAAATAATCAGCAATGTTTAAGAAAAATTGTAGCTAAAGCTATTTTAGCAGGTGTACCAGTACCAGCTTTTGCCAATGCAATTTCTTATATTGATGGTTTGAGTACAAAAGTTGTAGGTGCAAATCTTATTCAAGCTCAAAGAGATTATTTTGGTGCTCATACGTATAAACGCATTGATAGAGAAGGTTCTTTCCATCATCAATGGCAAAAACATTTTGATAGATAAAATATAAAAAGAAAAAGCAGACTTTTGTCTGCTTTTTTTTATAATATAAAGTATTGGAATGAATTAAAAGTGAGGCGTTTTTAGTGAAGATTGCATTTAGTGATTTTGATGGGACATTATATTTTCACCATGAAGATATCATACCGCAAATAAATATAGAAGCTGTAAATAAATGGAGAAGCAAAGGCAATATCTTTGTTTTATGTAGTGGTAGAGATGTTCATTCTTTAATGCATGAAGTAAATAATCAAGAGCTTACTTATGATTTTGTAATTTGTAATAATGGTGGAACAATTTTTGATAAGAATTTAAAATTAATAAAATCATTTCCTCTAGATAAAATACAATTAGAAAAACTTGTTCATAGTGATATTGCCAAAGAAAGTTGGCATATTTTATTTTCATCAGCAGAAAAAATGAGAACAACGATAAATAGCCCTAAATCACAGTTATTAAAGTATTTTGAGTCTGAAAAATATAAAAATCAAGATATCATTCAAAAAATAACTGTAGAGCAAGCTTTATCTGAAATGAATGTAATACAAATTAGTTTAGCCTATGAAACAGAAGAAATTGCTAACAATTATGCTAAACGTATAAATAATGAATTTGAAGGAGCTTTCTTAGCTAATATGAATTTAAATTGTATAGATATATGTGCTAAGGGAATAAATAAAGCTCAAGGAGTCAAAGAATTATTGGATTTACAAAAAGATAAATACTTTGAACAGGTTTTAACAATAGGCGATGCTCAAAATGATGTGCCTATGATAAAAGAATTTGAAGGATATAGTTTAAATTCAGCAACTATGCATGCTAAAAATGTTGCAACAAAGTTGTATGATAGCGTAGGCGAAATGTTATTAGATAATATGTAGTAATAAAAGTTGTATTTTAGGATATTAGTTGTATTATATAGAGGTTATTTGGTAAACTATATAGATACACATATAAATATAAAAAAAGAAGTTGTTATATTTATAAAAGGAAGGACGGTGTGGAAATGGCAACGGCAGATGCTCCGAAATATATAGATTTAATGAATTGGATAAGAGAGCAAATTTTAAGCGGAGAATTCAGTGTAGGCATGAGATTGCCTTCTGAAAATGAATTGGGGAAAAAATTCTCAATTAGTCGCCAAACTGTAAGACAGGCAACTAGTGTACTAGAAAGCGAAGGCTTGTTAGAGAGAAGACGTGGTAGCGGAACATATGTATGTGCTTCAAAATCAGCAATAAAGAAAACAACAAGAAATATAGGTGTTGTTTTGACTTATTTAGATGATTATATTTTCCCAAGTATTATACAAGGGATAGAGAAAGTATTGACTAAAAATGGCTATTTTATGCAGTTAGCTTTTACCTATAATAGAGTGGAAAAAGAAGCATATATTTTAGATACTATGTTGAAAAATAATATTGATGGTTTAATTATTGAGCCAGCAAAAAGTGGTATACCATATATCAATACAGATTTTTATCAAAAAATAAAATCAGCAGGAATACCATGTGTGTTTATCCATGCTGATACTAATCCGCCAATGAATATACCAAGCGTGCGTATGGACGATTATCTAGCAGGGCAATCTGCTGGTGAATATCTCATAAAACATGGTCATGAAAAGATTGCTGGTATTTTTAAATCTGATGATATGCAAGGTCAATTGCGTTATTCAGGTGCGATTAATGCTTTGAAAAAACATAATTTATTGCAATCAGAAAAAAATATGTTTTGGTATACAACAGAGGATATCAAACTTATTATGAATGGTGAATTAGACCGTGAAATCTTAAGACGTCTAAATGATGCTACAGCCATTATTTGTTATAATGACCAGATAGCAAGATATTTAGTCGATTTATTTACTAAGATTGATAAAAAAATACCAGATGATATTTCGATCATAAGTTTTGATGATTTGGAATTAGAGTCAGCTATTGGTTTAACAACTTTTGCTCATCCTAAGAAAGAAATGGGAAAAACAGTGGCTATACAACTTTTGAAATTGATGGAAAATCCAAGTTTGAATGTCAGTGTGAAATTCCCACCAAATCTAGTAGAAAGAGAATCTGTAAAAACATTTTAAGCAAGTCATATGACTCGCTTTTTTTATAGAAAAATAAAAGAAAATAAATAAGATATAGGGAAAATAATGACAAGAGCAGGCAAGATATTAACAATGCTGACAATAGAAATGCCAATCATATTCAAGCTTAAAATAATAGTTAATAATCCACCGATAGAGATAAAATCTAAAATCATAGTATTAGAGATAAATACCATTAAAAATTGCGAACAAAAGAATAGACCGCCCATGATGATAAATTGAGGTATAGTAATCAAAAGCATAGGATAGCCCAATCTAGTGGCAAATATGATAGAGGCGAAAATATCAATTACAGCTTTGGAAAATAAAATCGTAGTATCACCAACCTTCATTAAATGCACCAAAGATATTAGTGCCACTAGCGCAAAAAGTAGCAGCGACTAATAAGTAAAAATCCATATATAGATTTTTTTCTTCTTCATTTTTAAATTTATGCTTAAAATTTAATTTATATATTATCTTAGCTAGTAAATTTTTTAATTTAGTATCTAAATCGAAAAATTCTCCTAATATAAATCCTAAAATTAAAGCTAAAATAACACAAGGTAAACAATTTACCTTAATAAAAGATACAATACCGATAGCTAAAGCACTTATGCCGAAAATTTTAATTAGAGGTTCTCTATACTTATATGTAATTTTAATATTCAAATTAGGACCGATAATACCTCCAAGAATAATGCAAAAAATATCAGCTAGGACACCATAAGGCATAAAAAAACACTCCTTTTATGAAAAAGATGTGATACTTTAACATAAAAGAAGTGTTGATGTCAAGCAAGATTATTTAGGATTATTAGCAACGTATTCTTTAATAACTTTTACAGCACCTTCAATGCCTGTACGAGCTACATTGATTATTAAATCATAATCTTTAGGTTCGCCCCAGTTAAGTCCTGTATAGTAATTATAGTAAGAAGCACGTTTTTGGTCTTCTTTTTTTAATTCAGATAAGGATTTATGATAAACAAGTTGACCTCTAGTAGTTCTGAAATCATCGTCAGCAACGATAAAGAAGCTATAAGCATTATAGTCATTTAAGATATAATTAGCACAACGACCTACAAAAATACCAGATTTATAGTAATCAGCTAATTGTTTTATAGCGTTAGATTGAGGTTTAAACATAAACATATCATCATTTTGAACAACATTATCAAAGATATGTTCATATGGAGATTCATCACCATAAAGATTAGTATAAGTGAGATTTAATTCTTCTAATTTACAACCTTTTTCAAGATGTTCAGCAATCAAAGCAACTAATTTTCTATCATAAAGAGGGATTTGAAGTTCTTTAGCTAGAATTTCTGCTACTTCGCGTCCGCCAGCACCATATTGACGACCTATTGTAATTAACATAATATTTTCCTCCTTGAACTTATCTCATTATTAGCAACATTAGCAACCAATATCGCGAAGTTTTTTACCTTCCATAAGATTGCTTTCAATTTTTTCAAGAGAAACACCTTTTGTTTCTGGAACAATGTAGATTGTGCAGAAAATGAAGATTACGTTCAAAATACCATATAACCAGAATGTTTGAGCGGAACCAATACCTTCGAGAAGGGAAAGGAATGTAGCACCGATAATCATATTGGATACCCAGTTTGTAGTAGTAGAGCAAGCTATACCGAAGTCACGGCTCTTAAGAGGTTGAATTTCAGAGCATAAAATCCAGATAACAGGTGCAGCACTCATAGCATAACCAGCGATGGAAAGAATTGTCATACCAACAGCAGTGTAAGAAATCCATTGAGCTGTATTTCCGCCTTCAAACTGCATGAGGCACCAGCCAAGAACGATAAGAGCTAAAGCCATGATACCGAAACCAATTTTAAGTGCGATTTTACGACCAGTTTTATCGATGAACTGCATGGAAATCCAAGTGAAGATAACGAATGTCATACCATCTAAGATAGTAGCGAACATTTGGTCTGTATGACTTTCAAAACCAGCAAGACTGAAGATTTTTGGAGCATAATACATGATGATGTTCTGACCAGTGAATTGTTGCATGAACTGTAAGAACATACCAAGGAAAACAACACGACGAACATTTTTGTTTGCTTTGAATAAAGAGAAACCAGCTTGTTTAACTTTTAAGCTATCTGTGATATCTTGGAGTTCTTCATGAGCTTTTTCTTTGTTACCACGAAGAACGTTAAGTACTTTTTGAGCTTCAGTTGTAAAACCTTTAGAAGCGAGCCAACGTGGGCTATCTGGTAATTTAGCAACAGCGATTATTAATAAGAATGCAGGGATACTGATGATACCAAGCATAAGTCTCCAGCTTTCTGTTGGAGCAAGAAGTGTATCAGAGATGAATGCGATAATGATACCAAAGTTAATCATGAGCTGATACATGGAAATCAAACGACCACGATGTTCTTTTCACTCATTTCAGAAAGATAAAGTGGTGCTACATAAGAAGCAACCCCAATGGAGAAACCTAAGATTATACGAGAGATTAATAAAATTTCATAATTAGGAGCGAATGAAGAACCAAAACAACCAATAATAAATAAGAGACCTGCTGTTAAAATAGATTTTTTACGACCTAATTTAGATGAAATCCATAAAGTAATAATAGAACCAATAGCTGCACCAAACATCATAGAACTTACGATCCATTCTTGCATTTGGATTGTGAGTGATAATTGGTCTGTAATGAATGGCAATGCACCAGCGATTACCCCAATATCAAGACCAAACAACAAACCAGCCATACCGGCTGCAACAGATACTAATTTGCGCATACGTTTACTTTGTTGAAGCGCTTCAGTGTCAATAGCTGTGGACATGAGATAAAACCTACCTTTTCTTTATTATAGAATTAACAGACAATTATAAATATCATACTAATTTGAATAATTTAATCAAGTTGTATGATATGTTGACGAAAAAGATTGTACTATAGTTTTTTTTATTTGACAAGTACTTATTGTAAATAATTTTAAATTTTTTTGAATTTTTTTATTAAGGAGAAAGGTTGAGATAAAATAATTTCCTTTATATAGATAAAGATGACTATAAAAATTATTTATATAGTGGAATTGTTGGAAAGATTGAAAAAATTTTTATAAATTTTATGTTTTTGCCTATTGAAATTTGTATAACATACATGCTATAATAAAACCATGTTGTATGACAATTATATATTACAATTTTCAAACAAATGGTAATATTAAATATACAACAGATTATAATAGAATTATTTGCAAGTAATAATATAAGTTATATTTTTAAGGAAAGAAGTTGTTTTTTTATGAAAAAATTACAAGACTACAAATTTTGGTTTATCGTAGGTAGCCAGTTCTTATATGGCCCAGAAGCTTTAAAAGCTGTTGAAGAAGACGCTAAAAAAATGGTAGAAGGCTTAAATGCTTCTGGCAAACTTCCTGCAAAAATTGAATTTAAAGCTGTAGGTACTACTGCTGAAGTAATCGACAGATTTGTAATGGATGCAAACTATGATGATACTTGTGCTGGTATTATCACATGGATGCATACTTTCTCCCCATCTAAAATGTGGATTAGAGGTCTTAAAAAATTACAAAAACCATATCTTCACCTTCATACACAATATAATAGAGAAATTCCAAATGAAGAAATCGATATGGATTTCATGAACTTAAATCAGTCTGCACATGGTGACCGTGAACATGGTTTCATTGGTACTCGTATGCGTCTTGCTCGTAAAATTGTTGTTGGCTATTGGGAAACAGAAGCTGTTCAAAACAAAATCGCAACTTGGATGCGTACTGCAATTGGCGTAATCGCTAGTGCTGATTTAAAAGTTATTCGCTTTGGCGATAACATGAGAAATGTTGCTGTTACTGAAGGCGATAAAGTAGAAGCAGAAATCAAATTTGGTTGGTCTGTAAATACTCATGCAGTAGGAGATTTAGTACAGTACATCAACGCAGTAACTGAAGAACAAATTGATGCTCAAGTTGCTGAATATAAAACTAAATATGAAATGAATACAGATAATATCGCATCTGTACGTTATCAAGCAAAAGTTGAAGTTGCTATTAAAAAATTCTTAGAAGATAACAAAGCAGATGGTTTTGTAAATACATTTGAAGACCTTTATGGTATGGATCAACTTCCAGGTCTTGCAACTCAAGATTTAACAGGTCAAGGATATGGTTTCGGTCCAGAAGGCGATTGGAAAATTGCTTGCCTCACTGCAGTTATGAAAACTATGGCACAGGGCATTGATAAAGGTACTGCTTTAATGGAAGACTACACTTATCATTTCGGTAAAGATGGCGAAGATAGCTATAACCTTGGTGCACATATGCTTGAAGTTTGCCCTAGCGTTGCAGAAGGAACTCCAAAAATTGAAGTTCATGAACTTGGAATTGGTGGCAAAGATGCTCCAGCTCGTCTTGTATTTGAAGGTAAAGCAGGCAGTGCTATTGTAGCTACTCTTGTAGATATGGGTGGTAGAATGCGTCTTATCGTTAACGATGTAGAATGCGTAAAACCTATTATGCCAATGCCAAATCTTCCTGTAGCTCGCGTAATGTGGAAACCAATGCCAAGCCTTGAAGAAGCTGGTGAAGCTTGGATTTTAGCAGGTGGTGCACATCATAGCGTTATCAGCTACACTGTAACTGCTGAACAACTTCGCGATTGGGCTAATATGATGGGTATTGAATTCGTTCATATCACTAAAGATTTAGATATGGATAAATTTAAAGATCAGCTCATGCTTTCCGACATTATGTGGAAATTAAAATAATTTGTTAACTCTCTCTCTTTCCCCCATAACTTTATATATTTTCCCTTAACTGAGGGGGAAAGAATATTTTTTAAAACAACAGCGTATAACTATTATAGTTATACGCTGTTTTTGCTTATTATTTCAGATATAGTTGTAGCAGAAATAGTTTCGTTAGAGATTAAAGCATGAATTAATACGTGATATTTTGGTAATTTATCTAAGCCCCAAAGTAATTTTATATTAAATATATCTTCCATTACTTTTCCTAAATCTACACCAAAAGAATCAAGAGAATGACGCATTTTATCTGGTTTTTTACAAGGTTGATTAATAGTTCTACTGCATTTGCAACAGTAACTACAGCCACCAGAAGATAAAGAAATTGTATTATCATTTTCTAAACTCAATAGAGCAGTAGCTATTTCATTTTTTAGTTTGCGCAAAGTTTTGCGAGTAAATGTACTAATTTCTTCTTTAGTAGTTAAGCTATTTATAGTATCTTCACTGTAATTTATTTGTACAGCTACTAAATAAATAGATTTATATTGGCTCAAATAAGTTTTAGGATTAAAGCTAAGTGGTGGACAAGACCATTTATGATTATAATTATTACATTGTTGGCAATAAGTCAAAAATTTGTCTATGTCTTGATAATTAGAAATAAAATCTTGCATATCATGATGAGCGACTTGGACTTTTGTAGTAAACATAAAAGCACTTCCTTAATTATTAAGTTTTTTTGATTTTAGGTTTGACAGCTATATTTGATAAGCTTATTATTAGTATGAATAAATTATAATACAAGAAGTGAGATTTTTATAGGAGGTCTTTTCATGGACTTATTGATGCAAGGTGTAGAGTATTTTCATAAGGGCGGATTAGTAATGTACATATTATTAATATGCTCAATTTTTATTATCACTATTGGTATAGAACGTTTATTATATTTTATGAAAGCTGATTCAGGAAGAGCTTTTGCACAGAATTTTTATAAATTGATGATTAATAATAAAATTGAAGAAGCTAGAAATTTAGCACAAAATAGCAAGGGGGATTTAGCTTCTTTAGTCGATTTTGCTTTCAATAAAATGCAAAATAAAAATATCAATTTGATGATGTTGTTGGAAGTTCAATCAGGGATAAGTATTTCTAAATTTAGAGAAAGACTTTATTATTTAAATGTAATTGTTACTATGGCTCCTTTATTAGGTTTATTGGGAACAATAATTGGTATGATTTCAGCTTTTAGCGTATTTAATTTAGAAGAAGGTCAAGCTATTGCTATCACTGGGGGTGTAGGTGAAGCATTAATCGCAACAGCTACAGGACTTTGTGTAGCGATTGTTTCTTTGGCTATTCATGCATATTTTGTGCAGAGAATAGACCGTATCGTAACTGATATGGAACAGGCTTTTTCACTAATTGAAGGTTATATAACTAGAGGTGAATAACAATGCGTTTAAAAGATAGAAGAGCGTTTTCTAAGCCTGAAGTCATGATTATACCAATGATTGATATTATGTTTTTCTTATTGGTATTTTTTATGCTCAGCACGCTATACATGGTGGATTTAAAAACTATTCCTGTAAATATGCCTAAAGTGCAAAATGCCCAAAGTCAGACAAATGTTAATTATTTAGTTACGATGAAAGCTGATGGTACTTTGTATTTAGAAAATAAATTGATAGATGAAGATACATTACTTCAAGGTGCAAAAGAAAAAATATGAAGAAAATAATAATTTTGCTGTAGTATTCGTGCTGATGAGAGCATTGATTATGGTAAAATAATGGCGTTATTAGATAAATTCAAGGCTATTGGTATAACTAAATTTGGTTTAGCGACAGAAACGATAGTACAAAAGCCACAATAATAACTTGACATATCTATTACTAAATGTTATGGTAAAAATAGAATTAATTTTTTAATTAATTTTATTTATAATTTATATTGAGTGGAATAGGTGTCCCTAGGACTTAATAGAGAAAGTAGTAAAAGCTACTACGGTCCCGCCGCTGTGAAAGTGAGCAACTTCAAAAATATGTCACTGAGATTTTCTTGGGAAGGCTTGAAGAAGCGATGAACTTGAGTCAGAAGAACTGCCTATTTGTCAATCACCGTTATGACCTGCGAGAGATAGGTAGGAGATTTATTACAGTATAAGGCTATCTCTACATCGGTATAATTCCATGTAGAGAGTTTTTTTATACTAGAAATGAACCTTTGAGCGCGCAGAAGGTTCAATTTTTTTTATGACTTTTAACCTAGCTTAAAAGAAAATTGTAGGATAAAGGGGATAACTCAGCTAAGAGAGGAAAGAACGATATGAAAGCTAAATGGGAAAAAAAATTTTAATGGCATCTATGGCATGTGTAGCCTTAACAGGCGTATCTGCAACATCTTTTGCTTCTGGTTATGAGTTGAGCTCGGAAGTAAAGACTGCAACTCCAGCTTTATTAAAAGCAACAGAAATTGGTTTACGTACTTATAATACAACAGATGAACAGCTAATGAAGGCACCAAATAAAGATGCTATTGTAGTGATGAGTTTTGGTACTACTTTTAAAGATACTCGTGCAAAAACAATTGAAGCAACTGTAGATGAAATTCAAAAAGCACATCCAAATACTAAAGTGGTATTAGCATTTACTTCACATATTATTATTGACCGCATTAAAGCTAAAGAAGGTATTAATATCCCAACTCCAGAAGAAGCTTTGGCACAACTAAAAGCTGAAGGCTATAATCGCATTGCACTCACTTCTTTAGATGTTATTCCTGGTATTGAATATACTTATAAAACAGCTGTTTATGATATCTACAAAACTCAATTTAAGAAAATGACTATTGGTACACCTCTTATGTATTGGATGGGACAAGAAAATCAAAGAGATGATGTAGAAGATGCTATGAAAGCACTTGAATCTCAAATGCCTAAATTAGGTAAAAAAGATGCAGTACTTGTTATGGCTCATGGTACACCAGATCCATCAAATGCATATTATGCTGTAATGCAAGATCGTTTAAATAAACTTTATGATGGCAAAGTTTTGATTTATACAGTTGAAGGTAATCCAAGATTAGAAGATGTCATTGAAGAGTTAAAAGCTAAGAAAATCAAAAATGTAACTTTGATGCCACTTATGATGGTAGCAGGTGACCATGCTAATAATGATATGGCAGGAGAAGAAGAAGATTCACATAAATCTATTTTAGAAAAAGAAGGTTTCAAAGTGGATACTTATCTTCACGGTTTAGGTGAAAATGAAAATGTTCGCCAATTATTTGTGGATAGAGCAAATGAAGCTTTTGATGCATTACAAGCAGATAAATAAGCCGTGTGGCCTAAGCTTGACGCTTTTATATGGCAAGTGTAAAATAAACAAGAGCATTATTTTATTAAGTAATTTAGTTTCTACTAAAATATGCAAAATGTAATACAGTAAGGTATGTGGCAAATTTTGTCACATACCTTTTTATGCAGGAGGATTTTTAATCATGGCAGGAACTTTTTATGGTATTGGTGTAGGTCCTGGAGACCCAGAATTATTGACAATGAAAGCTATTAAAGCTATTGAAAAAGCTGATGTACTCATTGCACCAAAAACAGAAAAAAAAGATGGTAGCGTAGCTTTAAGCATAGCTAAACCTTATTTAAAAGATGATATTGAAATTGTATATCAAGTTTTTCCAATGGTAGTTAATTTTGAAACTACTGATGCATGGCAGAAAAATAAAGAAGAGATTTTAGCTTTATTACAAGCTGGAAAAAATGTAGTATTTTTAACATTAGGCGATCCAATGTTTTACAGTACATATATTTATGTATATCGTCTTTTAACAAAAGAAAAAGATATAAATATTGAAACTATCCCAGGTGTGCCAGCATTTTGTGCGATTGGTAGTAAATTAGGTTATCCTTTAGTTGAAGGCAATGATATCATCAGTGTAATTCCAGCAACTGCTGATAAAGAAACTATTGATAAAGCTTTAGCTGTTTCTAATAATGTGGTAATGATGAAAGTTTATAAAAATTATCCTGAAGTAGTAGATGCTTTAGCTGAAAATGATATGGTGGATAATGCTGTACTTGTAAGCCGTTGTGGTCTTCCAGATGAAGAAATTATAAATGATTTACAAGCTCAAAAAGATAAAAAATTAAATTATTTATCAACTATTTTGACTAGAAGGAGTAAAGGTATTTAATTGCCTTAGATAATGTTACTATGAAAAAAATTAAATGGTTTGTTTTGTATATTAGCTTTAGTAATATGTTTTTCAGTAATATTAGTTGGTTGTGGTAGTCAAACAGAGGAAAAAAATGCTTCGAGTGGAACTGATAGTTATTTAACTATTACAGATGATGCTGATAGACAAGTAGTTTTGACGAAAAAACCAGAAAGAATAGTACCATTATCAGCATCTTTTTTAGAGCCACTTCATGCTGTTGATGGAAAAATAGTGGCTAGGGTATCAGCAAAAACAGGTATTCCTAAAGAAGATGAAAATCTACCACAAGTAGGAAATGTCTATAATATTAATATTGAGAAAGTAATAGAAGCTCAACCAGATTTAGTAATTGCTTATAAGGGTATGAATGATAAATTTGTATCTACGTTTGAAGAAAATGGTATTCCTGTAGTTGTTCTTGAAATGCGTACGTATGACCAAGTAAAACATACTGTAGATGTTTTAGGGCAGATTGCAGGAAATCCAGATAAAGCAAAAACTTTGATACAAGATATGGATAATAAAATAGCAGAAATAAAAGCCAAATTGCCAAATGAACATAAACGCATAGCGATACTACATAGTACAGCTCAAAATGTAACTGTACAGTTAGAAGGTAGTATTGCAGGTTCAACGGCAGAGATTTTGGAATTTGAAAATATTGCTAAAGGATTGACTCCACTAGAAAGCAATCCAACTTCTGCGCCATATAGTTTGGAAACATTAGTATCAGCAAATCCAGATGTTATCTTTGTTACAAGTATGGGAAAACTAGAAACTATAAAGAAATCTATGATGGAGAATGTAGAAAATAATCCAGCATGGCAGACTCTTCCAGCAGTAAAAGAAAAAAGAGTGTATTTCTTGCCACAGGAATTATTTTTACTAAGTCCAGGCATTCATTATCCAGAAGCGGTTGAAACTATGGCTAAGCTTGTTTATCCAGATAAATTTAATTGATGGTGAATTGATATGACTATGCAAAAACAAGAAGTTTTACAAACTACAAAATTTGGCATAGCGATTAATAAATGGCGAATACTAATGATGATAGTATTCGCCATTTTAGCTTGCTCGGGCATTATTTGCAGTATAATAAGTGGAGCAGTAGCTATTCCAATAAGTGAATTGAAAAATATTTTTATTGATGGTGTAAGTAGTCCTCACCAACAGATTTTATATAATATTAGATTGCCAAGAACGATAGTTGCAGGATTAGTAGGCATGAATTTGGCTATGGCAGGAGCTATTTTACAAGCTGTGATGAAAAATCCTTTAGCTGATCCACATATCATAGGGATTTCTTCAGGGGCAGGGCTTACAGGTATTTTAGTGATTGTATTATTTCCTGCTATGGAATATCTAATAACGCCTATAGCTTTTGTCGGTGCTATGATTGCAGCTATTTGCATTTATTTATTAGCATGGAAAAATGGTATAAGACCATTGCGTATTATTTTAGCAGGGGTGGCAGTATCAGCATTTTTAGGTGCAGGTATTTCCGCTATTTTAGTTTTATATAGTGATAGAATACATGGTGCTTTGATGTGGATGGTAGGGGGCTTATCGGCTCGTTCATGGCCACATGTAGATATTATCTGGCCTTATGCTTTAATTGGATTTATTTTAGCAATGCTGGGTCACGCCATTTGAATATTTTGCAATTGGGTGATGATATAGCAAAGGCTCTAGGGGGTTAATGTAGAATTAACACGCATTTATTTGACTGCTATAGGAGCATTATTGGCAGCAAGCGCGGTATCTGTAGCTGGTTTATTAGGTTTTGTAGGGCTTATAGTGCCACATACAGCTCGTTTGCTTGTAGGTTCAGATTATCGCTACTTGATACCTTCGTCGGCACTTTTGGGGATAGCTGTAGTTACTTATAGTGATACTTTTGCCCGTGTAGCTTTTGCTCCACTGGAATTGCCTGTGGGAATTTTCATGGCGATATTGGGAGCTCCATTCTTTTTATTTTACTTAGAAAGGAGCTTTAATATGGTTAATTTAAAAGTATCTGATTTAATGATAAAAATACATGATAAATTGATTTTAGATGGAATTAATATTGATTTTAAAGCTGAAAAAAAGACAGCTATCATAGGGCCAAACGGTTGTGGTAAATCGACTTTATTGAAAGCTATCTCAGGATTAAATCGTCAATATAAAGGCGAAATCTTGATTGATGGAGAAAATATTTTGCATTTATCCAGAAAAAATCTAGCGAAGAAAATGGCAATATTACCACAGGGAGCGACAACACCAACAGATTTGACGGTAAAAGAGCTTGTAAGTTATGGCAGATTTCCTTATCGCTCTATGTTTAAATCATTGAATAATAAAAAAGAGCAAGCAATTATTGAAGAAGCAATGGAAAAAACACATATTACATCTTTTTCTCATCGCTTAGTCAGCACTTTATCTGGCGGTGAAAGACAGCGCACATGGATTGCAATGGCACTTGCTCAACAGCCAAAGATTTTATTATTAGATGAGCCAACTACTTATTTAGATATTGCTCATCAAATAGAAGTCATGCAGATAGTAGATGAATTGAATAAACGCGAAAAAATGACAGTAATTATGGTCTTACACGATATAAATCATGCTCGTATGTATGCTGATGATATAGTTATCTTGAAAGATAAACATGTATTTGAGCAAGGTGAGCCTAATACTGTGCTTGATGTAGAAAATTTAGCTAAAGTATTTGGTGTGAATGCTAAGATGTATCAAAACTGTCAAAATCCAGAAGATAAAATAATTTTTCCAGTATCTTTAGTTAAAAATTAATATAATAAGGGGAATAAATATGCTTGAAATAAAATCCCTAAAGAAAAACTTTGTTTCTAAGAATAAACAAGGTAAAAATATAGAAAAAACGGCTGTAAAAGATTTAAATTTGACAATTGATGAAGGTGAAATCTTTGGACTTTTAGGGCCAAATGGAGCAGGTAAGACGACAACTATTCGCATGCTTACTATGCTTACAAAGCCTACAGCTGGAGAAATTTTATATAAGGGAAAAGATATATTCAGCGATGAATTAAATGTAAAAAAATATATAGGAGTAGTACCGCAACATATAAATTTTGATCAGGATTTGACTGTTTGGGAAAATATGGAATTGCATGGAAGATTACATCACATTCCCAAAAGTCAGCGTCATGCTCGCATTGAAGAATTATTAAATTATGTAGAGCTTCAAGATAGAGTTAATGATAAAGTAAAAAGTCTATCTGGCGGTATGAAAAGACGTTTATTGATTGTGCGAGCTTTGATGCATAATCCTAAAATCTTATTTTTAGATGAGCCAACGGTAGCATTAGATCCACAGGTGCGACGACGTATTTGGGATTTAATACGCCGATTGCCAAAAGATGGCGTTACTGTAGTTTTGACTACTCATTATATTGAAGAGGCAGAAAATCTATGCAATAGAGTGGCTATTTTAAATAAAGGGAGTTTAATAAAATTGGATACGCCAAAAGCTCTTTGTGAGCAAATTGGCAAATATGTTGTAGAATGGGATAGTGAAGAGTATAGAGAGTATAAATTCTTTAATTCACGCAAAGAATGCACTGATTTTGCTGGAACTTTAGATGTAGCGACAACTATACGTCATTCTAATTTAGAAGATGTCTTCGTAGAATTGACAGGAAGGACGGTGAGCTGATTATGCTATATGATATTTGGACTGTTTTTTGGCGAGACTGGGTAGTATTGAAACATCGCATGATAAAATTCATCTTAAGCCGTATGGTAGCACCTATTTTATATATGGTGGCTTTTGGCTGGGGCTTAGGTAGAAGTATTAATACAGGGACTGGCTCGTATTTAGATTTCTTAGTTCCAGGGATTTTGGCTTTAAATTCCATGAATATAGCTTTTAATAGTTTGACTCCTGTACATGCAGAACGTATATATCATAAATCCTTAGAGGAATATTTAGTATCGCCTATTCGACCAATAGCTTTTGTAGCAGGAAAGATTTTGGCTGCTGTGCTTCGTGGCATAATTTCTTCGGCGATTATCGTTGTTTTAGCTTATTTATTTGGTGCGAAATTTGCGATTACGCCATTATTTATAATCATATTGATTATAAATTGTATCATCTTTGCTGAAATTGGTTTTTCAGCAGCAATGACAGTACAGACTTTTGAAGATATGGCAAGATTTAATACGTATATTTTATTGCCGATGTCATTTTTATGTGGCACATTTTTCTCTACGGATAAATTGCCATTATTACTGCATTATTTTATTGAAGCTTTGCCATTGACGCATACATCGACTTTGTTGCGTGCTATCACACATAATCAAGAGATTTCCATATTATCTATTGGTATTTTATGCTTATATATGATTGTATTATTTATTATTTGCAATCGCATTTTAGGTAAGATAAAAAATTAAAAAATGCACTCCAATGGGAAAATTTTTCCTTGGAGTGCATTTTTATTTAAATTTAAAATTCAATACCTTTTTGGGCTTTGATGCCTTCTTTATAAGGGTGTTTGATTTCTTTCATTTCCGTTACTAAATTAGCCTTTTTAATGATTTCTTCTTTAGCGTTTCGTCCAGTCATAACGAGATGTAAATCAGCAGGTTTTTCGGCGATTAAATCTAAGACATCTTTTAAATCGACTAAATTAAAATCAATAGCATAATTTATTTCATCTAAGATAATCATATCCCATTTATTACTTATCATTTCCATTTTTGCTTCTTGAAGTGCTTTTTTAGCAGCTTCTTGATGGATTTTTATATCTGTATTGCCTCGACGAGTAAAACCTTCACCGCATTGTTTCACTGTGATATCTGGAGCAAATTTAGTTAAGGCTTTTAATTCACCATATTTCCAACTGCCTTTGATGAACTGGAGAATTAAAACTTTTAAGCCTTCGCCCCATGCACGGATTGCAAGCCCTAAAGCTGCTGTAGTTTTTCCTTTGCCGTTTCCAGTGTGAACGATTACTAATCCTTTTTTATATTGAGTATATTGCATTATCTATTATTCACCTACTTATGATTTAGAGACTAAGTTCTTGATATTTTGTGATTATAATATAACCAATGCACATAATGATTAAAAATAAAGTAGAAACATTGTACATTAATTTTATGGTTTGTTGAATATGTTGAGCATTTAACTCATTGATAGCTTCGCCCATATAAGCTCGGAATGATTGACGACCAAAATAATAGTTTATACCGCCTAGGCGAATATCTAGTGCGCCAGCTACTGTAGCTTCGGTATAACCACCATTAGGGCTAGGATGTTTTTTAGCATCACGCATCATCATTTTTAAAGCGCCCTTGGCATTTAATTTGGAATAAAAGGCTACAACTATTAATAAAAGTCCTGTTATGCGTGCAGGAATGAAATTCAAAACATCATCAATGCGGGCAGCTGTTCTGCCGAAATAAAGATATTTATCATTTTTATAGCCAATCATAGCGTCCATGGTATTGCTCATGCGGTAAAGTACAGCGAGTGGTAGTCCGCCGATAAAGAAATAAAATAAAGGCGAGATAATACCATCTACGATATTTTCCGCTACAGTTTCTACAGTGGCGCGAGTGATATCTTGTTCATTCATGCGATTGGCATCGCGACTTACGATATAATTTACTTTTTTGCGAGCTTCATCAAGATTATGATTGATTAATTCATCATAAATATCTTTGCCTGCTTTAGCTAGAGATTTTGGTGAAATCATAAAGCTTAAGATTACAGCTTGGATAAAGATATTGAGCCAATTAGGACAATTAAATACATTAAGAAGTGTGATTATGCCATAAGTTATGCTATAGCTAAAGCTCAATAATATAGCCACCAAAATAAAGCCACAGACTAATTTTGTAGGTTCAGTAGCATTATCTTTGCGCAATAATTTATCGAGGATATCAATTAATTTTCCCATCAAAGCTACAGGATGATATTTAGAATTAGGGTCGCCAATTATGCAATCAATGACGAAGGCTAAAAAAGCAATTAAAGCTATTTCCATTACATTCAACTCACATTTTTAAAATTTTTCTATGCATATTAATTATAGAAGCTAGATATTTTAAAATCAATAAATTACTACAAAAAAATTAAAGTGCTATGGTATGATAAAAGATAATCTAAAGATTTTATTATTGAGGTGAGAAAATGAGTGTAGAATTATTACATTACACAAGAGGAAAATATGTAGAAAATATTCATCGAGGCGATGCTGTTTGTGTTGGCGTTGATGGCAATATTATTGATAAAGTAGGCAATGCTCACCTACCAATGTTTTGGCGCAGTGCAGCAAAACCTTTTCAATTATTACAGTTTGTAAAATTAGGTGGCGTTGAAAAATATAATTTAACACAACAAGAATTAGCAATACTTGCTTCTTCTCATAGCGGTGAAGATATTCATGTAGAAACAGTAAAATCTATTTTGTATAAATTAGGTTTAACTGAAGAAGTATTAAACTGTGGTTCTGCTCGTCCTATGAGTGGAAAAGCTTTCAAAGAATTAGTAAAAAATAATTTAAAACCATCAGCATTGCATAATCCTTGTTCTGGTAAACATTCAGCAATTATCGCTCTTTGTCAGTTGTTGAATATACCAGTGGAAGATTATATAAAACCAGACCATGAAGCTCAAAAAATCATTCATCAAATAGTAGCTATGTCAGCTGGTATTCCTGAAGATGAATTGGATATTGGTATTGATGGCTGTGGTGTGCCTGTATTTTATTTACCACTTGATAAAATGGCATATGCTTATGCTCGTTTGATGAATGCAGAAGAAGGAAATTGGGGCGAATACACAGAAGCTGCGATAAAAATTCGCGATGCTATGTGTGCATATCCGCAGATGGTTTCTGGAACAGGTAGAATTGATAAAGCAGTAGCAGAAGTAACAAATGGACGAGTATTGGCTAAAATTGGTGCAGATGCAGTATATTGCTTAGCTTCTTGTGAATTAAAATCTGGTATGGCTTTTAAAATCGAAGATGGAAGCTATGCAGCAGTAACTCCAATGGTAATTGCAATGCTCAAACATTTTAATTATATTAATGAAGAAGAATATAATAAATTATTGTCAATGTATCCACCTGTATTGAAAAATCATCGTGGTGATATCATTGGTGAAATTAAAGCTGTTTTTTAAATAGTATTTTAAGTTAATTTGAAATCACTATTATTGTATATTCAATCGATAATAGTGATTTCTTTATTTTATGTAAAAGGAATGTTGAAATGGAAAAAGCAGAGAATTTTTATTGGAAATTATTTAAATCCACATTTATTATCAGTGCTTTTACTGTGGGTGGCGGTTTTGTAATCATACCGCTATTGAAGGCAAAATATGTCGATGAATATAAATGGATAAAAGAAAAAGATGCTTTGGATTTAGTAGCTATAGCTCAATCTATGCCAGGGGTAGTGGCGATTAATTCTGCTGTAATTTTAGGATATAAAATGCGTGGCGTAAAAGGAACTTTGACAGCTTTATTAGCTACTGTATTGCCACCGCTTATCACTTTATCTTTAATTTGTATTTTTTATAATTTATTTGCTACAAATCCATATGTGAAATTGCTATTAAAAGGTATGCAATGTGGTGCTACAGCATTGATTATCAATGTAGCATATGATTTATTGAAAAAAGAAATAAAGAAAAAATATATATTATCCTTATTTATTATTTGTTTTACCTTTGGTATGAGCTTTTTTACGGATATAAATGTAATGTATTTAATCGTTATTGATGGAATTATTGGTTTAATTTTAATGAGGGATAAAAAATATAATTAAAATAATTAATTTAGTGATAGAAAAATAGCAAAGGATTTTTACCATGATTTATTTAGAATTATTTTGGAGCTTTGTTCAAGTAGGTTTATTTTGTGTTGGTGGTGGATATGCTTCTATGCCATTAATCCAAGCACAAGTAATAGATGTACATGGCTGGCTTAGCATGAGTGAATTTATAGATATTTTTACAATTTCTCAGATGACTCCTGGCCCTATCGGTATTAATGCAGCGACTTTTGTCGGCATGAAAGTAGCAGGGTTTTTAGGTGCTATTGTGGCAACATTGGGATTTGTAACGCCATCGTTTATTTTAGGTATTATTTTAGCGAAATTATTTTTTAAATATGGAAATATTGGGGTGATTAAAGGTATATTAAATGGCTTAAGACCAGCTGTAGTAGCATTAATTTGTTCTGCTGGTATGAGTTTTATATTTTTAGCTTTGTTCAATACAGAAAAAATGCCAATAAATGTAGCAGATATTGATTATTTAGGTTTATTTGTATTAATTGTAGCTTTTATTGCTGTTAGAAAAAAAGTGGGAATTATAAAAATTTTGGCTGGTTCTGGTGTATTAGGGCTTATTTTAGGACTAATTGGAAAATTTTAGGGGATTTTTAGTATAATATATTGAATTTATCAATGGTATATATTATGATTATAAATAAGATATATACATATGAAAGAGGCGAAATGAATTGGCAGCAAAAGTATTTACCGAAGAACAAAGAAAAATTCTCAGTAAAACCCTAATGTAGAGTCAGTGGAAAAAACACGAATTATTTATACAGAAGCATTTAAATCTTATTATGTAAAAAATTATTTAGCAGGGAAAAAACCTACAGAAATTTTTATTGAAGCAGGTTTTGACCCATCAATTTTAGGCAATAAACGCATAGAAAGAGCTTCAGCAAGATGGAGAAAATTATATGCTGATGGTCAATTAATCATAGATACTAAAGAAAATATATCAGTAGAAACAAAGGAAGTAAAAAATAATGAATAGTGAACCAACCAAAAAAAGAAGAGGTCGTCCTCGTAAAAATCCTGTGGTAGAAACAGTAGCAGAAACCAAAAAAAGAAGAATATACAGTGGATATGCCAAAGCAAAAAACGCGGTCGTCCTCGTAAAAAATCCAGAAGTTGTATCACAAGTAGAAGCTACAGAAAATAAAGCAAAAACAGTTTAAAAAAACGTGTAAATAAAATTGCTGCTATGGCGCAAAATATAAAATTAGCTGAACCTGTGGTTAAAAAAGAAGTAAAAGAAGAAGCACCACAGAAAAAAAGAAGAGGCCGTCCACCAAAAAATGCACAAAAAGCAGTAGAAACAAAAGTGGAAACTAAGGTAGAAAAAGTAGAAACACAAGTAAAAGCAAATGAACAAGTAGCAAAGAAAAGAAGAGGTCGTCCTCGTAAAATTGTACAAAATGTAGATGAAACACCAGTACAGAAAAAAGAAAATATCGAAGTAAAACCAGTAGTTAAAGCAAAAGAAGAAAGCATTTCTAAAGTAGAAAAAGTGGAAAAAATAGAAACTGTAGAACAAGCAAATCCAGTAGCTGCTTTAGTAAAAGCTATCAATAGACTTACACGTGAAGTAAATTCTTTAAAACGTTTAGTCGCTGGTAAAAAAAGAATAAATTATTAAGATGTAAATATCTTTTTATCTCTGTAGAATATATGGGGATAAAAAGATATTTTTTTGGTCAAAATAGAAAATTATTATAAAAGCTTTTTATTGACCTTTAACCTTTATATTGTTATTATAAATATATTGTAAATGTGAATGTCGTTCATAATTACTTATACATATATTGAATATATAAATATTTGCTTGTATAAACTAGAATTAAAATAAGGAATAGGTGAAATAACTTGATAAGCGTAACGAAATTATTATTTGCAACAGAATATTTTGGAGACTCTCTTCGTTATACAGATAATGCTCATAAAGCAAGAAATGGCGTAAGAGAAGGCATGGGACCAGTAGTAGTTTGGAATTCTACACGTACATGTAATTTAAAATGTCGCCATTGTTATATGAGTTCTGATGCTAAAAAATATCAAAATGAATTGACTACAGCAGAAGCAAAACAATTCATTGATGATTTAGCAGATTTCAATGTGCCAGTATTATTATTTTCTGGTGGAGAACCATTAATTCGTCCAGATTTCTTTGAACTTGCAGACTATGCAGCGAAAAAAGGTGTACGTCCTACATTATCTACTAATGGTACTTTGATTACACCAGAGGTAGCTCGCAAAATCAAAGATATTGGTGTAGGTTATGTGGGCATTTCTTTAGATGGTCTTCGTGAAGTAAATGATAAATTTCGCGGAAAAGCTGGAGCTTTTGAAGCTGCTATGAATGGTATTAAAAACTGTGTAGCAGTTGACCAACGCGTAGGGCTTCGCTTCACTATCAATCATCACAATATCCAAGAATTAGAAAATATCTTTGATTTCATTGAAGAAGAAAATATCAATCGTGTTTGCTTCTATCATTTAGTATATTCTGGTCGTGGCAATCAAATGATGGATGAAGATGTAACAGCTGGAGAATCTCGCCGTGCTATGGATATAATCATTCGTCGCACTCGTGATTTTGAAGAACGTGGTTTGAAAAAAGAAATCTTGACTGTAGATAATCACTGCGATGGTGTATATATGTATTTAAAAGCACTTCAAGAAGGCAAGGATGAACTTGCTCAGCAGATTAAAAAATATATCTCTATGAATGGTGGTAACCGTTCTGGTATGGCTTTTGCCGAAGTTGACCCACTTGGATATGTACATCCTGACCAATTTACACAACACCATACTTTTGGCAATGTTCGTGAACGTAAATTTGGTGATATTTGGCAAGATACAACAAATCCTATTATGGCAGGGTTGAAAGATAGAAAACCATTATTAAAAGGTCGTTGCAGTAAATGTAAATTCTTAGATAATTGTAATGGTAATTTCAGAACACGTGCTGAAGCTCGCACTGGAGATTTTTGGGAATCAGACCCTTCTTGTTATTTAACTGATGAAGAAATTGGTATTACAGGAGCTGAAAAATAATGATTATTTCATGGAATACAACTAATGCTTGTAATATGTTTTGCGACCATTGTTATCGTGATGCTGGTTGTAAAGCAGATGAAGAATTAAATACGCAAGAAGCGAAAACGCTTTTAGAACAGATTGCAAAAGCTGGCTTTAAAATCATGATTTTTTCTGGTGGAGAGCCACTTATGCGTCCAGATATCGTAGAACTTGTGGAATACGCTACAAAATTAGGTCTTCGCTCTGTATTTGGTACAAATGGCACGCTTATCACAGAAGAAATGGCTTTAAAATTAAAAAATGCTGGTGCTATGGGCATGGGAATTTCTCTTGATTCCATGGATGCAGAAAAGCATAATAATTTCCGTAAATTCCCTAACGCTTGGGAAGGCGCTGTTCGTGGTATGAGAAATTGTCGCAAAGTGGGATTGCCATTTCAAATTCATACAACAGTGATGGATTGGAACCAACATGAATTGGAAGCTTTAACAGATTTTGCTGTTAAAGAAGGCGCTGTAGCTCACCATATTTTCTTTTTAGTGCCAACAGGTAGAGGAAAAAATATCGAAGCAGAAACACTTCGCGCTAAAGAATATGAAGATGTTATCACAAGAATTATGAAAAAACAGCAAGAAGTAGATATCGAATTAAAACCTACTTGCGCACCTCAATTTATGCGTATAGCTGACCAGATGGGCATGAAACTTCGTTTCCGTCGTGGCTGTTTGGCTGGAACATCTTATTGCATTATTAGCCCTCGCGGAAAAGTACAGCCATGTGCTTATTTAAATATGGAACTTGGCGATGTTCGCAAAACTCCATTTGATGAAATCTGGAAAAACAGCGAAGTATTGAATAAATTGCGTACTTTTGAATTTGAAGGCAATTGTGGTAAATGTAAATATAAATTCAGCTGTGGTGGCTGTAGAGCTAGAGCTGCTTATTATAATGATGGTAATTATATGGCAGAAGAACCATGGTGTTTATATAGTCATAAATAATAAAAGTGTTGTATATGGTCTAGGCTATATACAACACTTTTTTAGTTGATTTTAATTTAAAATTGTATGCTCATCATTGAATTTTATAATGCGACTATGAGGTAGAGATAATAATTCTTGTTCATGCGTGGAAATTAAAATAGTTTTATTAGCTTTGATAAAATCTATGAGAAAATCTTTAAACCATTGTCTAGTCTTATTATCAAGCCCATTTAAAGGCTCATCAATCATAAGTACATCTGGATTTAGAGCTAAGATTGCAGCAAGAGCCACTTTTTTCTGTTCGCCACCACTTAGATGATAAGGTGGTCTATCTTGTAAATGTTGTATATTTAAATAAATTAAAAGTTCATTTACACGTTGATGAATGATTTCTTCATTTAAATTCATTTGTCTTGGGCCAAAGGCGATTTCATCATATACTGTAGCATTGAATAATTGCACATCTGGATTTTGAAAAATATAACCAATGCGTTTATGAAAGTTTTTAGTGAATATATTATCTTGCAAAGTATTTTTATCGATTTTCTTATTATCAAAGTAATATTCACCTTTAGTAGGAAAGATTAGACCATTTAAAAGTTTAAATAAAGTGGATTTACCACAACCATTAGGGCCTGTAAAAAAGATTAATTCTCCAGCATAAATTTCAAGAGAGATATCATTTAAAGCAGAAACTTCTTCATAGTTATAGCTTATATGAGATAGATTTATAATTGGTGTCATAGAAAATATCCTTCACTGAAAAAATAAAATAATAGATAAATGATAATTACGATAATATGCCAAATATATTTTAATTTAAATTTATGTTTAATAACTGGCGTGTAATTTTCATCAAAACAACGACATATCATAGCATGATAAGTTTCTTTGGTATAAATCTGTGATTTTAGAAATGTAGTGCCTGATATAGAAGCTAGACTTTGATATTTAAAATTATTTTTACCGACAGAGCGTAATTTCAGAGAAATTAATAAATTGGTAATGGTATCTCCTAAAATCACGATGTATTTTAATGTTAAATCTAAGATTAAAATAAATATCGCAGGAATATGAAATAGGCGAAGAATTTTACTTAGTCTATAAAAAGGGATAGTTTGAGCGATATAAGCTAAAAGAAGAACAGTTATAAAAATTTTAAAAGGCAGATAGAAAAGGCGAGTATTATTTAGCAATAGAGAAGGTAAAATTATTATTAAAGAAAATAAAGTTGATATCAAAGTCGGTTTTAATATAGAAATGATGAGTTTAGTATTTAAAGTTGATAAATAAATTAGACTAAAAGCTAAAATAATTAAAGGAAAAAATATTTTTTGTGCAGAATTTATTAAAATTATGGTGAGAAAAATGAGTAATAATTTTTCACTGGGATTTAGCCAACTATTTTTATGGGATAATTATGATGGCAAAGAAAAATTAATTTAGTAGTAATGGAAAATAAAGTTTTTTGCCAAAAATTATCTTTATCCTTTGGGGTGTGTACTCATCTGTAGTTAAAAGCCATTTAGGAATTTTTAGCAGAATTATCAAAGTGATTGTTTTTTTGCATAAATAATACTTCCCAGTATTTTAAAGATGATGATTAAGAGAGCGACACCAATAATAGCTGAAGCTATATAAGCTAAAATATCAGTTGTTCCACTCATAGTATAATCAGGGAAAAAAGCTTCATAATTAAATCCATTTAATAATTTTTCTGGAATAAATCCAAGAGGAACCCCCAAAGAAGTATCATTTAAAATTTCTTCTGGAGCCCATTCACCCCATGCAGTGCCTTCAGCTATGAGTCCAAGTGGAGAAATGATAATTAAAAATGCTAATAAAGAAAAAAGTAGAATTTAATTTTATCTGTTGACTATCATAAATTTATATTTGGAGATGTCTTGAGGATAAAAAGATATAAAGATAAAGTAAATAAACCTTCTGCTATGCCGGCAATCGTCAAGTGAGATAAAGCCATGGCAGGTATGGATATCCAAAGAGGATACGGACAATAAAGTGGTTGACCTAAATTATCTACAAATAATAATGGCTGAATACCAAGTTCTAAAGCTGTGAAAAAAGCAGCTAAATTTATACTGATATAGGCAGATAGAAAAATAGTGCATTTATGATAAAAGGGAGATAGATGAATTTTATTTAAAATTTTATAAATAAAAAAAGCCTGTGAAAGGTAAAATAAATGCTATATTAAAACAATTAGCCCCAAAAGATAAAATACCACCATCACCAAAGATTATAGCTTGAATGAAAAGTGCTACACTGATAGCTATACAGGCGGCATAGGGCCCTAACAGTAAAGCAATGAGTGTTCCACCGACGGCGTGGGCTGTAGTGCCATCAGGAATGGGCAGATTAAACATCATCAAAATAAAAGCAAATGCGCCACCTATGCCAATTAAAGGAATTTTATCAGCAGATAAAGTTTTATTTATCTTGCGGATAGAATAGTACCAGATAGGTGTCATAGCTACAAATAAAGTAGCACAAGTGGAAGGGCTTAAATAATTATCAGGAATATGCATGATGAAATCCTCCTTATAAATAATATTATTTGCCATCATTATATTATTTATAAATGATAAATATAAGCCTATGTATAGGATAGAAATAAAAATTAAAATAAAATCATAGATATCAAAGCATTAAGCTATAATTTAGGAAAGTAAAAATATTTTTATATGGGGGTATGGGGGAATATGATAATTAAAAATGAAAGAGGTGTATTTTATGAAATACGATTTAGAAAATATTAATGCTCGCTTTGGCATTGGCAGTCAAAAATGGCAGGAAATGAAAAATAATCCTTTAGTAGATGAAAAAGTAATTCCTTTTTCTGTAGCTGATATGGAATTTAAACTTGCCCCAGAAATCACAGAAGGATTAAAGAAATTTATAGATGATAATATCTTAGGCTATGCAGGCACGAATAAAAAATATCGTGAAAGCGTTTGTAAATGGCAACAAAAGCATCATGATTTTACAGTTGATGAAAAATGGCTTGTAGAAACACATAGTGTAGTAAATGCTTTTTTCACTGCTGTAAAAGCATTTACGCAAAAAGGCGATGGTGTGATGTTATTTACACCTGTTTATTATCCTATGTATAAGGCTATAGAAATCAATCAAAGAAAATTAGTGGAGATACCTTTGATTAATAATGGTATGACATATGATATTGATTGGGACTTATTTACAAAAAAAGCTAAAGCAATAGATACAAAAATGTTGATACTTTGTAGTCCGCATAATCCTTGTGGTCGTATTTGGACAAGAGAAGAATTAACTAAAATCAGTGAAATTTGTTTAGCAAATGATATTTTAGTAGTAGCAGATGAAATTCATGCAGATTTAATCATACCAGGATTTAAACATGTTTCCTATGGTACGATTTCTAAAGAAGCATTAGAACATTCAATTATTTGCACAGCACCAAGTAAGACTTTTAATTTAGCAGGTATGCAACTTTCTAATGTATTTATAGCTAATGAAAATTATCGCAATCTATTTAAAGCAGAACAAGCAACTGATGCAGATTTTGCTTGTAGTATTTTAAGTTATGAAGCTTGTCGTTTAGCTTATGAATATGGCGAAGAATGGTTGACAGAGGTCATAAATATCATTGATACAAATAAAAAAATAATCATGAATTTTATGCAAGAGTATTTTCCACAAGTGAAAATAACACAGCTTCAAGCGACATATTTATTATGGCTTGATTTTAGAGCATTTAATTTAACCAATGAAGAATTAGAAATGCGCAATCGCCAAAAAGCGTGCCTTTATTTTGATGAAGGTTATATATTTGGTAAAGCAGGTAGTGGGTTTGAGCGTTGGAATTTGGCTTGTCCAACAAAATATATTCATTGGGCATTAGAGCGTCTATATCAGGCTTATAAAGAGTTTGCTGTGAAATAAATTTATAGATAAAAAAAGAAAACCTTCTATGTTAGGGCTATACATAGAAGGTTTTTCTTATGCAGTTTGAAGAGTTGTTATCATCAGTTTATCCAAATTAGGAATAATTTTGTTGATAACATGAAAAAGAAGGTGTTCATCACAGCTTACGCCGATGATGTCTGCTACTTGTTTAAGGTTTTGCGTAGCATTTTGAGCAGCAATGCCGTAGTCGGCAAAGAGAAGCATTTCTATATCATTGTCAAAATCACCAACAGCGATAAATATTTTATCCTTGTACATAGGCATTTTGCGTAAATTATCCAACATAATACCTTTAGAAGCATTTTTAGGAATTAATTCAAAATAACTAGACCAAGAAGTAAAATATTTGGCAATTTTATCCATCTCCATAGATTTGGCGAAATTATGGAGCCATGATATCGTATGAGTATTTGTTGTATAGAATTGAACTTTTAAGATGTCTAAATCATAAAGGTCATCTAGATTACTTCTAATATAAGATAAATTTTCACGTTTGATAACAGGGTCATCAAATTCTTCTTTAGTGATGATGTAAAAAGTATCTTTAGTATGAAGTTCTATACAAGTGTTAGGACAATGAATTAAACATTGTTTGAGAAAATTGAAAAGAATTTTTGTTTGCAGTGATAATGTTTTTAAGACTACATTATTATTCGTGTCTTGCAAGATTGTGCCATTATAAAATATGCTAGGTGCATTTATAGGAAGCTCTGGAATATATTGTTTACAACTGTGGAGGGTTCTTCCAGTAGCTACTGCAAATGTACCACCGGCTTTAGTGAATTCATTTAAAGCATATTTGTTAATAGTGGAAATTTGCGATTTAGAATTAATTAATGTGCCATCCATATCACTGATTAAGAAAACATTACTAAAATCTGTCATAATTATTACCTCAAAATGGAGTTAATTTTGTAGAAGATAGAAGCTACCACGCATAGCAAGTCTTCTTCTTCTACAAATGTATCTAATAACCAGAGGTGCTATTTCCTAACTGATATGCTTTTATTATAAATGGTATATTTTAAAGGATAATGAAGTAAATGTAAAAAAAATAATAAAAATTTCTAAAAAATATTGATATTTTTTAGAAGTGTTGATATAATATTAATGGATAAAGATTATTAATTAATAAAAATTATAAAGGGGATGTTATTTATGAGAAGTATTACAAAACTTGATTTACAGTATGCACATCGTTTTTATGGTTTCAAGGGCGAAGCTCAATATCTTCATGGGCATACAGGTGTTCTTACTATTGAAGTAGAAGGTTCTATTAATTCTGGCGTAAATATGGTATTCCCTTGTAATGAAATTCAAAAAACTGCATGGGAAGTTTTGAAAAATTTTGATCATGCTTTAATTTTGCGTGAAGATGATCCATTACTTCCTGCTATTTTAGGTGTTTATGAAAAGCAAGGTATAAAAGATGGTGCACCAAATAATGTGATGAAAGGGCCTGCTTTTAAAACAGAACTTGCTACTGCATATCCAGATTGTCGTCTTGTTGTTACAAAAGAAACAATGACAGTTGAAGGTATGATAAAAATTGTTTATGAGCTTTTAAAAGATAAATTAAATATTGTAAAACTCACTTTCTCTAGTGGAGTTAATTTGGCATCTGAAGAATATGAACCACATCTTGAAGTTGATCGTTGTCCATTATGTGGTATTGCATTGAATGAAGATGGCGTTTGCCCAAAATGCGGTTATAAAAAACCATAATTAAATATTTATAAATAAAAAGCCACAGCATATTGCTGAACTGCACCCCAAAAGTTGGACACAAAACAACTTTTGGAGGTGCAGTTTTTTTATGACTAAATACTCAAATGAATTTAAAGTTAAAGCAATTAAAATGGTTTTAAAGGAAATTCTATTTCTCATGTAGCTAAATTCTAAACATGCCAGATATAGCTCCTCTTTGCAG
>ENA-OQEL01000109-OQEL01000109.1-human-gut-metagenome-genome-assembly--contig:-NODE-109-length-31138-cov-5.098707_pt1 | contig 31138 bp, 33 predicted proteins | sample MGYA00242796_ERZ504637 | MGnify/ENA primary metagenome ERZ504637 (study PRJEB26092, sample SAMD00036306) | human gut metagenome | host: Homo sapiens | study: EMG produced TPA metagenomics assembly of... | reverse complement strand
TTTTTGTCATACAGTTTTCAAGGTTCAAGGAACTCTAACTGAGTTCCAAATATATCTAAAATACATTTCTGTACTTTATTCAAAAAATATCATTTTAAGGCTTGACTTTTAATAGTTAGTCTTCCTATTTTACCTTGATGTGGCATGTACAAATGCCTTTCCCACAGCATAACCAATTTCATAGCAAACCCATACAGCTGCTACACCTGGTAATATTACCCCTGGATTAAAGCCTCCATCAATACACATCATTTCTTCATTTGAAATTTTCTCAAAAGCATTCATTTTTCTTTTTCCTTCCTACTACTTATAAAATACTGTTTTTCCTACGCGCGCTCATAGGATTTATTTATATAAACCGGTAATCCCGGAATATACCTTATTTATCTTACTAATCCACTAAATTTATCTTACTCAGGACGAAATGCAGCACACTGTCATCATCAACAACAATTTTTGCCTGTGCAGCCATTCCACTTTTCAGATTTCCCTTTTCTCCATCATTATTCTTTATCTCCATATTTTTTACATTCTACTTTTACAACGTAATATGCATTACCGGTATTCTGGTCTACAGTCACATCTTTTGCAATTTCTTTTACTGTTCCTGTAAAATATCCATATTCACTTGACGGATATGAAGCCATCTCAAATTTTACTTCCTGATCCGGTTTTATTTTTGCTATGTCAGAATTTTCCACATACACCTGTGCATAATAACCTGACTGCTCCTTTGGATATATCTGTCCTATGGAATCTCCTTCCTGTATATATGTTCCATTTGAGATTTCCTTATTTGTGTAAAAATACCCTGATGTTCCTGCCTTTATGGTACAGTTATTATTTTTTATATCATAATCTTTTAAATAAGCCTCATACTCCTGCTTCTTATCCTCATAAGTAAGAATTTCAGCGGACACATTTCCTTTTTCCGTAAGAATCTTTATATCTGACTCATCTGTATTATTAGAATTTTCTGTCTGCTTCTTTTGAAGTTCTACAGAGGATATATTAGATTTAAGGCTTTCTATCTGTTCATTTGCAGTTTCTATCTGCTGTTCTATTGTTGAAATCTCATTAGACTCAAGATTGGACAATGCCTGATTTTTTTCTGTATCCACCTCTGCCAGTTGTGATGAATCCATTGTGGTTTCATCCTTTTTATTGTCATATTGAAGTGCTGTATAATCATATGATGAAATATAACTTTTTACTATTGAATAGTAATATGTATCGTTTTGGTCGAATGTGTTATTACGCGATATGATACATTGCTTTACATTGTTAAGTTTATTAATTTTTTCATTATACTTATCAATAGAATCATTGATAACTGTAATATTTTCATCGTATACCTCCCCAGTTTTATTCTTTTCCTTTCCTGCATCAATTGAAGTATTTAATAATTCTTTCCTGTCTTTAAATTCTGAATAATACTGGTTATCAGACATTGCATCTAATTCAGAATTATCTCCGTCAAGACTCTCCTGATATGCATTTAGTATGTCAAGACGCTGCTGTACACTATCAAGTTTACTCTTATAATCTTCGATAGTACTTCCAAGGTTTTCAATATCTATCTCATACAGTTCGTCCCCCTCACTCACATACTGTCCGTCCTTTACCGACATTTTAGTTATCTTTCCTGTAACTGCACAGCTTACTGCCGTACTGTCATCGTCACCTCTAAAGACACTATCAGCTTTTACTACTATATCCATCCTGAAAAGATACATCCAGATCAGGGCTATTGCCAGAATTGCACATATTATATATATGGTGTACGGCACAAATCTGTTTGGCTTAGAATCATATACTTCCGTACTGTCACTTATATCCTTTAAATCCACAATTATAGGTTTCATAATTTTCCTCTTTTCGTAATCGAAGTTATGCGGTTGCTTTAACATCCACAGTATCAAGCGACTGTTGTTTAACAAGCTGCGCATATTTTCCACCCAGTGCTGTCAATGATGCATGATCACCGCTTTCTATAATCTTTCCATCTTCCAGCACATATATCTTATCGCAATTTTTTATAGTGCTGAGTCTGTGTGCTATAAAGATAGTTGTAACATCTTTTGAAAATTCACTTATTGTCTTATCAAGTGCTCTTTCAGTTATTGCATCAAGATTACTCGTAGCCTCATCCAATATCAATATATCCGGTTTTTTAAGCATGGCTCTTGCTATAGCCAGCCTTTGCCTTTGACCGCCTGACAGGTTTGCTCCGTTTTCCTCCAGTCTTGTCTCATATCTGAGTGGCAGTTTATTAATAAATTCATGTGCCTGCGCCTTTTTTGATGCATCGATGATGTCATCCATCGTTGCATCATCCAGTCCCAGTGTAAGATTTTCAAATATTGAACCACTAAACAAAAATGTTTCCTGTGGTATATATGCGATTTTGTCTCTAAGTGTCTCTATCTGTATATCTTCTATATTATTATCATTTATCAGAATATTACCTGACTCTGCCTGATATAAGTGCAAAAGCAGTTTCGATAATGTTGTTTTTCCTGAACCGCTTTCTCCAACAAAGGCAATTTTTTCGCCCTTTTTTATTGTAAAATCTATATCCTCAAGTACCCTCTGCCTTGTTCCGTATCTGAAATTCACATGTTCGAATTTTATATCCCCGGCAAGACTTTCGGGTGCCATTTTTCTTTGTTCATTTTCCTGCTTTTCAGCTTCAAGATCGAGTATTTCACCCAGTCTGTCTGCCGCTACGACTGCGGTCTGCATCTGTGGCTGCAGATCTACCAGATTCTTTACAGGATCAAGGAAATATGCCAGCAGTGAATTAAATGTGATAAGTGCACCTATTGTCATGTCTCCGTTTATAACACTGACACCGCCTGCCCACAGGATAACTACACCACCTATGAGTTCTACGAAAGTTTTCAGTGACACTTGTATATTGTTAGCCCATGTGAGATTGAATACACTTCTTAACAGTTTTACAAATTTTATCTCTGTTTCCCTGTTTACTTTTCTCTCCGCATTATAAGCCTTTACAGTCTGTATTCCATTAAGAGACTCGACCATATAAGACGTAAGCTGGGCATTATCTTCCATTTCTTTTCGATTAAGTTTTTCATACCATTTATTAAATCCAAGTACGATTACTGCGTACAGTACGATCATTATGATCGTGATAAAAAATAATTTTGAATTCTGTATGTATAAAATAATTGCTCCGGCAACAGCCATAAGTGTATCTATCATTATGGTAAGTGTTGCTCCCGATATGGCATCCCTTACCTTTCCTGCATCATTAAACCTGGAGATAATCTCTCCGACCTTCCTTGTTCCGAAAAAGTTCATCGGAAGTTCCATTACATGCCTGTAATATCCCAATAATAACGCAATATCCAGTTTCTGACTAAGATACAAAAGTAAATGTGACCTGAATGCATTAAGGATTACCCTGAAAAGATTGAGAAGTATCACTCCTATTGATAAAGTCATGAGCGTTTTCTTCAATCCATCCGGAAGAACACTGTCTATCAGCATCTGAAAATAGAATGCTGCCAATATTCCAAGCACGGTATATATAAGAGATGCTAAAAAGATCTGAAATATAAGTTTCTTCTGTGGCATGAGCAGATGAAAAAATCTGGAGAAAATTCCTTTTGTCTCATCCTTTTTCTCAAATGTCTCATTCTTTACAAGAAGGATAAGGATACCGCTCCACTGATATTTCGGAGGTTTTCCCTCATCATGCACTTCTCCAAAAAACTCCTCCGGGGTAAGTTTTACAATACCTTCTCCCGGATCTGCAATCACAACCGTCTTTTTCGTTATTTTATGAATAACAACATAATGCAGTAATGCTCCATCTACGATAACATGTGCTATACATGGTAATGGAAACTTCGAGAAAAATGCTTCTTTATCTCCCTTTACTCCTTTGGCGCTAAATCCAAGCTGTTCTGCGGCTTTGATCACACCATATGCATTTGTTCCCTGCTTATCTGTTCCTGCAACTTCACGGATTTTACTTATTCCTATTTTATATCCGTTCTGTCTACAGATTGTTGCAAGACACGCTGCTCCACAGTCGGTTATATCGTGCTGTTTTATACAATAGTATTTCATCATTTATTGTTCCTTTTCGCTATCGCTACTTTCAATATAAATGCCAGAAATATGTTCTGGCATTTATATCAATATCACTTACTTAATCTTTTTTATCAGATTTAGAACCCAATGCTATTCCCAAGGCACAGCCAAATGAAGTTCCAATTGGCAACATCACTATATTGTTTGTTGCAACACTAATTGCTACACCAATTGCCGTTCCTACTGCAACACCCATTGGAAGCCCAACTTTTTTATTCATAGCATTGTTCCTTTCTATTTTTTTCCTATTTTTTGCTACTAACTCCAGTGGCTATGCCGCCTGCAAAACCAGCTGCAACAAGCGTCCAAAATATAGCATCATCTACACCAAATATTCCACCTTCTACATCATATAATTCTTGCATACTTAATCCTTTTAAAGTTGTCCAATTTTTGTTTCCTTTCTTTAACCAGCAAAATATCCTACAATATGTCCTAATAACCATCCTCCTGCTAGAGCTCCTGTATAAATGAGTATCGGTGCTATTCCTCCATCTACCATCAGTTCATCTTCCTGCGTCATGACGCAAAAATTTTTCGTTTACTTCCATTTTAATTCTCCTTATAATAATTTTTCTTTAGGCATTTTATAAATGCCTTAACCCATTGATTTCACAGGGTTTTTGTGATTAATTTATGGCTACTAAATACCATTAGATTTCTTTTAACGCCATTTATCAATTACCTAAATAATTTATATAGGCATAGGTCTAAAAATGTCTATAGCCTTTTTTATAAAATCCAAATAGTTTTTTACGTATTTCTCAATTGAATAGTTTCTTTTTCCACCATCAATCGCACATAACTCTTCACAATTCAAATTTTCAAATTGTAATGCTAATTCCATGATCTTTCTCCCTTCATATAATTCCTATTTTCTCTTTCTGCGCATTGTTGAGAATATATATAAAGCAATTGCTTGCTTCATACCATAATTATCTTGCGGTACAGCAGTACTACACATTCTATACCGACTGTGTTTTATAAAGTAATTTTTTGATTTTGTTAAATTCAGATACTTTACCGGACTTATTAATATAGATTTTTTATAATCATAAGTTTTTTATTTTTTTTCCCATCAATATTCGAATAAGCCATTCTAGATCTATAATCATTGGTGTCATCCCACTATTTCCTCCCTTATTTATCTTTGCATATTCACTATACTCTTTTATACACAAAAAAATGCAATCACTATGGCATGAACGACACTTTTTAGGTATGAACGACATAGTGATTGCTTATTTCTATAACTATTTTCCTATTATTATATATTTATTGTTACAATAAATCTTTCATTTTCCTGAGATATTCTCATATCTCCATCATATTTTTTTACAGTCCTCCTTACATTTTCTAACCCAATACCATGATTTTGCTTATCCTCTTTTGTAGTAATAAACTTTTGTTTTTGATTTATAATACTCTCCATATCATAACTATTACTAACCGAGATAAATATTTGTGAATTATAACCGGCTATCTCAAACTCAATTATTCTTTTGTCCTCTTGTATTTTTTCGCATGCCTCTATGGCATTATTTAAGAGATTTGATATTATTGTGCACATATCAAACATATCAATTGCTACATTATCCGATACGCGCCCCTTAAACTGAACCTTTATATTTTTACTTTCCGCTTCCAGGACAAATGGAGCTATTACCGCATCCAATTCCCTGTTTCCGGTGTACTCTACCGGTTTTTTAGATGAAACCTCATTAGTCAGCTGCGATAAATATTTTTTTATTTGTGAATTATCTTCGCTGGTACACATACTATTTAACGCAAGCATATGATTTTTTACATCATGACGGAATTTCCGCAGTTCTTCATATTGCAGAAGCATATGCTCATAGTGCTGCTTTTGTAAAGCCATATGCTCCTTATACATGTCATTTGACTTTTTTATATATGCATTCTGGCTTAAAACAACAATCTGCATAAGTGTTACTACAACAAGTGTACAGCAAGCCATTACTGCAAACACCCCATAAATTTGCAAATCTTCATACTCTTCCAATTCTGAAAAAATCTGAATTGATCCTACTAATATCAATGAACTGATGGTAACTAAATACAAAATTATGTAATGTTTTAGATCTAAAACCACTTCTTCCTGATCATTTTTTCTTCGTTTTATTACATATATTAGCGCCCAGACACCTATACTCAATATCTGACATAAAATCGTTAAAGCCGGAGATTCCTTAACGTAATATTCAGAAATTCCAATTTTTATAGATATAATAAATGAAAACAACATTCCATATATAGAGCTTGCTATAACCACAAACGGATACAAAATCAAATTTTGAATTTTAAATGGCTCTATTATAAAAACAGGCAACATAACCATTATAAATATTGATGCTCCCATTACATACTGTAGATTATTATTTACATATACAATACTACCTGTAATTACCACCGCAATGATATATACCATCCATTTGACAGCTTTATTGGTAATTCCTCTACTTAGTACAGTACGATATGCTAATGAATAAAGTACAGTCTCTGTTATAAAATATACTATCAAATACAATATATCCCTTATCACATTCTTCGCCTCGCCATTCTTTCACCATACTCATGATATAACCTTTTTACGTTTTCTTTATAGCTTCTACCAATCGGAATTTCAATATCCATATCTCTTATAGATAATTTTCCATTTCTAAGTGTGGCATATTCAAGATTAACCATATATGATTTATGAACACGTATCACAGAACTGTCCTCAAGCCGTTTCTCAATCTCAGATATATTTATTCCTACAAAGTTCTGCCCATTGGTATAAATATACGCATATTTTCCCTGTGCCTCTATATATCTTATGTCCTCCGCATAGATTATTATGTTTTGGCCGGTTTCAGACAAATACGAAATGCCTATATTCTCACATTTCTCTATCAATACCTTTTCCAGCACTGCTTTCACATCCATATATCCAGCCGGCTTCCTGATAAAATCTATAGTCTTGATTCCAAAGGAATCTATCATCTTCTCATCATGACTCGACACAAATGCTATCCGCCAGATTTTGTCCAGTTTCAGTACTCGTTCCTTTAGTTTAATTCCGCTGAGACCATCCATCTCTATATCCAGAAAAAGTATATCTATTTTTTGGTTTTCCTCATCATCACAATATTCGAGAACCTCTTCTGCGTTTTTATACATTTTATATTCAAATGCATCCGTATTGTTTTCATAATATTTCTGACATAATTGCAGCATATACTGCCTTGCTTCCGCTGAGTCATCACATATTCCGATTCGTAACATATACTTTATCCTCTTTTATCTTATTGTGCACCGTTTCTTTCCCCCAACAGCCACCGGCGAAGCTCGTATATATGTCCCTTACAATATCATATATTTATGTAATTGTCGCGGTCTACCTCTATCACGGTATAGTAATTCTTTCCAAGCTTTTTCCTGACATTTTCCTGTATTGCATTGCATATATCATCATCTGAGGTGATATAGCCGAATGGAACTGCAATGTCAAAAACCAGATTCGTATGTGTATCACCTCTGATAATACGGAAATCGTGCATATTTATGTGCGAATCAAGCCCTTTTATCACGGAGAGCACCTCGGCCTTCAGTCCGGCTACCTCCTCGTCCTCTATCGCTACCGGGTCCATGTGGATGGTCACTATACAGCCCAGCTCCCTTCGTATCCTGCGCTCCAGATTATCGATTATATCGTGCAGCTCGACCATATCTCCGTCCTCCGGCACCTCTGCATGAAACGATACTATCCTGTGTCCCGGCCCATAATCATGCACCATAAGATCATGCATACCGAGTATGTTTTTGTCAAAGTCCAGTACCATCTCCTTAAGTCTATCGACAAACTCCGGCTCCGGCTTTGCTCCAAGCAGCGGGTCTATTGCCTCTCTGGCTGATGATATTCCTGAATAGAATATAAACAATGACACAAATACACCGCCTATTCCATCCAGATTGAGTCCTGAAAAGTGCGCTATGAGTGTGGCTGCAAGTACTACAGATGTAGCGATACAGTCTGACAGACTGTCCCTGCCTGTCGCTTCGAGTGTTGATGAATCAAGCTTTTTTGAAAAATAGAAATTGTATACCGCCATGACACATTTTACGGCTATTGATGCCAGTAGTATCGCTACAATAAGCCATGAAAACTCTATGTCCTGCGGCTTTATGATTTTGCCAAAGGAATCCCTGAACAGCTCAAAGCCCATGATGAGTATGATTGCTGCAACTGCCAGTGTAGCCACATACTCCATCCTCGCATGTCCGTATGGATGCTCCTCGTCGGCTCTCTGTGCCGCCATCTTAAAGCCCGCTATCGTGATGATTGATGAGCCTGCATCTGACAGGTTGTTGAATGCATCCGCAGTGATCGAGATTGCACCGCTAAGCATTCCTGCAAAGAGCTTGCCGGCAAAGAGTATGAGGTTTAAAAATATACCGACTATACCGCACAGCATGCCATATTTATTTCGTTTTTCAATGTCTATTTCTGTCTCTGGCATTTACTTTACCTCTATTTTTATTTTATATCCTGATTTACAGCTTATTTCACCGCTCCGAATCTGTCGAACGGATAGTATCTGAATATCGCTTTTGCAAGTATATCGTCCTTAGACACATATGTGTGCTCCCAGACTCTTGCGTCTGATGAGCCATTTCTGTTGTCACCGAGCAGCAGATATGAGTCCTGTGGCACCTTAAACTCGTAAGGTCCCGCATTTACTGTCCACGGATCCTCACCGCTCTGGTTTGACTTGAGATAATCCTCCTCAAGCGCCTCACCGTCTATATACACCTGACCGTCCTCTATGGTGACTGTCTCTCCCGGCAGACCTATTACACGCTTGATGTATTTCTCAGAAGGCGAATCCGGTGCATTGAATATGACTATATCCCCTCGCTTTGGGTCAGAAAATGTATATGCGAGCCTGAAGCCAAATATGTCATCTCCAATCTGTATGGTATTCTCCATCGAGCCTGACGGAATATTTGCATTTATAATGACATAGTTCTTTATGAGTATTGCCGCTACAATGGCGAATGCGATTGTTAACACCCAGCTTAAGATTTCCTTGACAGGTGATGTTTTTTCCTCCGGCTTTTTTGGCTCCATCTCATCGGTTGTTTTTGTGTCTTCTTCGTTGTTTAAGTCTAATATCTCCATTTTCATGTTCTCCTTATTCATGCTTCAATAAGTGTTTGATAATATATGACATGGCGGTACAGCCTATGGTGCCATCCACCACTTTATAAAGTCCTTCCTTGTAAAATAAAGACTTGTAAGCCCGTAATCTGCGATTTCCCTGTCTGTAAAGGTCTTTGCTATATACGCATTGATTTCATCCGGGAAATCTCTCTCGAGGCACCACTGTGCCTGCAGGCTCATTGGCTTTTCCAGCTCATATTGGTGCACGAGCTCGCCTCCAAAATCTATGATACTGTTCCATCTGGATGCATTGCCCAGTATCCTCTGCTTGATATTTTCTATGATCACAGCTCTTGCAATCCTTACCTTTTTGTACTTTTCGGCGCGCTGCAAAAGCATTGCATTGCGGTTGTGGGTATTTATCACCAGCTCCATCGGGTCTGTCAGCTCATTTGACACCAGACAAAATACAGGGTCCAGATCATAATACTCCGGTCTTAGCACGTAGTCGTTTCGAAACGTTGCTGCTGTCTTTGCCACGGTTAGGTCTGCCGATACATCCGTGTATATGATGCCCGGCATGTCACCCATAACATACTCCATCGATGTGATATACGGTGTCATAAACTGCCAGAAGGCTCTGATATTCTGCTCAAATACTATGATATCGTATTTGTCAATAAACTGACCATAATCATAAGGGTAGTTCTCCCTATAGTGTGCAAAAAGTGACCTCTGCATGAAAGCTATCTTTATTTTCCGCCCGATAAAGCCGTTTATTACTGTCCTCACCGGAACCTCTACCTCGCGCTCCTTTATATATACAAGCACCTGTACAGCTCTGCTTACCAGCTCGTTTTCCGCCTCGTATTCACATACCAGCCGTTTTCTGCCATCTGACAGATACTGGCCAAGTGTAAGCGGGCTCTGCCCAAAGGCATCTATGATAATCTGTCCTATATACTGGCGGAGCTCTATGAGCTTTTCATCGAAGGCTGCTCCGTCTCTTGATATGCTTATATTTAAAAACCTCTTTTTGATATTGAGCTGATACGAGAAATTGTCTATCCATGAGGGTGCAAGCCCCAGTATGTCTGTAGCATCTGAGACAAGAACTCCCTGCTGGTACAGCGTGGACTTATGAAAATACCCCTTGTGCTTTGGATGATATATGGCAACATAGCCCTCAAGCAGGCTGTTATCCACTCGTATGATATTCATGCCAACAAGCTCATTCATCGGATAGTTCCACTTTGCCTTTGGCTGTGACAGGCATACCTCCCTCGTATCACACCTGATATTTACAGGTATAGGCAGTGTAAGCATATAGTGCTTTATGGTTTCTACTATAAAGTCCAGATCTATATACGGCGCATATGATGGTTTTACGGGGATAGAGATGCGTGTGCCCGGTGTCTTTTTCTGCGATATGACATACTCTATCTGGCCGCTCTCTCCAAACCACTTTGCCATGACCGGTGCGGTATCCTGCGGATTGCTTATGTTCCAGGCAGTGTTTATTACCTTATCCTTTTTCGACTCGATGAGCACAGCCTTTGAGACTGTAAAGCACGAGCATAGCCCGATGCCATAGTGAGAATACGGCTCATACTTCAGCTGCTGATTGAAGAAATCTGTGCTTGTATAATAGCTTGCCCCTATCTGTGCGATAAAGTGCTCCAGGTCATATTCATTTATGCCTATTCCATTATCCTCTATCGTAAACAGTCTTGTATCACTGCTGTACGTGATGTCTATGCGTGGCTCATATATGGCCCTGACATCGCGCATCTGGCTTGCCTGCTCCATCTCAAGGAACTCCGTGCCCCAGCTCCACTCAAGTGCCTGCCGCACATTGCAGGCATCCATGGCATTGAGCAAAAGCTCCCTGATAAAGACCTTCCACGAAGCATAAAACTGCTGACTTGCAATAAGCGGAAGCATATTTGATTTTCCTAACTCTACATCGATGCTTTTCATGCTTTATCCGACCGCCCGTAATAGCTGCCGTAGTAATTGCCATAGTACCCACTGACATGGCTGTTTTTCTTGTTGTTTACCTTGTTGAGCACAGCTCCCAGTATCCTCACTCCCGATGCCTCAAGCTGCTTTTTCACACTCTGAATCATCCTGGCGCTCGCCATGCCCTGTCCTATCACTATTATAGCTCCGTCACAATACTTTGCTACAACTGCCGCATCTATGGCAGCTCCTATCGGTGCACAGTCTATAATTATGTAGTTAAAGTGCTCCTTGCCGAAATTAAGAAGCTCCTGAAAGTATTTTTTCTCGAGAATCTCTGTCGGATTCGGCACAGACGGCCCTGCAAATATCATAAAAAGGCCCGGTATTTCCGTGCCATACATCACTTCCTCAAGACGTCTCTGACCGGAAAGATAGTGCGACAATCCGCATATCTCCCCTCCACTTGCCGCTGTGGCACGCAGACGCCCTGCAAGCACTGATTTACGCATATCAGTATCTATGAAAAGCACTCTATTTCCCGACTCTGTAAGTGACCGTGCCAGATCAAGTGCCACGGTGCTTTTGCCTTCATTTGGTACAGAGCTTGTCACAAGAAGCGTGCGTATATCATCCCCGCAAAACTGTATATTTGTCTTCAAAGCTCGAAGTGATTCCTTCATCGTATAGCTTTGTTCTTTTAGCTTGCCAAATTTTACTAATTCCATCTGCCCATCTCCTGATACAGGCTTCCTATGCTGAAGCCGATTTCTTTTTTCCTTTTCTTTCTGTGGCTGCCTCTGCCATGCTTTCTGCCCTTTCCTTGCTTCTCCGTCATCCTCCGATTCATCAGCGGAAGTGTACCAAGTACGTTCATGCCAAGCTTCTTCTCCACATCCTCTGTATCTATGATTGTATCATTGAACAGATAAGAAACCACTATAACCGCAATCGACAGAAATGCTCCCGCAAAGGCTCCTATCACTGTGTTTTTGCCGATATTAGGGCTTACCGCGCCTCCATCATCATATCCGCTCTGGATGATGGTCGGCGGATCCTGCTTCATCTTCTCCGCTATATATGCTGATGCGACCTTTGCTATCTCATCTGCTATGGTCTTTGCCATCTGCGGATCGGGATCCGTTACTGTGATATTGAGTACTCGCGAGTTGGACGGATTATCAAGCGTCACCCTGCCGCCAAGTGTCTTGTAGCTCTCATTTAGATTCAGATTTTCTATGACCTGATCCAGCACCGGACGTCCCTTTACTACAACTATGTAATCATTTGTCAGGCTGGTGCCTGTCTGGATATCCGCAAGGCTTGTGATGGATGTGCTCTTTGAAAGTACATAGAGCTCAGATGTAGATTCATACATAGGTGTAATCATAAATCTGCTTATTGCAAATGCCACTGCACCTGTTGCTATCGTAACAAGAATTATCCACTGCCAATATGAAATTATCTCAAGAAACAGATCCTTTAAGTCTATCTCTATCTCGTTGTCAAAATCCTGTTCTCTCTCCATTACGTATCCCCGCATTTACACTGATTATCTTCCGTTTATTATATTTTCCGGTGTGGTCTGCATGATTTCCTGCGCGTAGTCATCACCGAACTTCTTTGCCACGTACTCATAGCATTTTTTCATATTGCAGACGCGCTCCTTTGTGCCGTGGCTGTCGCTTGCTATTACATCAACAAGTCCTGCCTTCAAAAGCTTCTTTGTGTATCTCTTGAAGTGTCTGCCATCTATGCCGAGCACTGAGTCTGCATTGACCTGTATGAGCGCTCCCAGCTCCTGCAAATCCTCTATACGGCCTATATCACTGAGACACTCATATCTCTCCACATGTGCTATCACCGGTATATATCCTGCAAATATAGCTTCGCGCGTCATCTTGTATACAAACGAGTATTCGCTGGAATGTGAATACTCTGTGAGTATATACTGTGTATCTGCCAGTGTATGACACAGCCCACCATGAAAAGCATCTATCATATCGGTTGCCACATGATACTCTGTGCCGAGCTTTAATTCTATTCCAAGCTTCTTTGCATATGGCATCAGCTTTTTATAGTGTCGCTCTATCTTTTCAAGCGGATGCTTAAACATTCCATGGCGCAGGTGCGGTGTGAGGATTATGCCTGTGATACCCTGCTTTTTGGCTATCTTGAGCATCTCTACCGATTCCTCGAGCGACTTTGAGCCGTCGTCCACTCCGTATAATAAATGGCAATGTATATCTATCAAAATTCATGGTCCTCCGTTTTGTTTTCCTGAACTATCATTATACTATATACAGATTTTTCGTGCAATTCTTTAGATATTAAATTTTTCTTCTTTTTTGTGTGGGGAGGGCGTGGCGTAAGCGCCGGGCATCCGTGCAGCGCACACGCACTCCCGCGCCTGCTACGCTACGCTGCTAAGAGACTGTACGAATTATGCCTTGGGGTGGTTCTATGCTTGACGAAACCGGCTTTTATGCGCCGTCCGTGGCGCATAACGCCTTGCCCGGCCGTCCATGGCCGGGCATTTCTGTTTTTCTTGGGCATAATTCTACAGTCTCTATGCAGCTTCGCTATTCGCCTGCGCGGGAGTGCGTGTGCGCTGCCGGATGCCCGGCGCTTACGCCACTTACGTTGTGACAGTACTTTACAATTTATGATTTGCGGTTTTTTAGTTATTGGTTAGTTGCAAGCTTGACACCTTGCTGTCAAGCTTGCGTTTGAAAGTTATTTTTTGGTGGAATACTACGATATCTCATGATGACAATTAACATATGTGTCAGTTTTCAGATACATCAGATATAATAAATATTCGAGGTCCAAATATCAAAGATATTTGAACCTCGGAGGATTATGCTATAATACTATAACACCATAGCACCGTAGCACTATAGCGCCATAATGTTATAATGCCATTATGCTATATAATTATATTATCCGATTTGTCTGACGAGATTTATCATTTCGATCGCACCGAGTGCACAGTCATATCCTTTGTTTCCGGCTTTTGTTCCGGCTCTTTCTATTGCCTGCTCGATGTTTTCAGTGGTGACTACTCCAAACATTACCGGGATTTCTGATTCGAGTGATACTGATGCGATTCCCTTTGATACCTCGTTGCACACATAGTCATAGTGGCTTGTTGCACCTCTGATTACTGCTCCGAGGCAGATGATTGCATCGTATTTTCCACTTTTTGCCATCTTCTTTGCGATGAGTGGTATCTCGAATGCTCCCGGCACCCATGCTACGTCTATGTTTTCCTCCGGCACGTCGTGTCTTACGAGTCCGTCCTTTGCTCCTCCTAAGAGCTTTGATGTGATAAATTCATTGAATCTTGCTACTACGATTCCTACCTTGATTCCATCCTGTGTCATTTTTCCTTCGATTACGTTCATTTTTTGTTCTCCTTATGTTTTTATTTTTACTCAGATGAGTTTATCTGCAATTATTAACTATTTAGAATTTGTTACTATTCAGAATCCCCGCACACATTGCAAAAACGCTCGATGCGGTGTACTAATATGAGAGTATGTGTCCCATGCGGTTCTGCTTTGTTTTCAGATAAAACAGGTCATGCGCTGTGGCGCTCATCTGGATTGGCACACGCTCGCTGATTTCCATGCCAAACTCTGAGAGCTGGTATACCTTGTCAGGGTTATTTGTGAGAAGGCGCAGGCTGTGTACGCCAAGCTCTCTTAATATCTGGGCTCCGATATAGTACTCGCGCTCATCTCCAGCAAAGCCGAGTGCCAGATTTGCTTCGAGTGTGTCCATTCCCTGCTCCTGAAGCTCATATGCCTTCAGCTTATTTATCAGGCCGATTCCTCTGCCCTCCTGACGCATGTAGAGCAATATTCCTCTACCCTCCTCGTCTATCTGTCTCATGGCCGCCTCAAGCTGCTGGCCGCAGTCGCAGCGCTGTGAGCCGAATACATCTCCTGTGAGACACTCTGAATGTACTCGGCAGAGCACATCTCTTCCATCTGCGATTTCGCCCTTTACAAGTGCCACATGATGCTCTCCGTTTAATCTGTTGACGAATCCATATGCCTTGAAGTCGCCGTATTTGGTTGGCAGCTTTACCTCTGTGACACGGTCAACGAGCTTTTCATGTATCTTTCTGTATTCCTGAAGTGCCGCTATTGTGATGAATTTGATGTCCCATTTTTTTGCAAGCTCCATGAGCTCTGTTGTGCGCATCATGGTACCGTCCTCACGCATTATCTCACAGCACAGTCCACATTCCTTTAGTCCTGCGAGCCTGCATAAATCGACTGTTGCCTCTGTGTGTCCGTTTCTCTCCAGTACGCCGTTTTTCTTTGCAAGAAGCGGAAACATGTGGCCCGGACGTCTGAAATCCTCAGGCTTTGCGTCATCAGAGACACATTTCATTGCGGTGATTGAGCGCTCTGCTGCGGAAATTCCTGTGGTTGTTGAGACATGGTCTATTGATACTGTAAATGCTGTCTCATGATTGTCTGTATTTTCCTGCACCATCTGCGGAAAACGAAGCTTCTTTACATATTCCTGCGACATCGGCATACATATCAGACCCTTGCCGTGCATCGCCATAAAGTTGATGTTTTCTGTTGTGGCAAATTCTGCAGCACAGATGAAATCGCCCTCATTCTCTCTGTCCTCATCATCTGTGACAAGTATTATTTTTCCTGCACGAAGCTCATCAAGTGCTTCTTCTACTGTGTTGAATTTCATATTTTATGTCCTTTCTCTTATGATTTTGAAGCTGTTCAATTACATAACTTTTTAACCATTCAGCCCCACGCACATTTGCAAACCCGCACGATACCCGTGCTTTTATGTTAAAATCCATATTTTGCCAGGAAATCTCTTGTTATTCCAACCGGTTGTTTATTATTTTCGCCGGATTTATGTGGTGCATTTTCCTTAATTGTCTGTGCTCCTGTCATTTCTTCTGTAATTTCTTCCGGCTGCCCTTTAAACAACAGCTTCTCAACATATTTTCCTATGATATCTGTTTCCAGATTTACGACAGCTCCCACCTTTCTGTCCTTTAGAACAGTCTGGCTTACCGTGTGCGGTATCGCTGATATCGAGAAATTATCCTCTGCTACCTTTGCGACTGTGAGGCTTATTCCATCGATTGTGACGGAGCCCTTCTCGACTATATAGCGCATGAGCTGTGGTGTGGCCTGTATTGTATACCAGATGGCATTGTCATCCTTTTTGACCTCCACAATCCTGCCTGTTCCGTCAACATGTCCCGACACTATGTGCCCGCCAAATCTGCCATCTGCCGCCATCGCACGCTCCAAATTGACATGTGCTCCTCTCATCGCATTTGCAAGCGATGAACGGTTTAGCGTCTCGTGCATGACATCCGCTGTAAACGCATGTGGCATGAGCCTTGTGACCGTGAGGCAGATACCGTTTACCACTATGCTGTCTCCTACCTTTGTTCCAGCTAGCACTTTTTCAGCTCTGATTGTAAGTACTGCTGAGTTTGCTCCACGTGAAATTGTATCTATTGTTCCAACTTCTTCAACTATTCCTGTGAACATTGTATATCGCCTTTCTTTTTCTATATTTTCCTCACACTCATTTGCATAATTTACATGGCAAATTGTTTCCGGTCTCACCAAGGCGAAACAGTAACAATTACATCAATTACACAACATCACACTCGATAAGGAAATCATCACCAAGCTTTGTCACCTTACTGCTTCCAAGCATCACGGCATGTGCCGGTGAGTCGGTTCCCATTCCCTCTATCGGAGTTTTTGCATCCGCTCCGCCGAAAAGCTTTGGTGCAATGTAAGCGTATACCTTATTCACAATCCCGCTCTTAAGGGCTGACCAGTTGAGTATTCCGCCTCCCTCAAGCAAAATGCTGTCTATGCTTCTTTCGCCGAGCTTTTGCATGAGGTCATTTAAATCAATATGACCGTTTTTTTCAGCTACATACAGAATTTCTATTCCGTTTTCTTCAAGCCGTGTTATTTTTCTGTTTTTTTGATAATCATTGTTTTCTTCTATACTATCTTTTTCAGTATCAGGTAAGGCTTCTGACTGTGCGGTTTCACGATATCGCTCACTGACTGCAACAATCGTCGGCACTTCCTTTGCAGTATTTACTATCTGCGATTCCAGTGGAAGCTTAAGGTGCGTATCGCATATTATGCGGATTGGATTTACTCCGCACTCGATTCTGCATGTAAGCAGTGGATCGTCTGCAAGCACTGTTCCTATTCCTGCCATTATGGCTTTATATCTGTGGCGCAGGTTTTGCACATGTTCTCTCGCTTTTTCTCCTGTTATCCACTTTGATAGTCCTGAATATGTGGCTATCTTTCCATCCATCGTCATGGCATATTTCATAGCGACATATGGACGTCTGGTCTGTATAAAGTAAAAGAATACATCGTTCAGCCTGTCGCACTCGTCTTTAAGCACCTGCGTGACAACCTCTATCCCATGCTCTTTAAGGATTTTGATACCGCCTCCGGCGACAAGCGGATTCGGGTCATCCGAGCCCACATATACTTTTTTTATACCGGCTTCTATCACTGCCTCCACACATGGCGGTTGCTTGCCATGATGACAGCAGGGCTCGAGAGTCACATACATATCCGCTCCCTGTGGCAATTCCTTGCAATGCTTTAACGCATTTCTTTCCGCGTGCAGCTCTCCGTATCTCTCATGCCAGCCCTCTCCGATTATCCTGCCGTCCTTTACAATCACAGCTCCGACCATCGGGTTTGGCGATGTATATCCCATGCCGCGCTTTGCAAGCTCAATCGCCCTTCTCATATATTGTTCATCAGTCATTTGGTTTCCTTTCTGCATATTCTTTATATGCCCACTAAAAAAGCCCCAAACTATTAATGTTCAGGGCCTAGTAATTTCAAATATCATAATCTCAAAAAAATATGCACTAACTACATTTCATGATATGAGTGTCAAAAGGTATTTTGAGACAAAAAAATCCGGAATGTATGAAACACTCCAGAGTAGATATCTTTTATAACTATGATATGTGCTGTATCTATATCTGAAACTGAATCTAAAACCCAGCTATCTATACTCTGCATATATCATATTCACATCTTCTTTCATCCAGACTTTACTGTCGGCCTCGGAATCTCACCGAATCATGCCTTGCGGCTCGTGGGCTATACCACCGGTAGGGAATTGCACCCTGCCCTGAAGAATAATTATTTAATTAGCTTATGCTAACTATAGTAATCCTTTGTGGCTTGTATGTCAAGATTATTTTCATTTTGATAAAATTTATGCTATAATCATACATCGATTAAAAAATCTTAAAATTTTTTGTAACAAAACAATCCTTTCTACGTCTAACCTATGAACAAGGAGGTGACAGTTCTGGATTATGAGAAATTGTACAATTCCTATTACTTGCAAGTATACTCATATGTAATGACAATTGTAAAAAATCAACATCAGGCTGAGGAAATTACCCAGAATACTTTTTATAAGGCCATGACCGCAAAGAAGGCATATGCCGGCAAATCAAGCGAACAGACCTGGCTTTGCAGCATAGCAAGAAATCTGGCAATGGACGAATGCCGAAAAAGCACAAAATTTACAGAGCTTGACGAAGAGCAGCTCGAACAACCCGATAATATGGTAAAAAGCCTAGAAAATAAAGATACAGCTCTTCAGATTCATCTTATACTGCACGAGCTTGATGAGCCCTACAAGGAGGTCTTTCAGCTTAGAATATTTGGTGAATTGCCATTCTCCCAAATAGGCATGATATTTGGAAAAACAGAGAACTGGGCACGGGTAACCTACCATAGAGCCAGACTGAAAATCAAAGAAAGGATGGATAGAAATGAATAATCCAATTACACAATCAACCAATGAAACCTGCAATATAGTTCAGGATTTACTCCCACTATACTATGACGATGTATGCAGTCCCTCAAGCAAAAGGCTTGTTGAAAAACACCTTAAGACTTGTGAAAAATGTCAAAATACATACAATGAGCTAAAAAACGATTCTATTGATTCAAGGATAAAAAAAGAGGCCGACAGTGTATTAAAGCAGCATGAGAAAAAAGAAAAAACTGCTGCCTACAAGACCGGAGTCATAATAGCCGGATTACTGCTTATCCCAATACTCATCACATTCATAGTGTGCCTGTCAAATGGCGATGGTTTAAATACCTTTGCGGTGGTAACAGCATCTATGCTTCTTGTAGCTGCAATGACAGTTGTTCCACTTATGGCACAGCAGAAAAAACTTACCAAATGCATAATCTGCGGTGTTTTTGCTCTGCTTTTGATATTCTTTTTTGTTGACAGAATGTATAGTTCAAATGAATTTATGCTTTGGTCTGTTCCAACTATATTTGGATTATCAATTGTTCTTTTTCCGTTTGTCATCCGAGGAATTGAGCTTCCACCTGCTTTATCAGACAAAAAAGCTCTTATCACTATGCTGTGGGATACCTTATGGCTTTTCCTCACAATCATTGAGGTATGTGGTCATACAAACGATGTTGCCGGAATGAAGGCCGGCTGTATTATAGCATTTGTCTTTGTACTTGCAGCCTGGCTTATAATTTTTCGATGCACGATATTTAAACGCAAACGGATTTATAAAATCCGCAATTATAGTTTTGATAGCTTCGGTTTGGACAGCTTTTGCCGATGACATATGCGAGTTTTTAATTTTGGGCACCAGACAAATTACTATAAAGTCCGTGAATTTTTCTGACTGGACTTCCAATATCTGCGTGAATGCCAATGTTTACGCTATTGTGCTTGTGTCCGGTGTTATTATCGCCTCTATACTTTTTGTAGCAGGCGGTATTAAAGCATTTGCTAATAAAAAAATAAATTAGTTTTCTCTTTGAAATATTATTACAAAACCCCTCCCACAGACTTCTATCTGTGGGAGGGGTTTTTATAGTCATTATTCAATAAGTGCCTACAGATTAGCAAACACCCTGTGCAAGCATAGCATCAACTACTTTCTCAAAGCCTGCGATATTTGCACCTGCAACATAGTCAGTCTTTCCACCAACTGTTGCATCGTATCTCTTAGCAGCATCACTGATGTTAGCGTAGATTGTCTCCATGATACCCTTGAGCTTTCCGTCAACCTCTTCGAATGTCCATGAAAGTCTCTCAGAGTTCTGGCTCATCTCAAGTGCTGATGTAGCAACACCACCTGCATTGGCAGCTTTACCACCTACGAAGAGTACTCCGTTCTCCTGAAGATATTTTGTAGCCTCAAGAGTTGTAGGCATGTTAGCACCCTCTGTTACAGATGTAACACCGTTAGCAACAAGCATCTTGGCATCCTCAATGTCTAACTCATTCTGAGTCGCACATGGAAGAGCAAGATCTACCTTGTACTGCCATACACCATGCTCACCGTTCTGCTTTGCATGATACTCAGCAGTTGACTTAGCAGCTGCATACTCAGTAAGACGGGCACGCTTAACTTCCTTAACTTCCTTAAGAAGAGCAACATCAATTCCGTTTGGATCATAAATCCATCCGGTAGAATCAGAACATGTTACAACCTTAACACCTAACTCCTGTGCCTTCTCGATTGCGTAGATAGCAACGTTACCAGATCCGGAAACTGCTGCTGTCTTTCCCTCAAGGCTCATACCATGATCTTTCCATAATGCGTTAGTAAGATATAACAGACCATATCCGGTAGCCTGTGTACGTGCAAGAGATCCACCATAGGTAAGACCCTTACCAGTCAGCACACCTTCGTATGATCCACGAATTCTCTTATACTGTCCAAATAAGAAGCCGATCTCTCTTGCACCTGTTCCGATATCTCCGGCCGGTACGTCAACATCTGCTCCGATATATTTGCAAAGTTCTGTCATGAAGCTCTGGCAGAATGCCATGATCTCTCTGTCAGATTTACCCTTAGGATCGAAATCAGAACCACCTTTACCACCACCGATTGGAAGTGTTGTAAGAGAATTCTTAAATACCTGCTCGAAACCTAAGAACTTGATAATACCCAGGTTTACAGAAGGATGAAGTCTTAAACCTCCCTTGTATGGTCCAATGGAATTATTGAACTGTACACGGAAACCTCTGTTTACCTGAACCTGTCCGTTGTCATCTACCCAAGGAACACGGAACATGATCTGACGATCCGGCTCTGTGATTCTCTCAAGAATCGCATTCTTTCTGTATAATTCCTCATTTGCCTCGATTACAGGTCTTAAAGAATCAAGTACCTCTGTTACTGCCTGTAAGAACTCAGGCTGATCTGCGTTTTTCTTCTTTACTACTTCGAGTACTTCATCAACATAGCTCATTTTTATATCTCCTTTACAAAATTATTTTCACATCAACAAGTTTATTTTATATAAATCTATTGCTATAATCAAGTAATTTTTGAAAGTTTTATATAAAAAAAAGTTCATTTTATTTATTATCTTCATTTATATTATCCCAGTTTTGGTACTGATTCTCCTCATCATCGGAATATACCACCTTGAAATAATCCGAGAGTTTTGCAAGTGAAGTTATAAGAACTTTCATTTCGTCATCCGAAAGATCGTCCTTTATATGCTCTATCATATGACGGTGAAACTGCTCATGATGATAGTATGCACTCTTTCCCTTGTCGGTGAGTGAGAGCTTTACCACACGCTTATCCTCCTCACTGCGGATACGGTTCACGTATCCCTTGCGGGTGAGACCATCTATTGCCTTTGTCAGCGTGCCCAGAGTGATAGACATAAGCTTGGCTACGGTGCCGGAGCGCTTTGGCTCATCGACTCCTATTGCCTCTATTATATGCATATCGTTGATAGAAATATCGAAAATTCGTCTGTTATCAGACATCTGCCCTCTATCTCTGTCAAATCCTTGAACAGACACACCAATAATTCATTTAAAGTTTCATCTGCCGTCATAAATACCTCTTTCTATTGCCACTCTATGGCGCAGGCTCCCCATGTAAGCCCTGCTCCAAAGCCTGATAAAATTATTTTTTCCTCATGCTTTATCATACCATCTTTGCGGACTTTATCAAGCAAATTCGGCACACTTGCCGCAGAAATATTTCCACACTGCTGTAAATTGGTCGGAAATTTGTCCATAGGCTGCTTAAGCCTCTTAGCAACCGACTCAATAATACGGATATTGGCCTGATGCAGCACATAGACATCCACATCATCTGCGTTCCAGCCGATTTCATCAAGCAGCTCATTTATAGCCTTTGGCACTGTCTTTACCGCAAACTTGTATACAGCAGGACCGTCCATGGTTACATATCCACCGAGTGCAGACTGCTTTCCATTGTCGGTAAACGGATTGACTACAGGACGGTTGTCTCCGTCAAGCGCCTCACCGCCTTTTCCGTCCGAGCCCTGTACAAAGCCCTTAAAAGCATCGCCCTCGTCTGTCACAACCGCTGCTCCTGCTCCGTCTCCGAAGAGTACACAGGTGCTTCTGTCATTCCAGTCCATTATTTTTGAAAGAACCTCTGCCCCCACTACAACTGCCTTGTGAAATCTGCCGGTCTTAAAATATGCATCCGCTGTGGCAAGCCCGAATAAAAAGCCTGAGCATGCGGCATTTATGTCAAATGCCACTGCACCTTCGGCACCTATCTCAGCCTGAATCTGACATGCGAGCGATGGAACGATTTTGTCTGTGGATACGCTTGCCGCTATTATCAAGTCTATCTCACTTCCGTCAATTCCCGCATCCTGCAGCGCACTTTTTACTGCATCACAGGCAAGTGAGGTGGTTGTCTCAGTAGTTGCAATGTGTCTGTTTCTTATTCCTGTACGCGAGCTGATCCACTCGTCAGATGTGTCCATTATGGCTGCCAGGTCATCGTTTGAGACCACTCTCTGTGGCAGGCAGCTTCCTGTTCCAACTATCTTCATAGAATTTCCTTTCCGGGACTAGAACTTGCGGAAACGCTTGTATCTTTCCTCCAAGAGCTGGTCCTTTGTCAATTTGCTTTCTTTTTCCAAGAATTTCTTCATGTTGCCCTTCATGTAGTTTCCGATTGATGAAAGGGCATCCTCGTCGGCTCCGCCAAACTCAGGTATTATATCATCCACGACATCAAGCTCCTTTAAGTCGTGTGCTGTAATCTTCATTACCTCTGCGGCTTCCTTTGCACGCTTTCCGTCCTTCCAGAGGATAGATGCAAAGCCCTCAGGCGAGAGGATTGAGTATGTGGCATTTTCCATCATCCACACTTCATTTCCTACAGAAAGAGCTAAAGCTCCGCCGCTTCCGCCTTCTCCTATCATGAGACAAAGGATTGGCACCTTGATGCCGCTCATCTCATAAAGGTTTCTTGCGATTGCCTCACCCTGTCCGTTTTCCTCTGCTTCCATTCCCGGATAAGCTCCTGATGTATTGACAAAGGTTATTATTGGACGGTTGAATTTCTCTGCCTGCTTCATCGACGGCGCAGTGCCTTGCGGTAGCCCTCAGGTGATGGCATTCCATAGTTTCTCTTTGCGCAGTCTTCAAGGTCTTTTCCCTTGTGAACACCGATAACTGTGACCGGCTGGCCGTCTAAATATGCGATTCCACCTACGATAGCCGGGTCATCGCGGAAATATCTGTCTCCGTGCAGCTCCATAAACTCATCAAAGATATAGTCCATATAGTCAACCGATGCAAGTCTCTTAATCTGTCTTGCAGCGCTGACCTTATCCCATACCTTAAATGGCTTGGCCTTTGCCTCGCGCTCCTTCATAAGCTCTGTCGGCTCGTAATTGTCGTCTGAGTGAAGCGGGTCAAAATTGGCATAGCCAGTGGTAGGTCTGTGAGCACGTAAAATCTTGTAAAGAGTCTTCTTTAAATCCTCACGCTCAACTATCATATCCACAAAGCCGTGCTCAAGCTGGAACTCTGCCCTCTGGAAGCCCTCAGGCAGCTTCTGTCCGATGGTCTGCTCGATAACACGAGGACCCGCAAAACCGATAAGTGCCTTTGGCTCTGCAAGAATAATGTCTCCAAGCATTGCAAAGCTGGCTGTCACACCACCTGTTGTAGGATCTGTGAGTACAGGCACATATAAAAGTCCTGCCTCTGAATGACGCTTTGCTGCGGCTGAGGTCTTTGCCATCTGCATCAGCGAAATGATACCCTCCTGCATTCTGGCACCGCCTGAACAGCAGAATAATATAACCGGAAGTCTTTCCTCTGTGGCACGCTCAAATGCGCTTGTGATTTTCTCACCAACCACATGACCCATGCTTCCCATCATAAATCTTGAATCAATTACACCAAGCACTGTCTCCTCGCCGTAAATCTTTGTCTTACCGATGACAATACCCTCAGATAGTCCTGTTTTCTCCTGAGTCTTTGCAATTTTCTCCTCATACTCAGGGAAATTGAGAGGATTTCCTGTTGTAAGCTCTGTAAACCATGGCTCAAATGCTTCCTTGTCGGAAACCATTCTGATTCTGTTTTTAGCACGCACACGGAAATAATAATTACACTCATAGCAGACGTATTTGTGCTGTTTTACAACTGATTTGAGCACAGTCTTGCCACACTTTGGACAAACGATTGTCTCAGGGACATCCTCTTTTGTTTCCTGTGCTGCACCGGCATTTTTGCCATCTGCAGCTGTTTTTGCGCTCTCAGCGTTCTTTGCTAAATTTTCTTCAGCCTCTATATTTTTATCTTTCTTCTTGAATAACTTCATCATGTCTCCTTATGCAATTAACCTATTGCAAATGTAAGCTCCGCCATACAGGCAACCTTGCCGTTTACCCTGGCAACAGCCTTGCCCACACCGATAGGACCCTTAACCTTTATAATCTCAGTGGTCAGCTCCAGCGTATCTCCCGGAACCACCTTCTGCTTGAACTTGGCATTATTGATGCCTGCAAAATATGCAGTCTTGCCCTTCCACTCATCCTGACAAAGAATGGCAACTGCACCGGTCTGCGCCAAAGCCTCAATAATAAGCACTCCCGGCATCACCGGATTTCCCGGAAAATGTCCCATAAAATGCGGCTCATTCATAGTCACATTCTTCTTAGCCACACACTTTACGCCCGGCTGCAGCTCCTCAACCGTATCAATGAGAAGAAACGGACTGCGGTGCGGCAGAATATCCATAATCTGCTGCGTATTCAAAACTGACATATACATCTATCCTTTCTCAATTCGCTCTAAACTATCTACATGCTTCGCGCTTAATAACGTGGAGCCGGAAAGCACACAGTGTGTTCTGAATAAAAAATATGAACTGTCACGGCGTTCCATCCACTCCAATAGCATGAAGCACTAACACCATATCACAGCCTGTCCGTGCAAAATGCCGTGACTGACTTCATATTTTTCACGAGGAATATACTGTGTGCTCCCCGGACCTCACAGCCTGAATGCGCAAAGCCCCTTAAAAAGCAGAAGCTATTTATTTATACGCCTTGAGCAGAATACTTGCATTATGTCCACCAAATCCCAGTGAATTGCTAAGTGCATACTCAACAGGCTCCTCATAGCTGTCCTTGCAGTAATTGAGGTCAATCTCCTCATCAGGAGTCTCATAGCCAACAGTCTTATGTATAAATCCATCCTGGATTTCCTTCACACATGTTATAAACTCAACAGCTCCCGCTGCTCCGAGCAGATGTCCTATCATAGACTTTGTTGAATTGATTTTAAGATTTGCAGCCTCATCACCGAACGCAAGCTTGATTGCTCTTGTCTCAAAGAGATCATTGTGATGTGTGCCTGTTCCGTGAGCATTGATGTATTTTACATCTGCCGGTGTGACACCTGCATCGCTCATGGCATTGGTCATGGCTCTTGCTGCACCTGCGCCATCCTCCTGCGGAGATGTGATATGGTATGCATCCGATGAGCAGCCGTATCCGACTACCTCTGCATAAATCTTTGCACCTCTTGCCTTTGCATGCTCAAGCTCTTCAAGGATAACTACTCCTGCGCCCTCACCCATTACAAAGCCGCTTCTGTTCTTGTCAAACGGAAGTGAGCACTTTGTCGGATCATCTACTGTAGAAAGCGCTGTAAGTGCTGTAAATCCTGCGATTCCGATAGGACATACACTGCCCTCTGTACCACCGGCTACCATCACATCAGCCTCACCGTACTGAATACTTCTGTATGCCTCACCGATTGTGTTTGTTCCTGTAGCACAGGCTGTTACATCATTGATACTCTTTCCCTTGAGACCGAACTGGATAGAAACATTTCCTGCTGCCATGTTACAGATCATAAGCGGAACAAGCAGAGGATTGACTCTGTTTGGTCCCTTTTCATAAAGCTTTTGTGTCTCTCGCTCCATAGCCTGAAGACTTCCGATACCTGAACCGATGGCACATCCAACCATGTATGGATCTTCCTTTTCGATATCAAGTCCGCTGTCATCAATTGCCTGCTTTGCAGCAGCTACAGCGTACTGTGAGAATGGTTCCATTCTCTTTGCAGCCTTTCTGTCCATAAAATCCTGTGGGTTAAAGTCCTTAAGCTCTGCTGCAATGTGACATTTATAATCTGTTGTGTCAAATTTTGTGATGTGGTCAAATCCGATTTTTCCGGCCTTTACCGATGTCCAGAAATCGTCCACATTATTTCCGATTGGTGTTACTGCTCCAAGTCCTGTTACAACTACTCTTCTACTCATATTGCCATTCCTCCGTCAACAGACAGCACCTGGCCTGTGATGTAGCCTGCTGCATCTGATGCTAAAAATAATACTGCGTTTGCGATATCCTTTGTGTTTCCCGGTCTGCCAAGCGGAATCTGTGATAAAAGATTCTCCTTTGCCGCATCGGCAAGCACATCTGTCATCTCCGTCTCTACAAAGCCCGGTGCCACTGCGTTTGCTGTGATTCCCCGGCTGGCAAGCTCTCTGGCTACAGCCTTTGTGAGTCCTATAACTCCTGCCTTGCTGGCGCTGTAGTTGGCCTGTCCCGCATTTCCGAGTATGTCCGGAAACTGATGAAATTACTTGATAATCCTTCCCTGATTTCTGACTTCAGGAAATAGCGTGACATATGACGGATTGTGTTGAACGGCACCCTTAAGGTTTGTGTCGAGCACTGCGTCATAGTCTGCCTCGCTCATCTTCATGATGAGACCGTCTCTTGTGATTCCTGCGTTGTTTACGAGGATATCTATGTGCTTGTACTCCTTGATGAGCGCTGTTATCATATTCTGGCACTCGTCAAAATCAGATACATTGCACTGATAAGAAACTGCATCACCGCCTGCTGCCTTTATCTCTGCAACAACGGCATCTGCCTTTTCCTTTGAACCATTATAATTTACTATTACAAAGGCATGTGCTGCGGCAAGTGTAAGAGCTATCTGTCTTCCAATTCCGCGGCTTTGCGCCTGTAACCAGGGCATTTTTTACCTGTTAACATACTTTTCAAAATCCTCCAGTTTGTCTATGTTTACGACTTTTACGTCTCTATTTATCTTTCTCATAAATCCGCTGAGTGATCGTCCCGGTCCGATTTCCACGAACTCATCTGCACCGTCTGCGATAAAGCGCTCGATGGTCTGCTGCCAGCGTACTGACGATGAAACCTGCTTTGTCAGATAATCCTTGACATCTGCCGGTGACTTCACATAGTCTGCTGTGACATTTGTGATATATGGCACCTTGATATCGTGGATTTCTACACTCTCAAGTGCATCTGCGAGCTTTTCGCCTGCACCCTTAAGCATTGCTGAGTGGAAAGGTCCGCTGACCTTGAGCGGTACGCATCTCTTGGCGCCTGCCTCGCTGCATGCTGCTGCGGCGGCATCTACTGCTGCCTTTTCTCCTGTGATAACAATCTGTCCCGGGCAGTTATAGTTGGCTACCGATACCACTGAATTTGTCTCATCTGCTGTCTTTTTGCAGATATCCTCAATGATCTGCGGATCAAGTCCTAAAACCGCTGTCATGGCTCCACCTGTAGGAACTGCCTCCTGCATGTAGATTCCTCTTTTTCTGACAACTGCGAATGCATCTGCCATAGTCATGGCTCCTGATGCGATGAGAGCACCATATTCCCCAAGGCTTAAGCCTGCTGTGACATCAGGTGTGATACCTTTGTCAATGATTGCCTGATATATAGCTGCCTCAACTGCAAGCATACATATCTGTGTGTACTCTGTAATATTCAGCTTGTCATTTTCCTCAAAGCATAATGCCGGAATATCCAAGCCTGTCTGTTCACTGGCAAGGTCGATTACTGCCTTTGCATTTGGCATTGTATCGTAAAACTCCTTACCCATTCCTATATACTGTGAGCCCTGTCCGGGAAACATAAATACTCTCTTACCCATTTTCGGTTTCTCCTTATTTCTGACAGGATACCGTAAGCCACGCTTTGCAGGCGGCCCGGTATCCTTAAATTTGCATGTAAAAGTGAATACTGTCTATTTGTTCAGTCCCACTACATCCTCAATGATTTCTTTGCAGGTTTCCTCTTTCTTTACGAGGCCTGCGCTCTGACCTGCCATGACGCTGCCATATACGGTATCTCCGTCTACAACGGCTTTTCTGAGTGCGCCAAGTGTCATTTTTTCGAGCTCTTCAAATGGAGCTCCTTCCTTTTCCAGCTTGAGATATTGTCTGGTCATCTTGTTTCTGAGCACTCTGATTGGATGGCCTGTGCTCATTCCTGTAACCTCGGAATCTATATCCTTGGCCTTAATGACCTTCTGCTTATAGTTTTCATGTACTATCGATTCTTTTGCGGTGACAAAGCGTGTACCCATCTGGACTGCCTCCGCACCGAGTGCAAATGCTGCATTGAAGCCTCTGTTGTCTGCAATTCCGCCTGCTGCGATAACAGGGATGCTCACTGCATCAACAACCTGTGGCACAAGTGTCATGGTAGTCTGTGCTCCGATATGTCCGCCTGACTCCATTCCCTCGGCGATTACCGCACTTGCCCCGCCTCTCTCCATGAGCTTTGCGAGTGCTACGCTTGCAACTACAGGGATTACGATGACGCCTGCTTCTTTCCACATATCCATGTACTTTGCAGGGTTTCCTGCGCCGGTGGTGACTACCTTTACCTTTTCCTCGGCGATGATTTTTGCTATCTCATCGGCCTCCGGATTCATAAGCATGAGGTTGACTCCGAACGGCTTATCTGTCTCCTTCTTTGCAGCGACTATCTGCTCCTTTACCCATGAAGCCGGGGCTCCGCCTGCTCCGATGATGCCAAGTCCGCCTGCATTGGACACAGCGCTGGCAAGCTCATGGGTTGCTACCCATGCCATGCCACCCTGAATTACCGGATATTTGATTCCAAGAAGCTTTGTTATTCTTGTCTCCATGTCTTTTAAGCCTCTACACCTTTGTTCTTAAGATACTCAATGATGTCGTTTACTGTTGCGATTTTCTCTAAATCCTCTGAAGGGATTTCTACTCCGTACTCCTCCTCGAGTGCCATTACAAGCTCGAAAAGATCTAATGAATCTGCCTCAAGATCCTCCTTGAAGTTTGACTCTAATTTGATATCATCCTCGTCAATTCCTAACTGATCTGCTACGATTTCCTTGATTTTCTCCAACATATTTCTGTTCTCCTTTTTCTGTGTTTATTTTCGGTTTTGTGTGCTGGTATATTTGCACTAGTTTGCATGTCAAATATTTTCATCATCAAATCATTTGACAGTGAAAGTATATCACATTTAAAATAGTTGTCAAGTCAAAGTATTTTTATTTTTCATTTTTTATGGTACGGGAGCAGGCGGGCAGAAAATTACCCATCCAAAACGTCTCCTACCAGCAGCCAAGAGGCTGTAAGAATTGTAAGTCAGGTTTTCTATGCCTGACGCAGCCGGCTTTTACGCGCCGTCCTTGGCGCGGTAACGCCTCGCCCGTGCTTCCATGCACGTGCGCCACTGTGTACCTATTACAATTCCAACAGCCTCTAAGCAGCTTCGTACAAACTCATTGGATGGGCAATTTTCTGCCCGCCTGCTCCCTTACACTGTGACAATAATATACAATAAAAAACAGACTGTAATTATGAGTGGTCAGCTCAATTTTACAGTCTGCTCTATATTAATCTCTCAAACACCCAACCGGCACAACCCGAACTCCTGACTCCGTGGTATATGCCATGGTTGCATTTGCGCAAATCACAATCAGTGCCGATGGTTCTTTATATACATCACGTGGATGTTTTTCTTTTTCCAATGCTTTCTCATTATATTTTAAGATAATATCCTTGAATCGCAGCAAGGATTTTTCCGCTTCCGGAATCTTGTTCACTCCGGTTTTTATTTCAATAAGCGCATAACGGCCGTCCTCCAACTGATAGACTGCATCTGCTTCTACGCCCATATCATCTGTATAATGCATCACTCTGGCATTGTGCTTTTCAGCAAATACAAGTAAATCTCTAAGCACCATATTTTCAAATACATGCCCAAATAGATCCAAATCGTTGATAAAATAGTCCGGATTAACACCAAGCGCAGCCAATCCTATAGAGGGATCAACAAATATATGCTTTTTGGCAGCTCTGATAGCTGTTTTCGAACGCAAATGCGGTGTCCAGGCATCTATATCCTTTACAACATACAATAGCTCCAGAGCATCTATATATGAAGAAAGCGTTACATCTGTAACATTCTGTGTGGCTTTTACATCTGAAAATATATTCTTGCGTTTTGCTGTAGTAGCCATATTTCTGGCATACGACCAAAGCAGTGTCCTTGCCCATTCCGTATTTCTGTTTACTCCATCAATCGCTGATATGTCCTTCTGATAAATCTGCCTATAATAATCCTTAGCTATTTCAAGCTTTGCACTGTCCTTTGAAAGTGCCATGCATCTCGGCCATCCACCTCTACAGACCGCAAAAAACAAATCCTCAAGCTTTATATCTGTGGTAAGTCCATCAATATCATATGC
>ENA-OQEL01000108-OQEL01000108.1-human-gut-metagenome-genome-assembly--contig:-NODE-108-length-31150-cov-3.579796_pt1 | contig 31150 bp, 26 predicted proteins | sample MGYA00242796_ERZ504637 | MGnify/ENA primary metagenome ERZ504637 (study PRJEB26092, sample SAMD00036306) | human gut metagenome | host: Homo sapiens | study: EMG produced TPA metagenomics assembly of... | reverse complement strand
ATAGAAGCGCATGAGCAGCTTGACCATGGTAGTTTTGCCCGCGCCGGTAGGGCCGACGATAGCCACCTTCTGGCCGGCTTGACCTCACAGCTGAAATCGCGGATGACGGTCTTGTCCGGGGTGTAGCCGAAGCGGACATGGCTGAATGTCACCTGACCGTTGATGCAGCCGGGGTCGGCCCGGCGGGCCGGGTCTGCCTGCTGATCCTCTTCCGGCTCGTTCAGAAACTCGAACACCCGCTCAGCGGCAGCGGCCATTGCTCTGCAGCATGTTGGACACCTGAGAAAGCTGCTGGATGGGCTGGGTGAAGTTCTTGACGTACTGGATGAAGGCCTGAATGTCACCGATGGTAATGGTGCCGTTTGCCGCAAAAAATGCTGCCCACGATGGCCACTGCCACGTAGCCCAGATTGCCCACAAAGTTCATAATGGGCATCATCAGGCCGGAGAGAAACTGGCTCTTCCATGCGGATTCGTACAGCTTATCGTTGGCGGCGTTGAAGTCGTTCAGCACCACGGCCTCACGGTTGAAGGCTTTGACCACGTTGTGGCCGGAGTAGACTTCTTCCACCTGACCGTTCACAACGCCCAGAATGGCCTGCTGTGCCTTGAAGTATTTTTGGCTGAACCGAACTACGATGAGCACCAGCACCAGCGAGACGGGCAGGATCAGCAGGGCGATCAGGGTCATCTTCGGGCTGATGGACAGCATCATGACCAGCACGCCGATCATGGTGGTCACACTGGTGATGAGCTGGGTGATGCTCTGGTTCAGGCTCTGGCCCAGCGTGTCCACATCGTTGGTGATGCGGGACAGCACCTCGCCCACGGTGCGCTTTTCAAAGTAGGCAAGGGGCAGGCGGTTGATCTTTTCGCTGATCTGCTTGCGGAAGTCGTAGCAGACTTTCTGGGAAAGGCCGGTCATGAGCCAGCCCTGAATAAAGCTGAAGGCGCTGCTCAGCAGGTACATGCCCAGCAAAAACAGCAGGATGCGGCCGATATACACAAAGTCGATGCTGCCGGTGCCGCGCAGCTTGGCGATCCAGCCGGTGGCAAGAGCCGTGGTGGCCTTTGCCAGCACCTTGGGGCCTGCAATGTTGAAGATGGTAGAAAGAATGGCAAATACAATGGCGGTAACGAGCGAAAGGCGGTAGCGGCCAAGGGTGCGCACAAGCTGCAGCAGGGTGCCCTTGAAGTCCTTTGGCGCGTTCGGTCGTCATGCGTCCGGGTCTTGGCATATCACTCACCCCTCCTTTTTCGGTATTCAGAGATTCGAGGTCCAGCTCCTTCTGGCTCAGCTGGCTGCGGGCGATCTCCTGATACTCCGGGCAGGAAGCCATCAGCTGGGCATGGGTGCCCTTGCCCACCAGGCGGCCTTCGTCCAGCACCAGGATCTGGTTTGCGTGCAGCACAGTGGAGATGCGCTGTGCCACAATGATAACGGTAGCGTTATCGGTCTGGGCTTTCAGTGCACGGCGCAGGGCAACATCGGTCTTAAAGTCGAGGGCAGAAAAGCTGTCGTCGAACAGATAAATTTTGGGGTCCTTGGCAATGGCGCGTGCAATGGAAAGGCGCTGCTTCTGGCCGCCGGACACATTGGAGCCGCCCTGCGCAATGGGGCTTTGATAGCCCTCGGGCTTTGCGTCGATGAACTCGGTGGCCTGCGCAATGGCAGCGGCCTTTTTCACGTCGGCATCGGTGATGTGCTCCCCGCCGAACTTCAGGTTCGAGTCGATGGTGCCGCTGAACAGCACGCCCTTCTGGGGCACATAGCCCAGCAGGTCGTGCAGCTGTGCCTGCGGCATATTGCGCACATCGATGCCATCCACGGTCACGCTGCCGCCGGTGACATCATAAAAGCGGGGGATGAGGTTGAGCAGGGTGGATTTGCCGCAGCCGGTAGAGCCGATGATGGCGGTGGTCTCGCCGGGCTTTGCGGTAAAGCTGATGTGCTCCAGTGCATCGCTGTCCGCACCCGGGAAGCGGAAGCTCACATCGTGGAACTCTACCTCACCCTGCCAGTTTTCATGCTCCTGCGCGGGCTTTGCAGCAGCTTCGTCCGGGTCGTTGATGGTGGCCCTGGTGCGGATCACCTCGTCGATGCGCTCCGCAGCCACACCGGCGCGGGGCAGCATGACGGCCACCATGGCCAGCATCAGGAAGGACATGACGATCTGCATGGTGTAGGTGATGAATGCGATCATCTCGCCCACCTGCATGGTGCCGTTGTCCATGGCCTTGCCGCCGAACCAGACGATCAGCAGGCTGGTGCCGTTCATGATGAGGGTCATAAAGGGCATCATGGCAACCATGGCACGGTTGGTGAACAGCTGGGTGCTCATCAGGTCTTTGTTGGCCTTGTCGAAGCGCTCCTCCTCAAACTTTTCACGGCTGAAGGCACGCACCGGCATGATGCCGGTCAGAATCTCGCGGCTGACGAGGTTCAACCGGTCCACCAGCTTCTGCATGATCTTGAACTTGGGCATGGCCACACTCATCAGGAAAAGGATGAGCAACAGCAGAACGGCCACATCCAGCACGATGATCCAAGAAAGGCCGGTGCTGCTGTTCAGCACATGCAGCACGCCGCCAATGCCCAGAATGGGCGCATAGGCCACCATGCGCAGCAGCATGACGCAGACGAACTGCACCTGCTGGATGTCGTTGGTGGTGCGGGTGATGAGAGATGCGGTGGAAAAATTCTCGATCTCTGCATTGGAGAACCCGATGACGCTGGCAAAGGTCTCACGGCGCAGGTCGCGGCCAATGGCGGCGGACACACGAGAGGCGAGGAAGCCCACCGCAATGGACACAGCCACCATCAGCAGGGTGAGGCCCAGCATCTGGCCGCCTACGCGGTAAAGGTAGCGCATCTGCACATCGTGGGCAATGCCCTGAGCCTCGTATTCCAGCTGCACCAGCAGCATAGACTGGCTTTTGAGGTTCTCCATCAGAGTATCATCCAGACTGGCAAAAGCACCGGCCAGCTGCTGCTGGACAGCTTCGCGGGTGAAGCCGGGCATCTGGCTCATAGCGGCAAACTGGGCGCATACGGTGTCCAGATCTTCGGCAGTGGGGGTGACGGTCTTGCTATCCGTGGTGGTGCTCTCAGAGGATGCCGCCTGCATGTCAGCAAGGCCGGTCATGCCCATGGTGTCCTGCCCGGCGGGGGCGTTCGCTGCCTGCGCGGCGGCCATATACAGCACGATGTCCGGCGTGGTGACGGCATCCTCCAGCGCGTTGCGCTCGTCATCGGTCAGGTCGGTGCGCAGCTTCAGCACGCCGTCGTCCTGAAGATAATACCCGTAGGCGTTCTGGAGCGCATCAGCGTCCTCTTCGCTCATCAAAAGCGTGAGGGCGTCCAGCGTGCTCTGGCGTATCGTTTCCGGCAGAGGGCTTTCAATGCCGCCCTGCTGGATGCCGGTGTCCACGATCCTGCTGGTGTAGTCCGGCAGCGAAAGATCGCAGTACGCCTGCACGAACAGCAGCGCGAACACCACAAGACAGACGGCCCAGTGCCGGGCCAGCTGCTTGAAAATTTTCGTCATAGTTCGGTTCTCCCTTCGTTGTTTTTTGCTTCACGGGAAGCGTTTTCCGCAAGGATGGCGTCCATCAATGCGCCGCGCAAAGTATTCATCTGCTGCACCTGCTCCGGTGTCAGCCGGGCCATCACGCAGGCAAAATAATCGCTGAGTGCATCCTCACACCGGGCACAGGCGGCGTAGCCCTCCGGCGTGATGCGCACCAGCGTTTTGCGCCGGTCAGCCGGGTCCGCTTCGCGCAGAACAAGGCCGTCCTGTTCCAGCTGGCGAAGGCTGCGGCTGATGGCCGGCAGCGGCTGGTGTGCCTCCCGGGCAAAATCGGAAACATACACCGCTCCGTTCTGCCCGCGGGTACTGATCGTGTGAGCCAGACCCTCCAGCATGGGAAAGTGGCACTTGGGACAGCCCCGCAGAGCCGCCTTCATGCCGGCCCCGGGATGCCTTGCTCAGCCGTCCAAAAAAATGGCACAGACCGTGAAAGCTCGCGGCAGCTTCGGTCTCGTTCAACATTCTATCTCTCCTCATTGCAAAATGCTTAACAGCTGTTAACTATTAACGCCTGACAATAATATTCCTCCCGCACCCAGAATGCAAGGGCAGTTTAGGATAATTTTGAAAAAAGTTCACAAAAGGGGAGGGCGGCAGAAAGCCTGAACCGCCCGGCAGCTGCATAAATAGAATAAGAAACGTTTCTGCGGGAGGGGCGGCGGCAGTGGAACAGAACCTGACAAGAATTTTTACACTTTTTGGCGGCTTGGCACTGTTTTTATACGGCATGGATGCGCTCAGCCACAGTCTGGAAACAGCGGCAGGCAGCCGCCTGAAAAGCCTGCTGGCCGCTGTGACCGGCAGCCCGGTGCGGGGCGTGCTGGCGGGGGCTGCGGTCACGGCGGTACTGCAAAGCAGCTCGGCAGTCACGGTGATGGTGCTGGGCTTTGTAAGTGCGGGTCTGCTGACCCTGCGGCAGGCGGTCCCGGTGATCTTTGGCTGCAACATCGGAACCACCATTACCGCACAGCTGCTGGCCTTCCGGCTGGAAGATGTGCGCGGCCTTGTGCTGCTGGCCGGGCTGCTGCTCTGCTTTGCCTGTGCGGGGCGGAAGGGCCGGGCTATTGGCCGGGCGGTGTTCGCCTTTGGCCTGCTGTTCGAGGGCATTGCCGATATGGGCACTGCTATGGAACCGCTGGCGCAAAGCCCGGTGTTCGTGCACTGGCTGGGTCGGGTGCGGCAGCACCCATGGCTGGGGCTGCTGGCGGGGCTTGGCATGACCCTGACAGTGCAGAGCAGCTCGGCTACCATTGCCTTGCTGCAGAACTTTGCAGCCCGCCCCGGGCTGGACGGCAGCAGTCTGTTGGGTCTTGCGGGTGCGCTGCCGGTGCTGCTGGGCGATAACATCGGCACCACCATCACAGCAGTGCTGGCATCCTTGAGCGCAAACCGGGACGCAAAGCGGGTGGCTGCGGCCCATGCAGTGTTCAATCTGACCGGCGCGGCGGTATTCTGCGCCGGTCTGCCGTTGTATGTGCGGCTGACGGCTGCACTTTCGCCCAAAGGGCCGGAGCTTGCCGTGATCGCCCGGCAGATCGCGAATGCGCACACCTTGTTCAATGTGATGTGCACGCTGGTGTGGCTGCCGCTGACCCCGCTGATGGTGCGGTTTGTGTGCCGCCTTGTGCCGGACCGGGCAGTGCGGTAAGTTTTTACTGGACAAATATACCAATTGCGCATATAACTGAAAGGGATGAAACCTACTGCGAACAAAAAGGAAACATTGCTATGCGACAGAAAATCGGAAGATTGTGTATGGTGCTGGGCGCGCTGCTGATCCTTGCGGCAGCAGCCCTGCTGGCCTATAACAAGTGGGATGCATCCCGTGCAGACAAGGCCTCGCAGGAGGTGCTGGGCGAGCTGGAGCAGACCCTGAACGCTGCCATTGAGGAAAAGGCAAAATCGGATACCGTGGCGCTGCAGCCGGAGCTGGACCCCACGCAGGTAATGACCGTGACCGAACTGAACGGCTGGGATTACATCGGCTATCTGTCCATTCCGTCCATCGGGCTGGAACTGCCGGTGATGAGCCAGTGGAGCTATGCGGGCCTGAAAATCGCACCGGGCCGTTACTCCGGTTCCACCTATGCAGATAACATGGTGGTCTGCGCCCACAACTATGCAAAGCATTTCAGCCCCATCAAGTGGCTGACCGAGGGCGCGCAGGTCTATTTTACGGATATGGACGGTATGCGCTGGACCTACGAGGTCTCCTATGTGGAAAACCTGCAGCCCACGCAAATTGAGGAAATGACCGAAAAGACGGAGGAGTCCGATGAATGGGATCTGACCCTCTTTACCTGTACCACCGGCGGCAGCGCCCGGTGCGCTGTGCGGTGCGTGCGGACGGGCTACCCGGCGCTCACAACGGAGACCGCAGAATAAGATGCAAAAAATCCCCTGTGCGCTGGCACAGGGGATTTTTCATATCCGGTATTCAGTGGGCGGTGCCCACCTCCACAGGGGATTACTTGCTCTGAATGTACTCGTCAATGGCCTTTGCAGCAGCCTTGCCTGCGCCCATGGCCTTGATGACGGTGGCTGCGCCGGTCACGGCATCGCCGCCGGCGTACACACCATCGCGGCTGGTTTTGCCGTCGTCGCCGTCGGTAACGATGCAGCCGTGCTTGTTGGTTTCCAGACCCGGGGTGGTGGAGCGGATCAGCGGGTTGGGGCTGGTGCCCAGACTCATAATGACCGTGTCCACATCCAGCTCGAACTCGCTGCCCTTCTTTTCGATGGGGCGGCGGCGGCCGGAAGCATCCGGCTCGCCCAGCTCCATCTCAATGCAGGTGATGGACTTGACAAAGCCCTCGTCGTTGGGGTGGATCTCCACAGGGTTGCACAGGGTCTTGAAGATGATGCCCTCTTCCTCGGCGTGCTCCACCTCTTCCTTACGGGCGGGCAGCTCAGCCATGCCGCGGCGGTAGACGATGTACACGGTCTCGGCACCCAGACGCAGGGCGCTGCGGGCAGCGTCCATAGCCACGTTGCCGCCGCCCACAACGGCGACCTTTTTGCCGGTGCGGATGGGGGTCTTGCTGGTGGGCAGATAAGCCTTCATCAGGTTGGAGCGGGTCAGGAACTCGTTGGCAGAGTAGACGCCCTTCAGGCTCTCGCCGGGAATGCCCATGAAGCGGGGCAGACCGGCACCGGAGCCTACGAACACGGCCTCGTAGCCGTACTCGTCCATCAGCTCGTCGATGGTGAGCACCTTGCCAATGACCATATTGCACTCAAAATCAACGCCCATCTTCTTCAGGCCGTCGATCTCCTGCTGCACGATGGCCTTGGGCAGACGGAACTCAGGGATGCCGTACATCAGCACGCCGCCAGCCACATGCAGGGCCTCGTAAACGGTGACCTTGTAGCCAAGCTTTGCCAGATCGCCTGCGGCGGTCAGGCCGGCAGGGCCTGCGCCGATGATGGCCACCTTGTGGCCGTTCCATTCGGGCACGATGGGGGCGGTGTGCACATTCTCACGGTGCCAGTCGGCAACAAAGCGCTCCAGGCGGCCGATGCCCACCGGCTCGTTCTTGATGCCGCGGGTGCACTTGCCTTCGCACTGGCTCTCCTGCGGGCATACACGGCCGCAGACAGCGGGCAGGGAAGAGGAACGGTTGATCACCTGATAAGCGGCTTCAAAGTCGCCCTCGGCCACATGGCCGATGAACTCGGGGATATCGATGCCCACAGGGCAGCCGGTCTGGCAGGGTTTGTTCTTGCAGTGCACGCAGCGCTTTGCTTCGTTCACGGCCATTTCTTCGGTGTAGCCCAGAGCAACTTCCTTAAAGTTCTTGTTGCGCACATTGGGGTCCTGCGTAGGCATGGGGCACTTCTTCGGGTCCATATTGAAAGCCATCTTATTTTACCTCCTGATTGAGCAGATTGCATGCCGCTTCACGGGCGTGTGCCTCAAACGGGCGGTACATGGTGCCGCGGGCCATTGCCTCATCAAAATCCACCAGATCGCCGTCAAAGTCGGGGCCGTCCACGCAGGCGAACTTGGTCTCGCCGCCAACGGTCAGGCGGCAGCCGCCGCACATGCCGGTGCCGTCGATCATGATGGGGTTCATGGAAACGATGCTCTTCAGGCCATGCTTCTGGCAGGTCTTGACCACGAACTTCATCATGATCAGCGGGCCAATGGTGATGACCAGATCGTACTGGTTGCCGGCGGCCACCAGCTCGTCCAGTGCAGCGGTAACAACACCCTTGGTGCCATAGCTGCCGTCGTCGGTCATAATGCGCAGCTCGTCGCTGCAGGCTTTGAACTCGTCCTCAAGGATCAGCAGGTCCTTATTGCGGAAGCCCACCACGCTGTGCACCACACAGCCCTGCTCGTGCAGCTCACGGGCAATGGGCAGAGCGATGGCGCAGCCTACGCCGCCGCCCACGACACATACCTTCTTCAGGCCTTTCACCTCGGTGGCGCGGCCCAGCGGGCCAACGAAGTCGTGGACGCTCTGGCCCACCTGCAGGCTGTTCAGCTCCATCGTGGTACCGCCCACGATCTGGAAAATGATGTCCACAGTGCCCTTTTCGCGGTCGTAACCGGCCACGGTCAGGGGGATGCGCTCGCTGTCCTCAAACGGGCGCACAATGATAAACTGGCCCGGCATTTGCCTTTTTGGCGATCAGCGGGGCTTCAATGACCATCTTCGTCACGGTGGGATTCAGCGCCGACATTTTTCAGTGATCTTATACATTGTGTTTGCTCCTTTATGCTGGCTTTTCCTATTTCTGCGCACGAAAACGCGCCTGTATGCCCTCGGCGGCATAACAGACGCAGCTCTTACAGGCGACAAAATGACACTTTCCATTATAATAGTTTACAAAAGGGAAAGCAAATCAATTTTCTTCGTGTATGTCGTGACAAACTTGAATGATGACACAGGTAAAGCCCGCAAAAGTGAAGTCTTTTGAATACAGACAGGCGGGTTTCCAACTTTTTTGCAGAAAATGCAAATTTGTGGTTGACAATTTCCGGGCGGTACGGTATAATAATCAGCGTCGCCGGTAAACAGTCCGGCACAAACACATGGAATGTGCGGCCGTAGCTCATCTGGTAGAGCGCCACCTTGCCAAGGTGGAGGTAGCGAGTTCGAGCCTCGTCGGCCGCTCCATTTTGTGGAAGTTTAGCTCAGCTGGGAGAGCATCTGCCTTACAAGCAGAGGGTCAGCGGTTCGAGCCCGTTAACTTCCACCATTTGGCCCGGTAGCTCAGTTGGTTAGAGCACCAGCCTGTCACGCTGGGGGTCGTCGGTTCGAGCCCGATCCGGGTCGCCATTTGCTGCTATAGCTCAGTTGGTAGAGCGCATCCTTGGTAAGGATGAGGTCTCCAGTTCGAATCTGGATAGCAGCTCCACAGCAAACACCTCGAAGCCTTAGGACTTCGGGGTGTTTTTTTATTGTATGACTGCAAAAGCAGGCTGACGGAGTGCGGATTGCTTTGAGTACAAAAACAAAACGCACAGGTTCCGAAGAACCTGTGCGTTTATGGCAGGGGTAGTAAGTTTCGAACTCACGGCACGCGGTTTTGGAGACCGCTGCTCTACCAGCTGAGCTATACCCCTATAGGCATTCGCTGAATGCTTTGTTATTATAGCCGATGCAAAGGCGAATGTCAAGCATTTCTTTCAAGATTCAGGCATTTTTCGTGCCGCAGCTGCAACAGCCTTCTTTTTTATCGGATGCAGGCAGCTGGCTGGAAAGCTGTTCCAGCGTTACGCTGTCGATATACTGGTTGATCACCTCATCAAGGCCGGTCCAGAAGGGCAGGGTGAAGCACTGCTCCCACATGGGGCACTCGTTGGTCTCGCTGCCAAGGCAGGGAATGGGTGCCACGCTGCCCTCAATGGCGCGCAGGATCTCGCCGGCGGTATAGTCGGCAGGGGCTTTGGTCAGGCGGTAGCCGCCCTGACTGCCGCGCTCGCTTTTTACAAGGCCCACACGGGCCAGCGGGGTCACGATCTGCTCCAAATATTTCAGGCTCAGGTTCTGCCGCTCACTGATCTCCTTCAGGCTCACGGTGGTGCCCGGCGCATAACGTGCCAGCTCGGCCATCAGGCGCAGGGCATAACGGCTTTTGGTCGAAAATTTCATGGCGATCCTCTCCTTATTGCTTCCTATAGTATAGCACGTTGCTCGGATTTTGCAAAGGTATCCTCTTGTGCAAACAAAAAAGGTCTGTTATCATAGGATGGATAAGAGGATATTATAAGGAGTGAGAGTATGAGTGAGAAGATCACGGCTGCCGATGCCATCCGTCTGCTGGATGCACACGAGGCGGCTGCTGTAGATGTCCGGGAGCCGGACGAGTTTGCCGTGGGCCACATCCCCGGCGCAAAGCTGCTGCCGCTGGGTCAGGTGCTGAGCCGTGCGGCTGAGGTGCTGCCGGATAAGAACGCTGTATGGCTGGTCTACTGCCGCACCGGCCGCCGCAGTGCCGATGCCGTGCGCAAGCTGGAAAGCCTTGGCTACACCCGCCTGTACGATCTGGGCGGCATCCTGAGCTGGCCCTATGAGATCGAGGGCGACTTTGAAGGGCATTTTTAAAAAGAAAGAAGGATAACTCCATGTCGTTCCACGCAAAAGATTTTGCCGGCAGTCACTGCGGCTGCCGCTACCAGCAGGACTACCGCCCCACCTTGGGCCGCGACGGCAAAAAGGAATCCGGCACGCTGGAGGTCATCAAGTTCTATTACGATGGTGCCATCCGCTTTGAGCAGCACTGCTACGGCGAAGCCGCAACCTTCGTGTTCGGCGTATGGGCATCCGGCATGGACGAGGACGGCACCCTGCACTGGGTGCTGCCCGACCGCCGCAAGAGCTACTACGACGAGGCGTATCTGCCCAAAAAGCTGGACCGCGTGGACGAACAGGGCAGCCTGTACTTCGACGGCAGCAATTTTCCGTGGAAGCTGGCGGACGATTTTGCCGAGGATAAGCGCTGGGGCTACCCCAAGTGGAAGGTGGTACTGGGAAAACTGACCGGAAAGGGCAAAAAAGGTGACTGAATCACGAAAATCCAGTATTCATATTGACATACTAGGGAATGATATGGTATAACTTATCCGTTGAAAGGATTCCGCATCTGCACAGGGCATTCAAGGCTCCCGCAGACGCGTTCAATAAGAAAGGATCATTCCTATGGAAAACATGGAAAAAGTGGTTTATCTGGATAATGCTGCCACCACTCCCTGTGCTCCCGAGGCACTGGAAATGATGGTCAAAGCCCTGAGCGGTGCCTGCGGCAACCCCAGCAGCCATTACAGTGTGGGCTATGAGGCTAAGGAATTCGTGGACACCGGTCGTGCGCAGGTGGCAAAGGCCATCAATGCAAGTCCGGCTGAGCTCTTCTTTACCAGCTGCGGCTCCGAGGCCGACAACTGGGCCGTAAAGGGCACCGCCTTCACCAAGGCACGCCAGAACAAAAAGCACCTCATCACCAGCGCTTTTGAGCATCATGCCATCATGCACAGCATGGCTGCACTGGAGCGCATGGGCTTTGAAGTGACCTATATCAAGCCCACCGCCGAGGGCTACATCCGTCCCGAGGACGTGGAAGCTGCCATCCGTCCCGATACCGCGCTGGTCAGCATCATGATGGCCAACAACGAGATCGGCACCATCCAGCCCATCAAGGAGATCGCCGAGGTCGCTCACAAGCACGGTGTCTGGATGCACACCGACGCGGTGCAGGCTGTGGGTGCCATCCCCGTGGATGTGAAGGAGCTGGGCGTGGATATGCTGTCCATGAGCGCCCACAAGTTCAACGGCCCCAAGGGCATGGGTGCCCTGTACTGCCGCAAGGGCGTATGGCCCCAGAACCTGATCGATGGCGGCAGTCAGGAGGCCCGCCACCGTGCAGGCACCGAGAACGTGGCCGGCATTGCTGCTATGGGCAAGGCACTGGAGATCGCCACGGCGCATCTGGATGAGCGCATGGCCCACGAGAGCGAGCTGCGCGATTATGTCATCGACCGCGTCCTCAAGAACATCCCGGAAGCCCGCCTGAACGGCGGCCGCAGCCCCCGCCTGCCCAACAATGTGAACATCAGCTTCCCGGGTCTGGAAGGCGAGACCATCCTGCTGGATCTGGATATGCACGGCATCTGCGCCTCCACCGGCTCTGCCTGCAACTCCGACAGTCTGGACCCCAGCCACGTCCTGCTGAGCATCGGCGTGCCTGAGGAGATCGGCCACGGCTCCATGCGGTTCACCTTTGGCCCGCAGAACACCATGGAAGAAGCAAAATATCTGTGCGCGTGCTGGAGGAAGTGATCCCCCGCCGCCGTGCTATGAGTTGTATGTGGCTGCAGGGCCAGAACACGGCCCGCCAGTTCAGCCTGAAGGGAGAGCAGTAATTATGGCAAGCATGTATAGCGCAAAGGTCATGGAGCATTTTGCAAATCCGCACAATGTGGGTGAGATCCCCGACGCAAACGGCGTGGGCGAAGTGGGCAACCCCAAGTGCGGCGATATCATGCGCATGTACCTGAAGATCGAGAACAACGTGATCGTGGATGTCAAGTTCCTCACCTTCGGCTGCGGTGCCGCCATCGCCACCAGCAGCATGGCCACCGACCTCATCAAGGGCAAGACCAGTCGACGAGGCGCTCAAGCTGACCAACAAGGCCGTTGTGGAAGCTCTGGAAGGTCTGCCTCCCATCAAGGTGCACTGCTCTGTTCTGGCCGAGCAGGCCGTCAAGGCTGCTCTGTCCGACTACTACCGCCGTCAGGGCATCGATCCGGAACCCATCGTGGGTAAGCTCGAAGAGGACTGCGACCACTGCGAGAGCTGCGGCCACTGATCCCCGCATTATGGAAGCCTGCTATTGGACAATGTGCCCGATGGCAGGCTTCTTTTTTGTGGAAATGGGAATACCTTTACAGCATATTGAAAAATGATATAATAGAGAAAAGATTGTTGCCTTTTCAAAAAAGGAGGAAATATGAAAAAATGCAAACTTGCGGCGATGGCATGGTTAAGTGTATGTATTGTTCTGTTTACTTCCTGTGGCAATTCTGCGGGGGTGTCTGCTGGTTCCACTAGCGAGGTAAAAAGTACGGCTGTAAGCGAAAGCACAGCGGAAGAAAAACAGCCCTATGAGATACTTCGTGAGAAAGAAGATGAAACAAAACAGATTGCGGCAGACGAAGAACAGCAGGTAAAAGAACTTCAAGATGCGCTGAATGCAGTTAATTTCTATTATGAAGAATTTGACGGCGGTGATGCTCTGATGGGGGTAAGCCCCAATTGCGAAAATAACGAAAAACAGGGAAAAAGCTGCATTGTCCCAGTTGTTTATGTTTTTGGTCCGTCGGTGGACCCAATAGCATGTATAGGGTTTGATTACATAGGTGATACGTATCTGGATATGGATACGGTTGAAATTGATACGGATAACTATAGATATACCTATGGAAACACAACGTTTATAACTGATGTTCAGAAGGACAAGCTGACAATATCTCCGAATGGCGATGAAAAAATCAGAAGAGGCTGCATTCGCCTTGCGACAGAAGATGACTTGGATGCATTAGTGGATATTGTGGAATCGGATGAAGTTGGTCTGACATTCGCAAAATACAACACCGCAAAGCCGGTTTTCGTAGAATGCGAAATGCCGGAAGAAGATAGACAGGCTATCACAGATGTGTTGAATGCGTATTACCTGTATCTGAATGCCAGTGAGAAGGTGCGTGCAAAAGCACTTGCAGATATTTCGTATACAGAAGTTGAATCGTGAATAGGAGGAGATAAGAATGCGGAGAAAAATTTTCAGCGATCCTTGTAACAGTGCTGATAATGCTGATGGTAATGCCAATAGGGGGGCTTTTGCGGCAGTGCCTTCGGTGGCAGGAAGTGGAAACGCTGATTGCACAGTCGGGACAGTCACGCGCGAGAACCGCAGTGCAGTCGAAAAGGCTGTCAATGCTTATAACCAGTTAGACGATGCTTCTAAAGCGGGCGTGTCAAATTTTGATGTGCTGGCCGAAGCACAGCAGATTCTTGGCATCAAGGATGCGCTGGCAAAGCTGAACATTGACCATGATAAGGTGGAAAACAGTATAGTGATGGTGAGTCCATATACAGTAAACAATGAATCAGTAGGACAATCTGTAATGGCACCGGCAATTATTTTGTTGAACAATATGATCGACCGTTATTAGCAATGGCAGTTGAATATATAGGCGAAGAACATTTGTGGATGAATGTTGTAAAAGTAAGAGCGGGGGAAAACAAATATGAATATTACTATGGGGACTTTCCTATAACAGATGCCGGTGAGGAAAAAACTTAAAAATAAGACTGTGGCAGTAGAAACAGGAACACGTATTGCAACGGATAATGACTACAACATGTTTATGAATATACTGAACGCAAAAGAAGCAATCGTCAGATTTAGCAATGTGAATTATGGGCGCGTTATGAAGTCGTATGATTATACAATAACAAATGAAGACCGTCAGGCTATCACGGATGTGCTGAATGCCTACAATCTTATGTGCTCTGTCAGCCCGGACGTATTGCGCAAAGCGCTGGCATGACTTTTGAACTGTGAGAACAGGCCGTTTTGAAAAGTCGACACTGTTGTATCCTATCCAAAACGTAATAAAGCAAGCGTAAAATATTATTTGTTTACAAAAATACCCTGAATATGCACTCGTTCATGAAAAGTTCATATATTGTTCAGAATGAGTTCACCACTTTTCGGTATAAGTAGGGCAACACAGGCGTAAAGAGCGCCGAACTCCCACGGAAGCGGACGAAGAACAGGGCAAAGAACGGTTCGCGGCACGCACTGCAGAGCGGGTGCGTCGGCCCCGGAAAACGTCCCGCCGCACAGGAAAGGAAACGAGTTAGTATGAAAATTGGTTTTTGGGAACTTGTCGTCATCGTGATCGTGGCGTTCGTGTTCATCGGCCCGGATCAGCTGCCCGTCTACGCAAAGAAGATCGGCAAGATGCTGCGTGAACTGAAAAAGTACACCGGCGCTGCTTCTGAGGAGATCCAGAAGAACGTTGTGGAGCCGCTGAATGAGATCCAGGCTCCCCTGAAGGAAGCCGTTGCCCCGCTGACCGATATCAAGAAGGATATCGACAACAGCGTCAAGGATGTGACCAAGAGCTTTACCGGTATCGGCAAGACCAGCAAGGAGGAAGCTGCCAAGGCAGAAGCCGCCGAGGAAGTGACCGAGCTGACCGAGGAGCCGGTGGAAGAGCTGGAAGAGGACGCTGCATCTGCCGCCAAGGCAGAGGAGAGCGCTCCCGCTGAGGAGACCGCTGCACCTGCCGAGAAGGCCGAAGAACCCGCCGCCCCGGTTGAAAAGGCTGAGCCTGCCGCTGCACCCGCAGAGGAAAAGGCCGAGCCTGCTGCAGAAGCGGCTCCCGCACAGGAAGCTGCCGAGGCTGCTCCTGCGGCCGAGCCGGTGGAGGAAGACCCTCGTCAGAATGATGTTCTGCCGAAGGACTGATTACTTACTGGATGCACCGCGCCCGCGGTTGCCTGATACATGCAATAAGCCCGCCACGCGGCGCGGCAAAGTAAAAAGGAGATTTTTATTATGCGTATTGGTACTAACGAACTGCTGATCATCCTGGTCGTCGCTCTGCTGATCTTTGGACCCAAGAACCTGCCGAAGCTGGGCAAGATGTTCGGCAAGACCATCAACGGCTTCAAGAAGGGCATGGAGGACGAGGAAGGCTCCGATGATTCCGCGGAGAAGACCGAGAAGCAGGTTTCCAAGAAGGACGAAGACGAGGAGTAATTGTGGCTACGAACGTTAAGCGCAAAAAGAAAAAAGCCGAAGTCATGGCAGAGGACGGCAGCATGACGCTGACCGGCCATCTGAAAGAACTGCGGAACAGGCTGATCATCTGCGCGGTGGTGTTCGTGGTGGGTGTTGTGGTCTCGCTGGCATACGCCGACCGTCTGATCGATCTGCTCACTGCCATGGGCCGCGACTATTACGAGTTTGTTTCCATTGCCCCGCAGGAAAAGCTGATGCAGTATTTCCGCGTCTCCATTCTGGCAGGCGTGGTGGTCACTGTGCCGGTGGCGTTCTACCACATCTATGCATTTGCAAAGCCGGGCCTGAAAAGGAGCGAGAGCACCTTCTTCAAGCTGGTCATGCTGCTGGGCCTTATCCTGTTCTGCGTGGGCGTGCTGTTCGCCTACAAGCTCATGATGCCCTTCATGCTGCGTTTCCTCAGCACCGGCATCGAGGGTGCCGAGTACATCCAGACCACCACCAGTATCGAGAGCTATGTCAACCTCTGCTTGACCATGTTCATCATTTTTGGCTGCGTGTTTGAGATGCCTCTGATCACCATCATCCTGTCCAAGATGGGCATTATCAACCCGCAGCTGCTCAAGCAGGTGCGCGGCGTTGCCATCGTGATCATCTTCTTCATCGCGGCCGTTGTCACCCCGCCGGATATCGTGTCTCAGTGCATGGTGGCCGGACCCATGGTGCTGCTGTACTTCATCAGCATTCTCCTGAGCGGCATCTTCTATAAGCCGAAAGAGGACGATGATGACGAAGATGACGAGGATGAGGGCGAGGACGAAGAGTAAGCTCTGACTTTTGGTTTTCTGTTTTATCATTGCAAAAGCAAAGGCTGCTGCGCCATTTGGTGCAGCAGCCTTTTTGTATGTGGAAAATGCTTCCGGTGCAGAGCGTAATCGCGTGGGGCCGTGGCCAGCAGGATGCAAGGCCCGCTCAAGGGCCGCAGCAGACGCTGGGTGCCACAACTCGTCCAAAGCGAACGCGGCGGCAATTCCAAATCGTCGTTGCTTAGTCTATACAAGCCACCCGCCCTGTGCTAGAATGAAACCAACAAATCAAAGGCGGTGAAACCATGCACCCACTCCCGGAATATCCTCGCCCGGCTATGCGCCGGGACAGCTATGAGAACCTGAACGGCCTGTGGAAGTACGCCATTACTCAGACAGCAGAATACCCCGCTGCGTGGGACGGCAGCATTCTGGTGCCCTACTCTCCGGAAACAAAGGCCTCCGGCGTGGGCCGTACCCTGCAGCCCGGCCAGTGGCTGCACTACCACTGCACCTTTGCTCCCCCTCCGGGAGAAGGGGGTCGGGTGCTGCTGCACTTCGGCGCGGTGGACGATGCCTGTGCGGTGCAGGTGAACGGCCATCTGGTGGGCGGCCATCGGGGCGGCTACTGGCCCTTCACACTGGATATCACCGCCCAGCTCAACGATACGGGCCGCAACAGCCTGTGGGTGGCCGTGCAGGACCCCACGGACAGCGGCACGCAGGCCCGGGGCAAGCAGACCCTGAAGCCCGGCGGCATGTTCTATCCGGCCCAGAGCGGCATCTGGCAGACGGTCTGGATGGAGCGTGTGCCGGAAAACTACATCCAGTCGCTCACGGTCACGCCGGACTACGATGCCCGCACCGTGACCGTGAAAGCCCATACTTCCATGCCCGGAGGTGCAGTGAACCTGTGGGCCGTGGTGCGGGCCGGGGGCGTGACCATTGCCGAGGACTGGGGCAGCGACGAAGCGGACCGGGACGGCGAGGTGACGCTGAACATCCCGGAGGAACATTTCTTTCCGTGGAGCCCGGATACCCCGTTTTTGTATGACCTGACCGTGGGCACCACGCAGGGAGGGGAGGAGCAGTTCGACACCGTGCACAGCTACTTTGCCCTGCGCAAGTGGAGCTGTGAGCCGGATGCGCGGGGCGTGCTGCGCTTCTGCCTGAACGGAAAGCCCATCCTGCTCAACGGCCTGCTGGACCAGGGCTACTGGCCGCAGGGCCTGTATACCCCGCCTTCCGATGCGGCGGTGGAGCGGGAGCTGAGCGAGGTGAAAGCGCTGGGATTCAACCTGCTGCGCAAGCACGCCAAGATCGAGCCGCAGCGCTGGTACTACCACTGCGACAGGCTGGGCCTTGTGGTCTGGCAGGACATGGTGAACGGCGGCAGCAGATACAACCTGTGGTTCGTCACCTACCTGACCAATGTGCTGCAGCCCCTTGTGCGCCGCCTGCCCGATGCAGAGCCGCTCTGGGGCCTGCTGAGCCGCGGAAAAGCATCCAGCCGGGAAACATACCGCAAAGAGCTGCAAGCCACCGTAGAAGCCCTGTGCTGCCATCCGTGCATCGGCTGCTGGGTACCCTTCAACGAAGGCTGGGGCCAGTTTGATGCGGCCGGGGCAGTGCAGGCCATCCGCACGCTGGACGATACCCGCCTTGTGGACGAGGCCAGCGGTTGGTATGATCAGGGCGGCGGAGATGTGTGCTCCATCCACAACTATTTCTATCCGCTGCATGTAAAGCCCGGAAAGCGCACTGTGGCCCTGAGTGAATACGGCGGCATTGCATGGCCCATGCCGGGGCACGAAGCACCGGGCAAAACCTACGGCTACGGCACGGCCAAGAGCCGCGCAGACCTGACCGCCCGCTGCAAAAAGCTGCAATTGGGCACGGTGCTGCCGCAGCTCAAAAAAGGGCTCTCGGCGCTGGTGTACACCCAGCTGACGGATGTGGAAGATGAGGTGAACGGTCTGTTCACCTATGACCGGGCCGAGATCAAGCCGGATGCCAATGCCGTCCGCTCGGTGAATGCTGCCCTTGCCGCAGAGTTTGCAAAAGTGACGCGGTGAAAGAAAAAACTCCCTCAGTCATCGCGCAGCGATGACTGAGGGAGTTTTATGTTACAGCAGCTCTCAGCTGTTGGCGCTGTTGTTCACGATCTTTTTGGCGGGCAGCTTGTTCATGGCAGAGCTGTCCAGATCGTGTGCCAGCTCTGCACCGCCTGCGGCCAGTGCGTCGTCCAGCTCGCCGCCCTTCATATCGCTCAGGACCTGGCTGCGCAGGTCGTCCAGCGAAGAAACGCTCAGCGGGTCTACACGCACCATCAGGAGCAGGGTGGAGCCGTTGATCTGCACAGCAGCGGCTTCGCCGTAGGAAAGGCTGCGCAGAGCATCGGCTGCGCCATCCTGCGTAAAGGCCGAAGCAACATCGCTCTCGGTCAGCAGCTCGGTCTGGACGCTGGCGCTGTCGTCGGAAGTTTCGCTGTCCAGCACAGCGTAGATGTCCGGCAGGGCATTCTGTGCGGCCTCATGCAGGGCACTCACCTGATCCGAGACCGTCTCGCCGCCTGCAGCATTGACGCTGTCGGCAGCGGCCTGTGCCAGCTTGAGCATCTCGGCCTTCTGGTCATCGTCCGCAAAGGCGTAGGTGCTGGTATTGTACAGCGGGATGCTGATGTAGCAGATCTCATACATGCTGTCGTCCAGATGGCTGGTCAGCTCGTCGTCCTCCACCGGGGTCTCGCCGTCCGGGCCGTAGACCATATCCAGCAGGGCGGTGTGCTCCACCTGCAGACGTTCATATGCCTTGACGGTCTCCAGACCAATGCCGTTGGCGGTGTAGGTGTCGCCGTACTGGTCCATCATCTGCTGGGCATAACGGTCGGCAGTGGAAAGCTGCTCTGCAGTCAGCTCACCGCCCAGCGCCTTGAAGCGGGCATCCACAGCGGCCAGCGTTTCCAGCGTTTCCTGCGTTTTCTGGGCCACATAGTCGCTCACAACTGCGGTCTCGCCGCTGTCAGAGTCGGTGGTGATGGTCTCTTTCAGGAAGGCTTTTACGTCGGTGGTGTCCTGATCGGTGCCGGCAAGCTGGGCGGCCTGCTGGTAAGCACCGTACTGTGCCAGCAGATACATGCCGGAGGTGATCTCAAAATCACCGATGCTGCCCACGGTGTCCGGGGCGGAAATGGTGCAGCCCACAAGGCTGAACACCAGTGCAAGTGCGCAGATCAGCGCGAGAAGTTTCTTTTTCATGGTAATGCTCCTATGATGTTTATTTTTGCTCGGCGGAGGCAAGGATCTCTGCCATCGCCTTGAGGATGCTTTGCAGCAGCTCCAGTGGCTTTTCGTCGGGCTGAAGCGTGACCGAGAGATAGGGCCGGTTGCCTGCACCGGCGGTGACGCGGCCATTGAAGGCCACCAGCAGGCCCCGGATCATGGGCAGCTCCAGACTTTCCAGCTGCAGGGTGAGGGTGTCCTTTTTCTGGGTCACTTCGGTCACGCCCACAGTGCTGGCCTGCACGCGTACCAGCGACACGTTCACCAGATCGCTCACCGAGGGCGGCGGGTCGCCGTAGCGGTCGATGAGCTCGTCCAGCACATCGGCGGCATCCTCTGCCGTCTGGATGGCGGCAATGCGCTTATAAGCTTCAATGCGGCCCGGGCCGTCTGCGATATATTTCTCCGGGATGAAGGCATCCACCCGCAGGTCCACAAGGCATTCGCTCTTGTCCCGCCGGATGGGTTCGCCCTTGGCCCGGGCAATGGCCTGCCCAGCATCTTCACGTAGAGGTCGTAGCCCACGGCCTCCATGTGGCCGTGCTGGCTGTGGCCCAGAAGACTGCCCGCACCCCGGATCTGCAGATCCCGCATGGCGATGCGGAAGCCGGAGCCGAAGGCCGTGAACTCCCGGATAGCGGAGAGCCGCTTCTGGGCGATATCGGTCAGGGTCTTGTCCCGCCGGAAGGTGAAGTAGGCATAGGCCTTGCGGCCGGAGCGGCCCACCCGGCCTCTGATCTGGTACAGCTGGGCAAGGCCCATGCGGTCGGCATCCTCGATGATGAGGGTGTTGCAGTTGCGCACGTCAATGCCGGTCTCGATGAGGGTGGTGCACACCAGAATATCGATCTCGCCGTTCAGCAGATGCTGCCACACGGGGGTTCAGCTCTTCCTCGGTCATCTTGCCGTGGGCAATGCCGATGCGTGCGCCGGGCACCAGCTTGCTCACATGGGCGGCGCAGGCTTCGATGTTGTCCACCCGGTTGTGCAGGTAGTACACCTGCCCGCCCGGGCAAGCTCCTTCTTCATGGCTTCGGCAAGGATCACGTCGTTGTATTCCAGCACAAAGGTCTCCACGGGCTGCCGCTCGATGGGCGGCTGCTCGATGGTGGAAAGGTCCCGGATGCCGCTCATGGCCATGTTCAGCGTGCGGGGGATGGGGGTAGCCGAAAGGGTGAGCATGTCCACCCCGATGAAGTTCTCCTTGAGCTTTTCCTTGTGCTTCACACCGAAGCGCTGCTCTTCATCGATGATGACAAGGCCGAGGTCATGGAACTTCACGTCCTTGGACAGCAGCCGGTGGGTGCCCACCACGATGTCCACACTGCCCGACTGCAGGCCCCGGAGGGTCTCCTTCTGCTGTTTTGCGGTGCGGAAGCGGGACATCATCTCCACCTTTACGGGAAAAGCTTCCATGCGGGAAAGAATGGTGTTGTAGTGCTGCCACGCCAGCAGGGTGGTGGGGGCAAGGATGGCGCACTGCTTGCCGCCCATCACGCACTTGAAGGCGGCGCGCAGGGCCACTTCGGTCTTGCCCACGCCCACGTCGCCGCACAGCAGGCGGTCCATGGGCCAGCCCTTTTCCATGTCCTGCTTGATCTCGGCGGTGGCGTTCAGCTGGTCGTCGGTCTCGTCGTAGTCAAAGCGGGTCTCAAAGTCCCGCTGCCAGTCGCCGTCCGGCGGGAAGGCGTAGCCGGTGGCCTGGCGGCGGCGGGCGTAGAGCTCGATCAGTTCCTGCGCCATCTCCTCGGTGGCTTTTTTTACCTTGGCGCGGGTACGCTGCCACTCGGCACCGCCCAGCTTTGCCAGCTTTACCTTTTCCTCGTCGCCGGGGGCGGTGTAGCGGCTCAGCAGGTCCAGCTGGGTCACCGGAACATACAGCACATCCGAGCCGGAGTACTGCACCTTCAGGTAATCTTTCGTGGCACCCTGCACTTCCAGCCGCTGGATGCCCGCATACATGCCAATGCCGTGGCTCTGGTGCACCACATAGTCCCCGGGCTTGATGTCCGAAAGGCTGGAAAGGGCGTTTTTGTTCTTTTTGCGCTTTTTGGTCTCGGCGGCGGTCTCTTCCTCCAGACCGTGCCTGCGGCTGGACAGCACCGCCGCATGGGCAAACGGGAAGGTGCACCCGGCGGTCAGATGGCCCGGCAGCACCTGTACGATGCCTTTTGTGGGCCGCACATCCCGGCTCATGCTCACGGAGTAGCCCTTGTCGGCAAGGTCGCGGGTGAGGGCGGCGGCACCCTTGGGCGTTCCGGAAAACAGGGTGACGGCATAGCCCTGCGCAATGAGGGGGTCAAGGTCTTCTCGCAGGGAGACAAGGTCGCCGTTCCAGTTGGGGGCGGCAAAGGCCTCGGCGTTGATGAGGTCTTTCAGCTTAAATTCGTTCATGCCGCGCAGGAAGTTCTCGCACAGCAGGGTGCTCTGCTTCTGGGCGGCAGCGGCAAGGTCGTCCATGGTCTGGTAGAGTACATCCAGCCCGGGACAGAGCACACCCTCTTCCAACAGGCCGGTCAGCTCTTCGCTGCGGCGGAACTCGGTGGCTTTCTGGGCGTCCCGGATGCCGCCCACCTCGTCCAGAATGAACAGCGGTGTGTCCAGATGATCCAGCAGGGTGGCCGGGCTCGGATAGCGCAGGCCGTAGTATTTATCCATGGCTTCCGGCATCAGGCCGGAGTCCAGCTGAGCAAGGTCGGCTTCCGTGGCCTTTTCCAGTGCGGTGCGATGCCGGCCGCGCGCCTTTTTGATGGCGGCACGCAGGGCCTCGGCGGTCTCGGCTGTGTCGCCGAACAGCACCTCGCGGGCAGGGGAAAGGTAAATTTTATCCAGTGCGCTGTCCCGCCGCTGAGTGAGCAGGTCAAAGGAGGAAATGGAATCGATCTCGTCGTCCCAGTACTCCACGCGGGCAGGCTGGCGCATATCCGGCGCATAGATATCCACGATATCGCCGCGCACACTGAACTGTCCCGGGCCGTCCACCTGACTGCGCCGCACATACCCGGCGGCGAACAGCCGGGCCACAAGACCCTCGCGGTTGTACACCATGCCGGGTTTGAGGGTAAGAGTGTTCTTTAAAAATTCATCCCGGGGCACGGTGTACTGCAAAAGGGCTTCGGCGGGCACGCAGACCGCGTTCAGCCGCCCGCCTGCAAGGGAGCCTAGCACCGAAAGGCGGCGGTACTCGTACTCGCGGCCCGCGCCCTCCACTGGGCGCAGCATAAAGTCCCGGGGCGGGAACACCGCAGCGGCAAGCCCCAGTGCCTTGAGGTCGTCCGCAAAGTGGGTGGCCTCGGCCTCGCCGGGGGTCACGATGCACAGCACCCGGCCAAGGTCTTTTTGCAGCGCGGCGTACAGCAGGGCACGGCCTGCGGGCGGCAGACCGAACAGCGCGGCAGGACCAGGCTTTGCAAAGCTGGCCGCGATCTTCTGATATTCCGGTGTGGCCTTGAGTAAGGCTTCGTACATGGAAAAACCTCCTTTCTCGAAACCCTCTCAGTCATCGCTGGCGCGATGCCAGCTCCCCCGAAAGGGGGAGCTTTTGACAAAGAGATTTCGTTTATCATTTAAGGGAAAGTTTATGGGGTGATGCGGAAAAGCTCCCCCCTCGGGGGAGCTGTCGCCGTTAGGCGACTGAGAGGGTTCGTTCCGCTTTTACCCGTTATATTTGCTCTGTGCCAGACTCAGCTTGCCGTCCATGATGAGCTTTGCGGCGGCTTCCAGATCAGGGTAGCGGCCGCTCAGAGCCTTGGCATCCTCTGCCGGGAACTTGCCCAGCACCCACGCGGCAAGGTCGTAGTCCGGGTGGGGCTTGGCACCCACGCCGATGCGGATGCGGGGGAAGTTCTCCCCGCCCAAGCGGGCGATGATGCTCTTCAGGCCGTTATGTCCGCCTGCGGAGCCGGAGGGCCGGATGCGCAGCTTGCCGGGGTTCTGGGTGATATCGTCGCACAGAACGATGACGTGGTCGGCAGGAATCTTGAAAAAGCCCGCCGTGGGGGCGATGGAGTCGCCCGAAAGGTTCATGTAGGTCAGGGGCTTGAGCAGCACCACCTTGTGGCCGTCCACTTCGCCCTGACCCCACAGGCCTTCAAATTTGGCTTTGCTGACCGAAATGCCCCACTTGTCGGCCAGATAGTCCAGCGCGGCATAGCCCGCATTGTGGCGGGTGCCGTCGTATTTTGTTTCCGGATTGCCAAGACCGGCGATCAGCCAGATGTCATTTGTATTCATGAGTGTTATATTTTCCTTTTTGTGATAAATTGTCCGATGCAAGTCCTAAGTATAACATACGCGCGTGCAAAAAGATATACATTATAAGCGAAAAAGATGCACCTGCAAACAAAAATCCGCCGCGCAGGGCCATCCTGTGCAGCGGTCTGTACGCGAAAAACGGACAGCTTACTTGCTTTGCTCGTCTTCCAGCTTCTTTTTTTTCGGCAATGTAGGCTTCCATTCTTGGGCTCTGCCCAGCCCTCCAGATTGGTCTGGCGCTCCCGGGCGATGCCCAGCGCCTGTGCGGGCACGTCCTTGGTGATGGTGCTGCCGGCGGCGGTGTAGGCACCATCGCCCACCTTCACGGGGGCCACAAGGTTCGTGTTGCAGCCGATGAAGGCAGTAATCGCCGATCTGGGTGCGGAACTTATCCTTGCCGTCGTAGTTGCAGGTGACGGTGCCGCAGCCGAAGTTGCAGTACTTGCCCACGTCGCTGTCGCCGATGTAGGTCAGGTGGCTCACCGTGTTGCCCCGGGCAAAGTTGGAGTTCTTGGTTTCTACATAGGCACCCAGATGCACGCCGTAGTCGGTGACGGTGTTCACCCGCACATGGGTGAAGGGGCCGATGTTGTTGTGAGGACCGATGTGGCTGCTGTATACCTGACTGGCGTTGACGGTGCTGCCCTCGTCTACGATGCTGTCCTCGATGAGGGTGTTGGGGCCGATGATGCAGCCCGCACCGATGACCGTTCTGCCGCGCAGGATGGTACCGGCCAGAATGACGGCACCCGGGGCGATGACTACGTCCGGTGCGATCTGCACGGTGCGGCTGTCGATGATCACGCCGTTTGCGATGTGCTGCAGCAGAATGACCTCGCGGGCGGCTTCGGCGGCATCCAGCTGCTCACGCGCTGCGTTCAGCGCAGCAGAAGAAACAGAATTTTCCATACGATAAATCTCCCTTCCGGCACGGCGGCTCCCGGCGGGTGGATGATAAGGCCCGACCCGGAAAAATGATGCATCCATATCCAAAGATGGATACAACAGAAGCTTTGCGCCGACAAAAAAGAAAAAGCTGAAATTACAGGGATAGAAAGTTGTATCCAACAGACGGATAATCCGCATCAGAAAACGAAAAACCTCTCGAACTTTCTCCATTCTATACTACCTTAAAACTTGGCAAATTTCAAGGGATTTGCATAAAAAATAACAGACAAATTCGGGATTTTGCATGGTGGAAAGGAATGGATTTTCTGGTATAATAGTTTAGCATTCACAAACAATGTTCATCGGTCGAGTTTTTAAGACAAGGCAAACGATGAGACTGCGGTGCGGCTGTGCTGCAGTCACGAATGGGAGGTAAACAACGCATGAGCAAAAAGTATCTGTACTACTTCAGCGAAGGCAATGATGCTTTCGGCGGCGACAAAGTCACCATGAAGAATACTCTGGGCGGCAAGGGTGCTGGTCTGGCAGAAATGACCGCAGCCGGTATGCCGGTGCCGCAGGGTTTCACCATCACCACCGACGCCTGCACCCAGTATTATGCAGACGGCCGTCAGATCAATGACGAGATCACTGCTGATATCTTTGAGCACCTCAAGGGTCTGGAAGAGATCACCGGCAAGAAGTTCGGCGATAACCAGAACCCCCTGCTGGTCTCCGTCCGTTCCGGCGCACGTCAGTCCATGCCCGGCATGATGGACACCATCCTGAACCTGGGCCTGAACGACGAGGCTGTTGAAGGTCTGGCAAAGAAGACCGGCAACGCCCGTTTTGCATACGACTGCTACCGCCGCTTTGTGCAGATGTTCGCGGACGTCGTTATGATGGTCCCGAAGAGCCTGTTCGAGGTCGAGATCGACAAGATGAAGGAAGCCAAGGGCGTCAAGAACGACGTTGACCTGACTGCTGATGACCTGAAGGAACTGGTCGGCACCTTCAAGAAGATCTACGAGGAGAACGAAGGCCGTCCCTTCCCGCAGGATCCCCGTGATCAGCTGATCGAGGCTGTCAAGGCCGTCTTCCGCAGCTGGGACAACCCCCGCGCAAATGTCTATCGTAAGATGAACGAGATCCCCTACGAGTGGGGCACCGCAGTCAACGTTCAGCAGATGGCATTCGGCAACTCTGGCGACCGCTCCGGCACCGGCGTTGCATTCACCCGTGACCCCGCCACCGGCGCTAAGAAGCTGATGGGCGAGTACCTGATCAATGCACAGGGCGAGGACGTTGTGGCCGGCGTGCGCACTCCTTCTCCCATCAGCCACCTGAAGGATCAGATGCCTGAGGTGTACGATCAGTTCGTTGAGATCGCAACCCGTCTGGAGAACTACTTCCGCGATATGCAGGATATGGAGTTCACCATCGAGGACGGCCACCTGTACATGCTGCAGACCCGTAACGGCAAGCGTACCGCTCAGGCTGCTCTGCAGATCGCATGTGATCTGGTGGACGAGGGCATGATCACCGAACAGGAAGCTGTCCTGCGCGTGGAGCCCAAGCAGCTGGATACCCTGCTGCATCCCCAGTTCGACGCCGCTGCCCTGAAGGCCGCCGAGGTCGTCGGCAAGGGTCTGGCAGCTTCTCCCGGTTCTGCCTGCGGCCAGATCGTCTTTACTGCTGAAGAGGCAGAGGAGATGGTCAAGTCCGGCAAGATGAAGAAGGTCGTTCTGGTCCGTCTGGAGACTTCTCCCGAGGATATCGTGGGCATGCAGGTTTCTCAGGGCATCCTGACCGTCCGCGGCGGCATGACCAGCCACGCAGCCGTTGTTGCCCGTGGTATGGGCACCTGCTGTGTCTCCGGCTGCGGCAATGACAACGAGGTCAAGATCGACGAGGAAGCAAAGACCTTCGAGATCAATGGCCACAAGTTCGCCGAGGGCGACTGGATCTCCATCGATGGTTCCACCGGCAACATCTACGGCGAGCAGGTCGCTACCGTGGCCGCTACCGGCAATAAGAACTTCAACCGCTTCATGGGCTGGGCAGACGCTGCTCGTCAGCTGCTGGTCATGACCAACGCTGATAACCCGCGCGACGCACAGCAGGCAGTGGATCTGGGTGCTGAGGGCATCGGCCTGTGCCGTACCGAGCACATGTTCTTCGCAGAGGATCGCATCAAGGCTGTCCGTGAGATGATCTGCGCACGTACCGTGGAAGAGCGCGAAGCTGCTCTGGCCAAGGTCGAGCCGTTCCAGCAGGGTGACTTCGAGGCCATGTACCGCATCATGGGTGAGCGCCCGATGACCATTCGTTATCTGGATCCGCCTCTGCACGAGTTCCTGCCCACCAAGGACGAGGACATCAAGGAGCTGGCTGCCGATATGGGCATGACCTTTGATGACCTGAAGAACGTGGTTACTTCTCTGCACGAGTTCAACCCCATGATGGGCCACCGTGGCTGCCGTCTGGCTGTTACCTACCCTGAGATCGCTGCGATGCAGACCCGCGCTGTGATCAAGGCTGCTCTGAACGTCTCTGCTGAGACCGGCCATGTGATCACCCCGCACATCATGATCCCGCTGGTCGGCGAGGTCAAGGAGCTGAAGTTCGTCAAGGACGTTGTGGTCAAGGTCGCAGACGAGCTGATCGCTGCTGCAGGCGTTGAGATGAAGTATCAGGTCGGTACCATGATCGAGATCCCCCGTGCAGCCCTGACTGCCGGCGAAATCGCCAAGGAAGCCGAGTTCTTCAGCTTCGGCACCAACGACCTGACCCAGATGACCTTCGGCTTCAGCCGTGATGATGCCGCCAAGTTCCTGGGCGCATACTACGAGAACAAGATCTACGAGAGCGATCCGTTCCAGCATCTGGATCAGATCGGCGTTGGCAAGCTGGTCAAGATGGCTGCCCACGACGGCCGCGAGACTCGTCCCGATCTGGGTCTGGGCATCTGCGGCGAGCACGGCGGCGACCCCACGAGCGTGGAGTTCTGCCACAATGTCGGTCTGGACTACGTCAGCTGCTCTCCCTTCCGTGTGCCTATCGCACGTCTGGCTGCTGCTCAGGCTGCTATCAAGAATCCCCGCAAGTGATTGCGTGAGCGCTTGAAAAAGCACCAATAAAACAAACGAACCGCCCCGGTTTCCGCAATGGAAGCCGGGGCGGTTTTTTATACAAAAAAGAAATCATTTTTTTGTAGCTTTGATGAATTGGCGCAGAGTCATTGACAGCAGAAGGGCAGAAGCGTATCTTTGAAACAGAAAACGGAACCGGGCTATAAATAGCATGTTTCTTTACCTTGCGAGGACACTTTCGTTTTGATGAGGCACGACCCGGTGTGCCGCTTTTTTCATTTGCGGAGATAAAATACAAAAAGTACGGATTATAGTACACATTATCTGTTATGCTCGGTACATGGAAGGCACACACCGGAAAAGGAGCAAAATGCGAAGGACGTTGAATAAAACAAGGTTTTTGGCCGGTAAAACGGACCCAGAAAATACCAGCCTGTGGCTGCCGCTCTGGATGCATCTGTGGGATACGGCGGGCATCATGGAGCGGCTAGTCCGGCAGTGGCTCCCCGAAAGCGTAAAACGGGCCATGGGCTTTGAGTGCGAGGAAGCGTTGCTCGCGCATGCCCGGTTTTTGGGTGGAATCCATGATATAGGCAAGGCTACGGTAGCCTTTCAGGCAAATATCCTGCGCACCCTGCCGGAGGCGCGGCAGCGGCTGGAAACGTTGACGCCGCTGGACTGTCCTGAACAGAACCGCCGGGAGTCGCCGCATGCCCGGGCGGGCGAGGCAGTCCTGCTGTGGGATGACTGCCCCGGCGGGATCGCCTCCATTGTGGGGGCGCACCACGGCAAGCCACAGAGCTGCGCGGCGGTCGATGATCAGTTAGAGGGTTGGGAGAGCAACTACTACCCCAAGGGACAGAAAAAGGTCTGGGAGGACTTCTGGACAGAATTGCTCATGACTGTTTTGCAGGACTGTGGCTTTGACGACACAGCGGAGTTGGATGATCTGAATCCGCAGGAGGAAGTGCTTCTGACCGGACTTCTGATCATGGCAGACTGGATCGCCAGCAATACGGAATACTTTCCCCTGATCCCGGTAGAGGAGTTGGGCAGCATGGAGGATTACCCGGCGCGGGTGGACAGGGCTTGGGAAAAGCTGGCGCTGCCCTTCCCGTGGGAGGCACAGCCGGGCATCGCAGACCCGCAGGAGTTTGCGGTGCGGTTCGGCTTTGCGCCCAATGCGGTGCAGAGGGCTGTTCTGGAGGCTGTGGATACCGCAGCGGAACCGGGCATCCTGATTTTGGAAGCACAGATGGGCGTGGGTAAAACCGAGGCGGCGCTGGCCGCTGCGGAGGTCATGGCCAGCCGGTTCGGGCTGGGTGGTGTCTTTTTCGGACTGCCCACACAGGCCACGGCAAACGGCATCTTTCCCCGGCTGCTTGGCTGGGCAGACACACAGTCTGAGGAGACGCTGCCGCAGGCTATAAAGCTGGCACACGGCATGGCAGAACTGAACGAGTGCTATCTGCGGCTGCAGGGGCGCGGAGTGCAGTTGGAGGAGGACGCGCAGGAAGCGCATCAGGTGCAGGTACACCAGTGGTTTCGGGGAAACAAGCAGGCACTGCTGGCAAACTTTGTGATTGGCACAGTGGATCAGTTGCTGCTGGCGGCACTTGCCCAGAAGCACGTTATGCTGCGGCATCTGGGGCTTGCGGGCAAGGTGGTCATTATTGACGAGTGCCACGCCTACGATACCTACATGAACTGCTATCTGGACCGCGCACTGGAATGGCTGGGTTGGTACAAGGTGCCGGTCATCCTGCTGTCAGCCACCCTGCCTGCCCGGCGGCGCGCGGAACTGGTCGAGGCTTACCAGCAGAAAAAGGCTGTCCCGGACGCCCATGGAAAACCAGCTGCGGCTATCCGCTGCTGACATGGACGGACGGCGCAGAGGTAAAGCAGACGGCCATCCCACCAGACGCACCCGGTAAAACGGTGCAGCTGACCACGCTCACAGAGCCGGAGTTGCCCGCGCTGCTGCGCCGGAAGCTGGCAGAGGGCGGCTGCGCGGGAGTGATCGTCAACACGGTCAAAAAAGCGCAGAAGATCGCGCAGCTGCTGCGGGAAAGCCTGCCGGACAAAGAGGTGCAGCTGTTCCATGCGCAGTTCCTGATGCCGGACCGCGCAGCGCGGGAAAACCAGCTGATGGCACGCATTGGCAAGGGCTCTGCACCGGAGCGCCGGAACGACCTGATCGTGGTGGGCACGCAGGTGATGGAGCAGTCGCTGGACATTGATCTGGACGTTCTTGTTACAGAGCTTTGCCCCATGGATCTGCTGTTGCAGCGCATCGGACGGTTGCACCGTCACCGCCGCAGCCGCCCCGCCCCATTGCAGCAGGCCTGCTGCGCGGTGCTGGACACCGGGGAAGATGCCTTTGATGCGGGCAGCGAGGCGGTATATGGACAGTGGTTGCTCTGGCGCACCCGGAAGTTTCTGCCCCGGAGCATCCGGCTGCCGGAGGAAATCTCTCCGCTGGTGCAGCAGGTCTACGGCTGGGAGCGGGAAGCTCCCGGTGGAGCGCAGGGGGAGAAAATGCGCTGCGTATATGAGCAGACGCAGGAGAAAAAGAAAGCGCGCGCCGAGGTGTACCTTGTGCCGCAGCCGGAAACGCACCGGCTGGCGCAGTTGAATACGCTGGACGACTGGATGCAGAACGAGGGTGCCCGCTCCGACCCGGCGGCGCGGGCAGCAGTGCGGGACGGCGACCCCTCGGTAGAGGTGCTTGTAATGCAGTGTCGGGCAGACGGCAGCATCCACTTTCTGCCGTGGCAGGAGGGTGGCAGCGCCGTAGCTGCTGACAGCCCGCCCCCGCCGGAAACGGCACTGAAGATTGCCCGGCAGAAGCTGCGTCTCCCGGCGGTGTTCGGCAAAGCGTGGAAGGTGGATAGGGTCATCCGGGAGTTGGAAGCGGATAACCGCAGCCGCCTTGCGGCGTGGCAGCTGTCGCCGCTGCTGCACGGAGAACTGATCCTGCTGCTGGATGAAAACCTGACTGCCCGGCTTGCGGGCATGGAACTTTGTTATGACCGTGAAAACGGCCTGACCTACCAAAAGGAGGAAACGGATGAAGGAGATTGAATTCAACCTGCTGACCGAACCGTGGATACGGGTGCGGCTGCGGGACAACACGGTGCGGGAGGTGTCCCTGACCGAGGCGCTGGTGTCGGCGCAGGATTATGTGGACCTTGCGGGCGAGATGCCCACCCAGAACGCCGCCGTGCTGCGGCTGTTGCTGGCGGTGCTGTTCACCGTGTTCTCCCGGGTGGATGCAAAGGGAAAACCCCAACCGCTGGCACAGAGCGATGATGCACTGGAGCGCTGGAGCGAGCTGTGGCAGCTTGGGCATTTCCCGGCAGAGCCTGTCCGGGACTACCTGGAGCAGTGGAAGGACCGCTTCTGGCTGTTCCACCCGACACACCCCTTCTGGCAGGTGCCGACCCTTAGCAATGGCATTGCGTTTGACGGAAAAAAGATG
>ENA-OQEL01000106-OQEL01000106.1-human-gut-metagenome-genome-assembly--contig:-NODE-106-length-31579-cov-5.856289_pt1 | contig 31579 bp, 37 predicted proteins | sample MGYA00242796_ERZ504637 | MGnify/ENA primary metagenome ERZ504637 (study PRJEB26092, sample SAMD00036306) | human gut metagenome | host: Homo sapiens | study: EMG produced TPA metagenomics assembly of... | reverse complement strand
GGTATTCATACAAATTACAATTCGCTTGGATATAATCAAGCAGAAAGGATCGATGAATCATTATTTGATATTATGAATCAGTATAGATAATTTTTAAAGTTAATGTTTGCAAGGATATTATTTAGATATAAATGGAGCACTTCCATATATGGCTGAACCTGACCAACTAAATTTAACACCTGCATTAGAAGGTCTTGTAGTAAGTGCCATTTGCATTGGCGCTGCTTTTGGTTCTGCTCTTGGAGGTCGTATTTCTGATATTTTGGGTCGTAAACCAGCACTTACTTATTTGTCAATACTATTTTTATATCTATACTTATTTGTCAATACTACTTTTTTATATCTACTCTTGGTTGTGCTCTATCCATTAATGCAACTATGATTATAATATTTAGATTTACATTAGGATTAGCTGTTGGTAGTGCTTCTACTATTGTTCCTGCATATTTAGCAGAAATTGCCACTGGTAATTTACGTGGTAGTTTAGTTGTTCTAATGGAACTAGTTATTGTATCTGGTCAATTATTAGCATATATAGTAAATGCTATTATTGCTATTACGCTTGGACACGATCCTCATGTTTGGCGTTATATTTTAGCAATAGCAGCTATTCCTGCTATTCTATTATTTTTTGGTATGTTAATAAACAAAGAATCTCCTCGTTGGCTTGTTGCTAAAGGAAAAACTTCTGAAGCTTTAGATGTTCTGAGATTAACCCATGAAAGTGAAGCTAAAGCTATTGCTGAATTAAATGATATCCAAGATTTATTAGCAGAGCAGTCTATTCAACAAAATTTATCTTTTAAAGATTTTACTGAACCATGGATGAAGAAAGTTCTATTAATTGGTATTGGAGTAGCTATTTTACAGCAAACAACAGGTGTTAATACTATTATGTTCTATGGCTCTCAAATACTTACAAAATCTGGATTTTCTACTGATGCTGCACTAATTGGTAATATTGGTAATGGTATTATCTCAGTTATTGGTACCTTGTTTGGTTTTACATTAGTGAGACGATTAACTCGCCGCAAAATGCTTACTATTGGGCTTATAGGTATTCTATTTGCTAATACTTGTATTGGCACTATTTCTAATATTATGGCTGGCTCTCCAAATTTACCATATTTTGTATTATCTCTTACAATAACATTTCTCTTTTTTCAACAAACATTTGTATCTCCTGTAACTTGGGTATATATGTCTGAAATATTTCCACTTAGAATGCGTGGTACAGCTCTTGGTATTGCCGTTTTCTTTCTATGGGGATCCAACTTTTGTATTCAATTACTATTTCCAATACTTATGAATACATTTGGCTTATCTAATACTTTTTATAGTTTTTAGTTCTATTGGTATTTTATCTCTACTCTTTACTAAATTTATTATGCCAGAAACTAAAGGTTTATCTATAGAAGATATTGAACGTAAATTCCGTCATGATTATAAATAATAAAAACTTTTTGAAAGGTGTTGTTAACATGAATACAGAAAAAATTGCATTTGATATTATCTCCTTGGCCGGAGATGCTAAAGCTGAATTACAAGCTGCATTAAAATTAGCTCATCAAGGAAAGTTTACTGAAGCACAAGCTCAAATTGATAAAGCTACACCACAATTACAAAAAGCTCATGAATTACAAACACAAGAATTACTTACACGTGAAGCCAATGGTGAAAAACTTTCTTTTAATGTTTTAATATCACATGCTCAAGATTATCTAATGACCACCTATATACTTAAAGATATGGTAATTGAAATCATTCAATTATATAGTATCATTAAAAAGTAATTCTAAAATAAGCTAAGACACAAAATATGTCTTAGCTTATTTTATTTATACCTGCCAACGCTTACGATATGAACCTGGAGTGTATCCAACTATTTTTTTCAAAAACATTTTGAAAATTAATTTGAATTATTATATCCTACATTTGCTGCTATTTCTGTAATACTAAGTTGTGTATTAATCAGCAAATTTTGTGCTTCTCCAATTCTTCTTCGAGTAACATATTGCATTGGAGAAAATCCTGTTTCTTCTTTAAAAATATGTGATAAATAATACTGATTGGCATTTACAGCTTCTGCAGTACTTTTTAAAGATATATTTTCATTATAATTTTTATCAATATATATTTTTACTTTTGTTGCTAATGATGGCTCTTTTATTTGTTTTACATCTCCATTTTTTCAATAATTATACGAAACTTAACCACTAATGCTTGTACTAAAAAATTACTGAATTCTGCTACATGTATTCCATCAACATCTATACTTTTTCTTATTATATCAAACATACTCAAAATATCATCAAAATACTCATTACAATTTATTATTGGACAATAATTATCTTCAATAATTTTATTATCTCCTAATTTAAGTATTTTTAAATTAGATATACCTAAACAATATGTTCCTAAATTACTTCCATTACCACCAAATTCATCATGTACTACTCCAGAATTATAAAAAATTAAATCACCTTTCTTAGCTATATATTTATTATTATCAATTGTATAAATACCGCTACCTTCATAAACTAATAAAACTTCAACTAAGTTTTCATGTACATGCATAGCTCTAGGCATAACAGATGAAACTTCATCTACTTTACAAAAATATTCTAATTTAGGCGTACAATCTCTATTCAAAATATGTTTATATTTATGTGGCATAAAATACTGTAACATATAAATACTCCCTTCAAAATTATTAAAATTAAACTTACTAAAAATAATAAAAAATTTCCATAAAAACTATAGACAAAATCACCAAAAAGATGTACTATATACTTACATAAGTTACTCATAATATATTCATAATATATTCATAATATAGATAAATATTTTTAATTATTTAACTAATATGCTCTTTATATAATCATAAATTAACTTCTTAAAACTGTCAATTTATGATATAAAATTGCCCCCCTTTTTTATTATGCTATATATTTTCTAAGAGGAGAAAATTTCTCCTCTTACACTAATTCAGCATAAATTTATATATTATCACTATATAAATAAGTCTTCCTTTTATTTCTTATTTTGATAAGTATGTTTAGTAAGCATACTTATCTATTTTGCAAACAAGGTTATTTAAACCATAAATATAAATTATAATTTGGAGGAATTTCTCATGACAAATATTAAATTAGGTATCTGCCCAATTGGTTGGACAAACGATGATATGCCAGACCTCGGCAAGGAAAACACATTTCAACAATGTGTAAGTGAAATGGCTTTAGCAGGTTTCACTGGCTGTGAAATGGGTGGTAAATTTCCAAAAGATGTAGATGTATTAAAAAAAGCTCTTGCTCTACGTGGTCTTTCTGTTGCTAGTGCATGGTTTAGTTCTTTTTTAACAACAAAACCTTATGAAGAAACTGCTGAAGCATTTAAAGCTCACCGTGATTTTTTACATGCTATGGGAGCAAAAGTAGTTGTAGTATCCGAACAAGGTAATAGTATTCAAGGTCAACTTTCTACACCTTTATTCGCTAACAAACCTCATAATACTGATGAAGAATGGAAACTAGTTTCTGAAGGACTTAACAAATTAGGGGCTTTAGCTGCTGAAAAAGATATGAAACTTGTTTATCACCATCATATGGGAACAGGTGTACAAACTGAGGCAGAAATTGATAAACTTATGGAAATGACAGATCCTAATCTTGTATTCCTTTTATATGATACTGGTCATCTCGTATGTTCTGGTGAAGATTACATTGGTATTCTCAAAAAATATGTTAATCGTATTAAAACATGTTCATTTAAAAGATGTTCGTAAAAGAACTTGTTGAAAAAGTAAAAAACGAAAATATGAGTTTCTTAGATGGTGTAAGAATGGGCATGTTCACTGTTCCTGGTGATGGTTGCATTGATTTCAAACCTGTTTATGATATTTTAAAAGAAAATAATTACGAAGGTTGGACAATGGTTGAAGCAGAACAAGATCCTGCAATTGCTAACCCTCTTGAATATGCTCAAAAAGCTAGAAAATATATCCACGAAGTTTCTGGTTTATAATTTAAAGCATCATAAAAGCCTTCCTTATTTAGGAAGGCTTTTATTTATACTTGGAGGTATTATTTATGGATTTAGCTATTATTTTTATTAGTTTATTATTATTAATGTTTTTTGCCTATCGAGGTTTCTCATTAATCTTTATTGCTCCAATATTTGCTGTTTTAGCAGCTATTACTAGTGACTACACTTCTATGCCTGTATATAGTGAATTGTATATGACTAAAGCTGCTGAATATATTAAAAGTTATTATCCTGTATTTTTACTTGGTGCTGTCTTTGCCAAAATCATGGAAGAGGGCGGTCTAGCTGCTTCAGTAGCTGCTAAAATTGTATCTGTTCTAGGAAAAGAACGTGCCATCCTTGCTGTATTACTTGGTTGCGGTGTTCTCACTTATGGTGGATTAAGTGTGTTTGTAGTAGCTTTTGTTATGTATCCATTTGCTGCTATACTTTTTTAAACAAGCTGATATTCCTAAACGTCTTTTACCAGCAATTTTGTGGATGGGTATTTTTACTTATAGTATGGTATCTTTACCAGGTACACCTCAAATACAAAATATTATCCCAGCTGCTGTATTTGGTACAACTACTTGGGCAGGTATAGGTCAAGGGCTACTCGCTTCTATTCTATTTTTTATTATAGCTTATGTTTGGATTTCTTATCGTAGTAAATCGCTTAAAGCTAAAGGTGAAGGTTATGGAAAACACACTTTAAATGAACCTGAAAACACTAATGATGAACTACCTGATTGGCGATTATCCTCTATTCCTCTTTTAATGGTTATTATTATTAATCTATATGTTAGCAATCCATTTAACTGGTCTTGGGCTTTTCATTGGGATCAAAATAGTTTATTAGCATTTGCACCTTTAAAGCTCTCTTTGATTGCTTCAAGTGTTGCTAAAGTTCAAGCTATATGGTCTATCAATGTTGCTTTATTAATTAGTAGTATTGTAGCTGCTTATATTGGTCGTAAAAAATTACGCCGTTTAGGAGGCGTTATTCATCCAATAAATACAGGTGCCATTGGCTCTACTTCTGCAGTTTTAAATGTAGCTTCTGGTTATGCTTTTGGTTGTGTTATCGCTGCACTTCCTGCTTTTGCTATGATAAAGTCTGCTCTTTTAGGACTCTCTTTTGGTGATGGTCCTTTGTTCTCTTCTATCATTACTACTAATATCATGGTTGGTATTACAGGTTCCTCTTCTGCTGGTTTAATGATTACAGTAGGAACATTTGGTCAAGAATGGCTGACTTGGGCACAGCAAATTGGTATGTCCCCAGAAGTTTTACATCGTATTATCTGCATTGCTTCTGAAGGATTTGATACTGTACCTCATGCTGGGGCACTTGTAACTCTAATGGCAGTTTGTGGTCTCACTCATAAAGAATCTTATTATGATATTTTTGTACTTACATTATTAAAATTCTCAGTAGCTTTCATATGTTTAATCGCTTATATGTTATTTGGTTTAGTATGATTAAGTACTAAGGTATATATTCCATGTTAAAACAAACATATTTATTATTATCGCTTGCCACCATCTTTTGGGGCATCCAACCATTATGTATTAAAATTCTTGTACAAAATTGGACGCCCCCTGCTTTAACTACTTTTAGATATTTATTAATAAGTACGATTTTATTCATAATTATCTATTTAAAAAAAGAACAAAAATTTATTCCACCTAAACATTGTATCGTTCCTCTAATCCTCATGGGACTGACAGGTATAGGCATTAATAATGTAGCTCAGTTTACAGGGCTTCAATATTCTAGCATTACCAATTGTACATTAATCGCTGCTACCGGTCCTGCTATTACAGCATTAATTGCTACTATATTCATTCATGAACGATTAAATTTCATCCAATGGATTGGTATTTTTATTTCTTTTATTGGTGTCATTTTCTTAATTACAAAAGGCTCTATAGATGTATTATTAAATTTTAATTTTAATCCTGGCGATACATTATTTTTTATTTGTCAAATCGTTTGGGCATTATATTCCATTTTAGGTCTAAAAATCATGAATTATTTATCCGCTATTGCTGTAACAGCTTGGTCGGGATTAATAGGTGCTATTGAAGTAGCAATCTATACTCATTTCTCTGGACAGTTATATTACACACCACTAGATAGTTTAGGATATATGTCCTTTGCTTTTGTTGTAATATGTGGCGGTGTTGGCTCAATGTTATTTTGGAACATCGGTGTAAAAAATGCTGGTCCTGGTATAGCAGCTATTTTTTCTAACTTAACTCCTATTTTTGGCATGATCTGTGGTGTTATTTTTCTTAAAGAAGAGATTGGTTATATTCAATTATCTGGCGCCTTATTTATTTTTTTAGGAGTATATATAACAACTCATAGTCAAAAAATCATCAAATGTTTCACGTGAAACAATAAAAGCCTTAAGAAAAATTCTTAAGGCTTTTTTATTATCTATTTATTTTTTACGGATTGGATTTATTTTGTCATCTTCTGTAATTTTTCTAATCACTCGACAAGGATTACCTACTGCTACTACATCATCTGGTATATCTTTTGTTACTACTGAACCAGCACCAATCACTGAATGTTTGCCAATGCTTACACCTGGCACTACTGTTACTTTACCACCAAGCCAAGCACCATCACCGATATTAATTGTCTTTGCTTTTTCAATACCTTCATTTCTAGCTTCTACATCAAAAGGATGTATAGCTCCATAAAGACCAGATTTTGGCCCAATTAAAGCATGTTTGCCAATATTGATTTCATTCGTATCCAAAAATACACCACTGTGATTGATAACAGTATTATCTCCTACTTTTACATTACAACCATAATCACAAGTAAACGGTGGTATGATATTAGCATTGTCACCAAATTCTTTAACAATAGCTTTTGCCATTCTATCTTTATAAGACAAAGTATTTATAGTTATTCTGCTATATGCTTCTGTCTTTTTATTATTTTCTTGACGCAATTTCAACATAGAATAATCCATTGCATTATACCATTGACCAGCCATCATCTTATCAAATTCACTTTTATTTATATCTTTTTGTTTTGCTAATTCTTCTTGATATTTCTTACTATCTTCTGCTGTAATTTTACGCAAAACTCTAGCAGGATTACCCACTACTATTGTATTTGGCTCAACGTCTTTTGTTACTACTGCACCAGCACCTACAATGGCGTTTTTACCAATAGTTACGCCACCTAAAATAGTAGCTGAACCACCAATCCATACATTATCTTCAACAGTTATTGGCTTAGCATATACAAGCCATTGTTCACGTTGTTTAGCGTCAATTGGATGCATAGCTGTATAGAAACTTACTTTTGGCCCAACTAATACATTATCACCCAATTTTACCATCGCATTATTAAGCATGATACAGTCATAATTGATAAAGCTATTTACACCCATTTCTAAATGATTTGCAAATTCCATATAAAATGGACTATTAATCATAGCACCTTCATCTAATTTTGCCACAAAAGTTCTTAAGAAATCTCTACGACGCTGAATTTCACTATTAGATAATTTGTTTAAAATCTCTACATAATGAACTGTATCTTTCACTATATTAAAAATAGCTTCATCTTTTGCACTATAAACATAACCATGTTCTTGTTTATATTTGCTATCTTTTGTATCATCATTTAAAATCAAACTATTTATATATTCTCTATCTTTATCATTTATCTGTCTAATTACTTTACAAGGATTACCTACCGCAATTGAATTATCTGGAATATCTTTTGTTACTACAGAACCTGCACCAATGACGCAATTTTCACCAATAGTAACACCTGGAGTGATGACTACATCTCCACCTATCCAGCTATGTGAACCTACTGTTACAGGAAGTGCGTATTCAGTTACTTTTTCCTTACGTAATTCATGATGAATAGGATGACATGGTGTGAAAATATTACAATTTGGCCCCATATATACATAATCGCCAATCGTAACTTTTGCTGAGTCTAAAAAGCAACAATTATAATTTATATATGTGTTATTGCCAATAAATACATGGTCACCATAATCACAACGAAATGGTGGCACAATATAACTATCTTGACCTATTTTCGCTACTATTTTTCTTACTAAAGACATTACATATTCCATATCAAAATGACTAGCTCTACTCAATTCACTGACTAAACCATATGTTCTATCTTTTATATCAGTTAATTCTTGTTCAAAAACATCGTATAATAATCCTTCTTCTTGTAATTGTCTTGCTGTTTTTGTCATACAACTTTACTCCTCAAAATACATATTTATTCTTTTCTCTAGTTTAGCAAAAAAATGAGCCTTGATAACAAGACTCTTTTTTACTTCTAACGTATAAATTAGTCATAGTACGTGGTTTTGTTTCTGGTGGATCAATTTTGCCTTTACTTGCTTCTATTACTTTCATTATCCAAGCCATATTGCGAGCTAATTTTTGTACAACTTCAATGCCTTCAATATCTTGATTTATTTCTCCTACATCTAATCCATGAAAATTATTCCAATAATCTGCTGTTGGCATTATCATTTCCATGGTATTAAGATAAGCATTTAATTGCTGAAATGTTTCTAATGCTCCAGAACGACGAGCAGTTACTATAGATGCTCCTACTTTATGATGAAGTTTATGACCAGCAGCTAAAAAATGCTCGATCTAAAAAGCATTTCATTGTACCTGATATACTACCATAATAAACTGGAGATGCTAAGATTATACCATCAGCTTCTACCATTTTATCAATCCATTCATTAACATCATCTTTTTGCACACAATAACTACTGCCAGTCTGTAAACAATGATAACAAGCTAAACATCCTCTTATCATTTTATTACCAACTTGTACAATTTCAAAATCTATACCATTGTTATTAAATACTTCTCCCATAAAATTTAACGCTTGTTCACAATTACCGCCTTTTCTAGGGCTACCATTAAATGCTACTACTTTCATTTTTATTACACTCCAATAAATTATACTAAAAAAGTCCCATAAAATTATGGGACTTTTATTCATTTTAATATTTCAATTAATATTGTCTAGCTTTTGCAAGTTCTACTTTAAGTGCTTCATATGCCTTACGAACAGTTTCACTCTTAGAAACTTGAGGCTGACCTACACGCCACCAATGACCATAACCATGAAGCATTGTTTTTGGTAATACTTTGATATCTATTAATGTAGATACTGTTTGTTTTTCAGCATCTTCTAAAGCTGCTTTTAATTCTTCTACAGTTGTTGCTTTATAAGTTTTGCAACCATAAGAAGCTGCATTCATCGCAAAATCTACTGGTACAAAGCCACCATCTAATTTACCAGTTTTTTCATTTCTGAAACGGAATTCTGTACCAAAGCTACCCATACCATGTTCAATTTCAAGATTATTAATACAACCAAATGTCATATTATCAAATAACATAACATTAATCTTTTTATGTTCTTGAATAGACGTAGGAAGTTCAGAATGAAGCATCATGTATGCACCATCGCCAACCATAGTATATACTTCTTTATCAGGTTCAGCCATTTTTACACCTAAAGAAGCATTTACTTCATAACCCATACAAGAGAAACCATATTCAACATGGTAAGTATTAGGGTTATATACACGCCAACCTCTTTGTAAATCTCCTGGTAAAGAACCAGATGCACCTACTACAACGCCACCATTTTTAGCAACAAATTGATTAATAATACCAAATGCACGGCTTTGAGTTAGATAGGAACCTGTAATATTGTGGAATTCTTCATATACTTTATCTGTATCTAAAGCATCATCAATTTCTGGAACAAAATCTTTACCTGTATATTCTAAGTTGTATAAACGATCTGTTTCTGCTACATATTTTGCTTTAGCAGCAGCAATTTCTGTAGTATAGGAAGATTTCCAGCCAGTTTTTTCAAGTTCAGCATCAATAGCTTCAAGTGCTACTTTAGCATCAGCTACAACCTGTACACCATCTAATTTATATGCATGGAATTCAGAAACATTGATATTTAAGAAAGAAACTTCTGGATTTTGGAAAATCCATTTAGAAGATGTTGTAAAGTCTGTATATCTAGTACCAACACCAATTACAAGGTCAGCTTCTTTAGCAATTTCATTAGCAGCTATACAACCTGTTTCACCAAGACCATTTAAATTCATTGGATCATCCCAAACGATAACCCCTTTACCTGCTTGTGTTTCGCCAAATGGAATATTATATTTATGAGCAAATTCTCTAAATGTATCCCAAGCTTCAGAATATTTTACACCACCACCACAAATGAGCATTGGTTTTTTCTTAGCAGTGATTAATTTAATTGAATCTTCAACCATAGCTTTTGTTGCAGGACGGCGGTCAATGCGATGAACACGTTTCTGGAAGAAGTATTCTGGATAATCATATGCTTCACCTTCAACATCTTGAGGAAGTGCAATTGTTACTGCACCAGTATCAGCTGGATCAGTCAATACACGCATTGCATTGATACATGCACTCATCAACTGTTCAGGACGAGTAACTCTATCCCAATATTTAGATACAGCACGAAAAGCATCATTTGTACTAATAGATAAATCATGTGGTTGTTCCATTTGTTGAAGAACTGGATCTGGCTGACGAGTTGCATATACATCACCAGGTAAAAATAATACTGGTATGCAGTTAGCAGTTGCAGTTGCTGCTGCTGTTACCATATTTGCTGCACCAGGTCCTACAGAAGAAGTACATGCATAAATTTGTTTTCTTCTTTTTTGTTTTGCATAACCCATTGCTGCATGAGCCATACCTTGTTCATTACGACCTTGATGTACAATTAAATCACCTGGATCATTTTCTAAAGCTTCACCAAGACCAACAACATTACCATGACCAAAAATAGTGAAGATACCTTTAAACATTTTATTTTGTTTACCATCAAATTCGATGTATTGATTATTTAAAAATTTCACTAAAGCTTGTGCTACTGTAAGACGAACTGTATTTGCCATTATTATCTAATCCTTTCTTTTCCGATTGCAATATCTATTTTGCTTCTACGGGCAATATTTATCTTTATGTACATAAAATTTCGTTTTCTACCTTGCCTTTACAATTAATACTATAGCATATAATAAAAGAACACTATAGATATAATATTAACTAAAAAATAGGTTTATATTATCTTTTTAATAATATTTTATATTTTTAAACATTTTTAAAAACAAAAAAGCTATAATCTTGATAATTCAAAATTATAGCTTTTCCATTTTTCTATTTTTAATTTATTTTATTTCTTTAGAGGATCCCAAATTTTTGCTTCTGCTCCATCTTCTTCAAGCCAAGCATGTTCTTCACATACAATACGAGTTTTGGCCCAAGGATCATCTGGAAGATGTCTTATCATCCAGCTATACCACATAGCATAACCTGGAGCTGTTACCTGTGGATGTATATCACCACCAGGAATTGCTACATATGCATTAGTTTCTGTACGGAAGGTATCTTCACCAATAAAAGCTGCACCAAAACCTTGTGGACGGTCAAATTTATATACATATACTTCTGGCTGTGGATGAAAAATTGTGGTATATAACTAGACCAACGACCTGGGCATATTGATAACTTCACCATTTACCATATTAGAATATGGGCGCATTTTTCATAATCAAAAAATTGTACTGAACAGTTCTTGATTGCTGTACCGCTCCATACACCTCCACCGAAGACATCAGCTTGTACATCTTCTGGATGATAGAATTTAGGAGCAAATTTTGTATCATTTTCTGTTTTTTGGATTAAAACCTCAGAATCTACTACAGCTTCTATAGTAACTTCTGTAGCTAATGGTACATGCAAACAAGAAGGATTTTCATCAAATAAAGAAGTACGTTTCATTACTTCTGTATTATTTTCCCAAGATATTTTTACTTTCACCAGTTAAAATTACATAGGCAACTTCTTTTGCTTGTTCGTTAAAAGTAAGTTTTTCACCAGCACTCATAACTTGAATACCAATATCCATCATCATATTGCTTTCACAAATAGTCGCACTATTATAACCATGTTTTAATTGTGCACCCATTTTACCAAATTTTGCTTCAGCCATTATAACACTACCTTCCATTCAACAGGAGTAATAACTTGTTCAGCTGCATGTTCTTGAATAAAAGCATCAATAGCTGGTGCATCTTGCATTGCTTCAGAACAGCTATGACTAGCAACAACCATAGCTGCATGTGCTGTACCATGACGAAGAGAATCTGCTAAGCTCCAACCTTCTAAAAGACCATAGATAAATGCAGAAGCATAAGCATCTCCACCACCAAAGGATTTTAAAAGTTTAATTTTATAAGAATCAACTTTAAAAGCTTCTTTATCTGCGCCATAAGCTACAGAACCTTTTTTACCATGTTTAATAATAACAATTTGATTACCATAATTTAAATATTTTTCTGCTATTTCATAATCTGCTACATCATTTTCTTCTGGTAAATATTCAGTTAAATTAAATTCTTCACGAGAGCCAATAATAACATCGCTCATGCGTCCAACTAAAGAATAGTAAACAGCAATATCTGCTTTACTTCTCCAGTTGTATTCACGATAGTCAATATCAAAAATAACTTTTGTACCATGCTTTTTAGCATAATTAATTGCCATAAGACAAGCTTCACGAGATGGGCTTGCTGCAAGAGCTGTACCAGATACTAATAAGATTTTGCTTTGTGCAATATATTCTTCAGACACATCTTCTGGAGTAATTACAAAATCAGCAGCCATATTTCTATACATCAAAATACTGCTTTCTGTTGGACTTTTAATTTCAGTGAAAGTAAGACCAAGTTTTTCACCATTTTTAGCTCTTACGATCTGAGTTGTATCAATACCTCTATCATTGAAGAAATTAATGATGAAATCACCAAATTGATCATCAGATACAGCACCAATAAATCCTACTTTTTTACCAAGTTTATTAACACCTACAGCAATATTTGCAGGGCTACCTCCTACATACATAGTGAAAGTTCTTACTTTATCTAAAGTACGATGTATTTCATTTGGGTTAAAATCAATAGCAGCTCTACCAATTAAAACTATATCCATTGGTTTATTTTGATCAAATTCTATTAAAGCCATGTTGTTCTCTCCTTAATCTATATATTTGCCGAATTATAATTTATTTTTCAAGCCAAATATTTCCATATGTCTCATAATATTTTCACAAGTAGCATTTACAGCAGCATCACTAAATGTAAAATAATTTGCATCTGGATCTTCTTTTGCCACTTCTTTAAAACGTTTAGCTACACTATCATAAGAAGCAGTCGCTATATTTATCTTTTTAATACCACCTGCAATACAGTTTTTAAAATCTTGTTCTGTAAGACCTGTACCACCATGTAATACTAGTGGACAACTAACTTCAGCTGCAATTTCTTTTAATCTATCAATACGCAATTTTGGTGTTTCTTTATAATTACCATGAGCAGTACCAATAGCTACAGCTAAAGCATCTACTTTTGTTTCTTCTGCAAAGCATTTTGCTTCTTCTACACTAGTAAGTGCAATATCTACTGCTTTATAATCGCCTTCTGCTCCACCTACACGTCCAATTTCTGCTTCTACATCAGCACCATAGGATTTTGCCAAAGCAATTACTTCTTTTGTGCGTGCGATATTTTCTTCAAGAGGATATTTAGAACCATCAAACATTACAGATGTAAAGCCCAATTCAAGAGCTAATTTTATTGTTTCCATAGTTCCACCATGATCTAAATGTACGGCGATTGGCACAGTTGTATTTTTTGCTGCTGCCATCATGATTGGTCCTAAAATTTCTAATGGAGAATATCTAAGTCTTCCTTCTGCAATCTGAATGATAATAGGAGCTTGCATTTTTTCTGCTGCTTTTATTGCTCCCATTGCCATTTCCATATTTGAAACATTAAATGAACCAATTGCATAACTATTATCTTTTACAGAGCTCAAAAGCTCACTTAATTTAGCTAATGCCATAGTTTTTACTCCTTAATTATATATCAATTAAAACAATTTTTTGTAGATTTCAATGATTTCTTCTTTAGTTGGTTGTCTCATTGTATTTGCAGGGCTACCACTATCTAATGCATCTGTAGCCATTTTGTCTAATTGAGCTAAGAAATCATCTTTTGTAAATCCATTTTTATTTAAAATTTCTTCAACAGAAGGAATATTTAATTCTTTACAGAAACGTGTCACTTCAGCTACAAAAGCTTTAGCTGCTGTCATATCATCAGTTTCATCTGTTGCTACTTCCATAATACGTGCAATTTCAGCAAATCTTGCTGTATTTTCTTGAATAGCAAATTCCATACAAGCTGGTAATAATACTGCATTGGATACACCATGAGCAATATGGAATAATGCTCCAATTGGACGACTCATTCCATGAACAATTGTTACAGAAGAGTTATTAAATGCTATGCCAGCTTCAGTTGCACCAAGTGCCATCTGCATTCTAGCTTGTTCATTTTTACCATCAGCAAAACAAATAGGTAAATTTTTATGAAATTTTTTTGATAGCAGATAATGCAAATGTATCAGAAAGTGGTTGTGCTTTTCTAGATGTATAAGCTTCTACTGCATGACAAAGAGCATCAACACCTGTTGCAGCTGTAACAGATGGAGGAGCTGTCATTGTAAATGCTGGATCAACTACTGCTAATGCTGGTAATACAGATGGACCTGCTAAAAGCATTTTTACATTATTTTCTGTATCAGCAATAATTGTAAATTGAGTAGCTTCTGAACCTGTACCTGCTGTAGTTGGAATAGCTACTAAATATGGTACGTTAACAGTTATTGATTTATGCATAAAATCACTGATTTTTTTAGCATCACTAGCTACCATTACACCAATAGCCTTAGCACTATCCATTGGGCTACCGCCGCCTAAACCAATCAAGAAATCGCATTCATTTTCTTGATAAAGTTTTACACCTTCAGCTACCATTTTATCTGTTGGTTCTCCACTAATACCATCATATACTACATATTCAATATTACATGCATCAAGAGCATTGGTAACTTTTGCAACATTACCAAATTGTACCATAAATTTATCAGTAACAATTAATGCTTTATTTCCTTTTCCTTTAATATTAGCACCTAATTCATTGATTGCACCTACACCAGATAAGATTTTTGATGGAACTAAAAACACGCCCATGTCTATTCAACTCCTTAATTATTAAAATCCAGCCATATAATCCGGATACAAAATATTAATTTTATGATTATTTTATGATTATCTTTTGATTATAAGTTAATACATTTTTGTAATTTTGTCAATAGATTTAATATATATTTTTTATATATTTGAGTAACTTATAGAATATATAATTCTTATAAAATCAATAAAATCTTTGTTTTATAAATATCTTGAAAAAAACAAATAATAATAATATAATTATAAAAAATGATTAAATCAACCAAAATTTACCCATTTAAAACCATATTTTTTGATAATATTATAATTAGGCGGTGTATAAGATGAAAGCAACTCGTTTAAATGATATTGAAAACCTCTTAGAGGAACAAAATACTTTATCTATTAACCACTTATGTGAAATCTTTAATGTATCCAAAAATACAATTCGTAGAGATATTGCTGAATTAGAAAAGCGTGGTACCATCAAAAAAGTCTATGGTGGCATTATGCGAAATCAAACTAATATTCCAGAACCATTTGCTGCTCGCGAAATAAAAAATAAGACGAAAAAGAAACAGCTAGCTAAATTAGCTGCAAATCTTGTAGACGATAACGACATTATTTACATTGATTCTGGAACTACTACAATGCATATGATTCCATATTTAGCAGAAAAGAAAAATCTTACCATTTTAACAGCTAATGTTTATGTAATTAATGAAGCTTTTCATTATCCACAAATGAATATAATTGCTACTGGTGGCACTCTTTATCGCCCATCTAATGCCTTTGTTGGAGCAAGTGTTCTCCAATTTTTAGAAGGATTTAATATCTCAAAATGCTTTTTGGCTGCTACAGGTATTTCTATTGAAAATGGTGCTACAAATGCATCTCCAATGGAAGGAGATATAAAAAAATATCTTACAAGTAACAGTAAAACTAAAATTTTATTAGTAGATTCTACAAAAATAGACCAAGTTTCCTTAGTTACTTTTGCTAAATTAAAAGATATGGACTATATCATCTCCGATAATAAATTCTCCTCAAAATACAACGATTATTTCAAACATAATAATGTTCATTTAGTAACACCTTAAAAATAAAGCCCCCAGTTTTGATGTACACTCTTCTTACTGGTTTTGTTCAGTAAAGATAGTACATATCAAAACTGGAGGCTTTGTCTTTCTTACCTAAAAATAAAAACTCTTTGTTAAATATTGATTTTAATATTTAACAAAGAGTTTTTTATCAATATACATACTTTTCTAATGATGGGTTTAATTCTTCTGATGTTGTTATCTCAGTTGTATTCATATCTGTTGTTACATCAGAAACAACTTCGACATTTTCTTCACTACTATTATTTTCTTTATACTCATCATTACTTATATTATTGTCTACATCACTAGATACTTCTACTTTTGTATTTTCAGCTACATCTACATCTTTTGCTTTTGTTTGTTGTGCTGTATCTGCTACATCTGTTGTTTTATTATTTAAGCTTTTAGCTTTGTTGACAATTGCAGCATCTAAAGCTGCTAAATTTTTATTTGTTTCTCTACTGTGTTTTATTCTTTGTTCTGTAATTTTATTTAATTTAATTACATTTTGTTTATTCACTACAGTTTTATCTTGCAATTCACTAGGGTCATAGAAGCTAAAGCCAAATTCAAGCCAAACTGGTGCATCGTCCCAACGATAATCATCATTGTAAAATACTGCAATCAAAGTTTTTTGCCCACGTGTAGCTGAAGCTACTAAGCAATCTCCTGCTGCATTTGTAAAACCTGTCTTTATACCATTAGCACCTTCAAAACCACTTTTTAAAAAGCGATTTGTAGTAGTTACATATTCAGTATGACCATCCATATATTTCATATTATATGCTTTTTTACTTACTATTTCTCTAAATTCAGGCTTTTTCATAGCATAACTTGCAATAATTGCCATATCATGAGCAGTAGAATAATGACCTTGAGCTGTAAGTCCATGAGGATTTAGAAAATGCGTATTTACTGCCCCTAGTTCTTTTGCTTTGTCATTCATCATTTTAGCAAATACTGGTACACTTCCCGCTACTGTTTGCGCTACAGCTACGGCTGCATCATTGCCAGATACTATCATCATACCAGTCAAAGCTTCTCTTAAAGTTATTTTATCGCCTAATCTTAAACCCAAAGAAGAAGGCTCTGTATTCACTGCTTCTGGCGTTATCACTAATGGCTCGTCTAATTTGCCACTTTCTAAAGCTAAAATGGCTGTCATTATTTTTGTGGTACTAGCAGGATGCATTATTTTTATCTTCATCTTTACCATATAATACACCATTATCATCAGCATCTATTAAACAAGCTGACACTGCACTTGTATCAGGGTTAGGCAAGGTCTTTGCCAAAGCTATATTGCAAATCAATAACATAAGCTAAAAATTATAGCTATCTTTTTTAAATACATAAAAATAAACGCTTCTCTCTTTATCTAATTTATTTACGTCTAGGATTTTGTTTAAGTGTATCAATATCATATGGAGTTTCCTGATATACATAATAGTTAAGCCAGTTATTAAATAATAAGTTAGCTACACTTCTCCATCTTACAATCGGCTCTTTTGTTGATCATCATCAGGATAATAATTGATAGGAATATGCATATCCATACCAGCATTTTATATCTCTATCATATTCGCTTTTCAAGCTATATGGATCATATTCTGCATGACCTGTAATGAAAAATTCATTATCTTTCAAATTAGCAACAATATAAACTCCTGCATCGCCTTCTGCCATGATAGTTAAATCTTTTACTTTTTCAATATCTTCTCTTTTCATACCGATATGACGAGAATGTGGTACATAGAATTCATCATCAAAACCACGGAATAATTTTTCATGTTTTACATTTAAATGATGTTTATATACACCAAATACCTTTTTAGGTTCATAATATTTTTTTATACCATAATGATGATAAAGTCCTGCAAAAGCACCCCAACAAATATGGAAAGTAGACCAAGCATGTTTTCTGCTCCAATCCATAATTTCACATACTTCTTTCCAATATGCTACTTCTTCATATTCCATACGTTCAACAGGTGCACCTGTGATGATAAAACCATCATAATATTTATCTTTTACATCTTCAAAAGTACCATAAAATTGAGATAAATACTGTATTGATGTATGTTTTGGTAAATAAGACTCTGTGTAAATAAAATCTACTTCAATCTGTAGTGGTGTATTACCTAAAAGTCTTAATAATTGCGTTTCTGTAACAGTTTTATTAGGCATTAAATTTAAAATTAAAATCTTGAGGGGACGAATATCTTGTGTATAAGCTCTTTCGGTATCCATCACGAAAATATTTTCGCTCTCTAGTATTTGTGAAGCTGGTAATGTACTTGGTATTTTTTATAGGCATATTTTCTTATCCTCCCACTATTATTATAAATTTTATGTAATATCTAAAAACTTTTTGCTATGGCGTTAATTCTATCACAGCGATAAAACCTCGTCAATTAAGATTGAGTTTGACTCTTGAGCTTTTATCTATAACTTTTTTTTTCATATTATATGATATAATTACTAATAACATTTATTAAGGAGACTTTTTATGCTTGAACAAAATATCACAGCTTATCTAGCAAATCTACTTAAACTAAAAACAAGTCAAATAAATGCTGCTATAAAACTCATAGACGAAGGTAATACAATTCCTTTTATCGCACGTTATCGTAAAGAAGCAACTGGCGATATGAAAGATGAACAGCTTCGTGATTTAAACGATAAGCTTATTTATGTACGTAATTTAATTAAACGTCAAAATGAAATAAAAAATAGCATTGAAGAACAAGGAAAAATGACTCCTGAACTCTCCTTGGCTATAGATAAAGTAGAAAAACTTCAAGAACTTGAAGACATATATCTACCATATAAACAGAAAAAACGCACTCGTGCTATGATTGCTAAAGAAAAAGGTTTAGAGCCACTCGCTCAATTTATCTTAAAACAAGAAGATAGCTCTGAAAAACTTGAAGATATCGCCTTGAAATATTTAAATGATGAGGTAACTTCTAGCGATGAAGCACTCGCTGGCGCTTCTGACATCATTGCCGAAACTATTTCTGATAGTGCAGATATTCGTGCTAAACTTCGCCAACATCTCTGGCAAACTTCTTCATTGAGCATTACTAGAGATAAAGAAGCTGACAGTGATGAAGCTTTTCTCATGTACGAAGATTATACAGAGCCAATTAAACATCTACCATCACATCGCATTTTAGCTATCAATCGCGGTGAAAGTAAAGATATTTTAAAAGTAAAGTTAATCAGTGATATAGATAAAGATATTGCTATCATCACTAAATTTATCTTAAAACAAAATAGTCCATACAAAGAATTTCTTACAAATACAATCATTGATGCCTATAAACGTCTAATCTTCCCTGCACTTGAAAGAGAAATTCGCAATCAGCTTACGGAAACAGCTCAGACTCAAGCAATCCATGTATTTGCTTCCAATCTCAAACAATTGCTCTTACAAGCACCACTAGCTGGCTATACTGTAATGGGACTTGACCCTGGATATCGTACAGGTTGTAAAATGGCAATTGTCGATGCTACAGGACAAGTTTTAGACCATGGTGTATTATATATCACTATGAGTGATGACGCTAAAGCAAAATCTGCACAGAAATTATTAGACTATATTCAAAAATATAAAGTAAATTTAATCTCTATCGGCAATGGTACTGCTTCTTATGAAACAGAAGAATTCGTAGCTAATTTAATCAATGAACATAAATTACCTGTTCATTATTTAATCACTAATGAAGCAGGTGCTTCTGTTTATTCTGCTTCCAAATTAGCTGTAGAAGAATTACCTGAATATGATGTAACTATTCGTGGCGCTATCTCTATCGCTCGTCGTATTCAAGATCCATTAGCTGAACTTGTAAAGATTGAACCTAAAGCTATTGGTGTCGGTCAATATCAACATGATGTCAATCAAAAAGAATTAGCTAATACTTTAGATGCTGTTATTGAAGCTGCTGTTAACCATGTAGGTGTAGAACTAAATACAGCTTCTGCTGCTCTTTTAAAACATATTGCTGGTATCAATGCTACTGTAGCTAAAAATATCATTAAGTATCGTGATGAACATGGCATATTTGCTTCACGTAAAGAACTATTAAAAGTTTCTCGCCTTGGACCTACAGCTTATACTCAATGTGCAGGATTTTTGCGCATCAATGGTGCTACTTGCCCACTTGATAATACGCCTGTACATCCTGAATCATATCCTCTTGCTGAGCAAATATTAGCTGAATTAGGATTTTCCCTTGAAGATTTAGCCGATAAAAATAAATTAGATTTACTTAAATCAAAAATCAAATTAGTAGATATAGATAAATTAGCTACTAAATTAAATGCTGGCGTTTTTACTGTTAAAGATATCTTAGATGCTCTAACAAAACCAGGTCGCGACCCACGTGAAGATTTACCAGCACCACTTACACGCCAAAATATCATCAAATTAGAAGATATCAAAGTGGGTACTATCATGCGTGGTACAGTTCGCAATATCACTGATTTCGGTGTTTTGTTGACATTGGTATCAAGACTGCTGGTCTTATTCATATCTCTGAATTAAGCAATAAACATGTAAAACACCCATTAGATGTTGTATCTGTTGGTGATATTTTAAATGATTTTAGTCATCAGTGTAGATGCTAAACGCAATCGCATTGGCTTAAGCCTTAAACAAGTAACAAAGGAGAACAATAATGTCCTTGCTTAATCAAACTATAAAAAAAATCTTACCACCAGATCAAAGAGCGATAAAATTTGTTGAAAATAAATTAGCTCAAACCATGACAAATGCAGATGGTCTTGGTGAGTTAAAAAATCTATTATTACGCTATGTAGGTATCACAGGTCAAATTCACCCTGAAATTCCTAAAAAAATTCACTATCATAACTTGTGGTGACCATGGTGTTGCTGAAATGAATGTCAGTGCCTATCCTCAAGAAACAACAGCACATATGACTAAAAATTACCTTGTTTCTAAAGGTGCTGTAGCCAATTGCATGTCTAAATTTTTGTGGGTTCTGATAATGATAGTTTGTAGATATGGGGTATCAAAGCTCCTGTCGATGATATTCCTGGATTAAATCGACCGCAAAATCGCTCATGGTACACAAAACTGTGCTAAAGGCCCTGCAATGACTCGTGAACAAGCAATCCGTGCTATTGAAACTGGTATAGAACTTGTAAATGAATATGCTAAACAAGGATATCGCTGTTTCTTGCCTGGAGAAATGGGCATCGCTAACACTACATCAAGCGCTGCTATGGTAGCTTGTCTTTGTAATCTAACACCTAAACAAGCAACAGGTAGAGGAACTAATATTTCTGATGAACGACTTGCCATTAAAATTGAAGTAGTAAAACAAGCTTTAAAAGTAAATAAACCTGACCCTAATGATGGTATTGATGTCATTAGTAAATTAGGTGGCTTTGAACTTGCTTGTATCACAGGCATAATATTAGGTGCTGCCGCTAATCGTTGCTTTGTCGTTTTAGATGGTTTTAATACAGGCTCAGCTGCTTTAGTCGCTCAAGCTATTTGCCCTGAAATAACAAATTATCTCATGGCATCTCATTTAGCTGCTGAACCAGCTCATAATGCTATTTTAAAGAAATTAAATCTATCTCCATACATGGATTTACAATTCCGCTTAGGCGAAGCTACAGGCTCATCTATCGCTGTTAATATCTTAGATTGTGCTATTGAAGCTTATCAATCTGTATATCAAGCAGCACTTGCCGAAACAGATAAGTTAATCCGCCCTAACATTCCTCAAGCAGATTTAAATACAAAGACCACATTATTAAAACGCACTCGCAATATTCCAGCTTTAGACGCGGATATCCAAAAACAATGTAGATTTCGCATTGATAATCTGACTAAACCTATTTATAGTTTAGGTAGATTAGAAGAAATAGCTGAACATATATCTGGTATTGTAAAAAAAGTGAAACCTACATCTGTACGCAAAAAAATCATTGTTTTAACATCTGAAAAAAGCTGTAGTATCGTACAACATCGACTCACTCAATCATTTGCTCATCATGCTAATGCAGATTATCATTTTACTGCTATTCCACAATCCAATCTCACAGAAAAGACATTATCCTTCAGTCTGTTACAAGGTATAAGTTATGGCTCTAAAATCAAAAATGTTGAAGTTTTAGGCATAGCTTGCTGTGAAACTCATCCTAAAGAAATTTGTGGTACATTTAGCTTAAATATTCAACAACAATTATGTCTACCTAATGGTGATTTACGTTACGGTAAACGCGGTTTTCTTTCCTTAACACCTACAGAAGATTTACAACAAATCGCTTTTATGGCAGGTATCGCCATAGGTGCTGCTAGCAATGGCATATTGATATTATCTGATGATTTAGTATCCACTATCGCTTTAAAATACGCTTTAGTTTTAGCTCCTGCTATCAATCCTTATCTAATGTTTGTATGTCCTGATTATTTAGACTTAAATATAACTACAGGCGGTGGTTGTATCTGTAGCTTGGGCATGAAATTAATTGACGCATCACTTCAAATGATGAAAGATATGAAGACATTTGCTGAAGCAGGTGTTGCCATAGCTACTGATGGACCTGGAGCTGGTATTCAAGTAGATAAATAAAATGTTTCACGTGAAACATTTTTAATTTTAGATTTTATAAATACAAAGAGGAGTAATAATGACACTTAGACATTTAGCTATATTTATTAAAGTTTGTGAAGAAAATGGTATTACTGCTGCTGCCAAAAAACTTCATATGACTCAACCATCTGTAAGTCAAGTTATTCAAGAATTAGAAGCACATTATCAAACACTTCTATTTGAACGTTTAGGTCGTCGCATTTTTATTACAGAGGCAGGTCGTAGATTATTACGTTATTCTCGCAATTTGATCAATCTGAACGCTCAAACAGAACAAGCTATGCGTGCATTCAATGAAGTATATCATCTTCGCATTGGTGCTAGTATCACCATCGGCAGTAATTTTCTCATTGATTTAATTCAGCATATTTCCCATAATGGTTCTGGCAAAGAAATCTTTTCAGAAATTCATAACACCTCTGAGCTTGAAGAAATGCTTTTAAATGATAGCTTAGATTTAGCTTTAGTTGAAGGTGAAATCCATTCTGAATACTTGATTACTAAACCTTTTATGAATGATGAATTAGTCTTTATCATTGGACAAAATCACCCATTAGCTGATAAAGAAATCACTCTTGAAGATTTAACAAAACTAAGATTTTTCGTTCGTGAAACAGGCAGTGGAACTCGTGAATTATTTGAACAAGTAATGCACAGACATAATATTTATTATCAAACTGCTGGTATTTACAATAGCATGGAAGCTATAAAAAAAAGCTGTCATCAGCGGTTTAGGTGTTTCTGTAATCTCTACTGAAGCTATCAAAGATGAATTAAAAGAAGGCAAATTAAAAACTTTTACTATGCCTGAACTTGTATTTAAACGTCAATTTAATATTGTTTATCATAAAAACAAATTCATACCACCAGAAATGCAAGAAGTAATTGATGAATGTTTACAATTATCATCAAATAAATAATCATTACTTTTTAAAATAAATTATTTCTATTCTCATTGACAGATTTTATATTTATCTATTATAATAATAACGATATTAAAAGGGAGTAACTTCCTTGTGTTATTGTCAACAATCACTGTAGCAATCGCTTCTGGCAATAACGTCGATTATTTTCGATAAGTGAGACTTTTAATACGCATATAATTCATGTGTGTATTAAAAGTCTTTTTTTGTGTTCAAAAGACTTTTAATGGAAGGAGCAATTTATGGAAATCTTATCTACTCAATTTTTATTAGCTTTAGGTTCTATTATCTTACTTGATTTAGTATTAGCTGGTGATAACGCTGTAGTCATTGCTATGGCTTCTCGTAAATTACCAGAAAACATGCGTAAACGTGCCATTTATATTGGTACTGCCGGTGCTGTAGTAATTCGTGCTATCATGACTTTAATTGCAACATATTTATTAACAATTCCTTTTCTACAAGCAATCGGCGGTCTTATCTTATTGCCAATAGCTTTCAAATTGTTAAAACCGGAAAAACACAATCTTGAAGATACAAATTCGCTTAGTGCTTCTACTGGTTTTGCCACTGCTATCAAAACAATTATCATTGCTGATGCTGCTATGGGCATAGATAATGTATTGGCTATCGCTGGTGTTGCTCATGGTAATATGGTGCTTGTATTATTAGGTTTAGCTATTAGTATTCCTATCGTTGTATGGGGTAGCCAAATCATTTCCAACTTAATGGATAGATTACCTATCCTCATCACTCTTGGCTCTGCTATCTTAGCTTATACTTCTGCTAGTATGATACTTCATGATAAAATCATTGGTAATTTCTTGTTATCTTTAACTGAATATATGAATTATATTCTACCTGTTCTCTTTATCGGAGCAATTATCGTTTATAGCCAAAAAGTAGCTAAAAAATAAAATATATCTAAAAGCTCTATTAGTTATCAAAAATTAATAGAGCTTTTTTATTTTTACTCTAAATCACTTTGTATATAGATAATATATATAATTTCTTATTGCTATACATAAAGGTAAATGATAAAATAATAAAGATATAAGTCTTGTGGAGGATGAAAATTGGAAAAGTTGATTATACATGGCGGTCATGAATTGCATGGTCGTGTAAAAATTAGCGGTGCAAAAAACGCTGTACTGCCTATTATTGCAGCAACTCTTCTGGCCCAGGATAAGCCATGTGTTTTAGACGAAGTACCTTATTTAAACGACGTCTGCACAATCGCTGAAGTTCTGCGTCAGCTTGGTGCTAAAGTTGATTTCAATCGTCAACAACATACATTGTTTGTTGATAGTACTGTTTTAAAAACAGTTGATGCACCATATGATTTAGTACGTAAAATGAGAGCTTCCTTTGTTATTATGGGACCTCTATTAGCACGCTATGGAAAAGCTAAAATTTCCATGCCTGGTGGCTGTGCTATTGGTACTAGACCTATCGATTTACACCTCAAAGGTTTTGAAGCTCTTGGAGCTGAAATCGAAATCGGACACGGCTTTATCAGTGCTACTGCACCAAATGGGCTAAAAGGAACTAGTATTTATCTTGATTTCCCAAGTGTCGGTGCTACAGAAAATATCATTATGGCAGCATGTATGGCTGAAGGTCAGACTATACTTGAAAATGCTGCTCAAGAACCAGAAATTATCGATTTAGCTAATTTCTTAAACATCATGGGAGCTAAAATTCGCGGTGCTGGTACAAATGTGATCAAAATTACAGGTGTGCCAAAATTAATTGGTCATAACTACACAATTATTCCTGACCGAATTGAAGCTGGAACCTATATGGTAGCTGTAGCCATGACTGGCGGAGATATCTATATAGAAAATGCTATTAGTGAACATTTAAAACCTGTTATTGCAAAATTAAATGAAGCAGGAGTTAAAATTGAAGAAGATATCGATGGTATCCGTGTTAGCTGTAACAAGCGCCCCAAAGCTATCGATATTAAAACTCTACCATATCCAGGATTTCCTACAGATATGCAAGCTCAATTTATGGCAATGCTCACTATTGCTGATGGTACAGGTCTTGTTACAGAGACTGTATTTGAAAATCGTTTTATGCATGTAGATGAATTAAAACGCATGGGAGCTTGTATTAAAGTTGATGGACGCACATCTATTGTTGAAGGTGTTCCTTCATTAAATGGTTGTCAAGTAAAAGCTACAGACTTACGTGCTGGAGCTGCCATGGTACTTGCTGGTTTAGTTGCTAATGGCGAAACTGAAGTATCTTATATTCATCATATTGATAGAGGATACGATAATCTCGTAGAAAAATTATGTGGATTAGGTGCAGACATTTGTCGTGTTGATAACTAAAAATTGTGTGTACATAAATAGCCAAGATAGTCATTATCTATCTTGGCTATTTTGGTATAACAAGGAGGTTTTACTTATGCTGTGCTCAAAAAATAGTTGTACTGGTTGTTTATCTTGTCAAAATATCTGCCCTAAAAATGCAATACAAGTAATCACCGACAAGCAAGGTTTTTGGCAACCTCAAATCGACAAAGAAAAATGTATTAATTGTGGATTGTGCCATAAATCTTGCCCTGTATACTTCAAACCACATAATGAAGAAAACTTAGCTGAAATTTATGCTTGCTGGCATAAAAATCCGCAAAAGCGTCAACAGGCAGCTTCTGGAGGATTATTTACCGCTTTAATGCTACAAGCACTATCCCAAAATTTTTATGTTTGTGGCTCAACTTTGACTGATGATTTAAAAGCCAAACATATCATCATCAATAAAATCGAAGATTATCCTTTATTAATTGGCTCTAAATATGTGCAGAGTTTTATTGGAACAACATATAAAGATATCCGCAAATTATTACTTCAAGGTGAAAAAGTATTATTTTCCGGCACACCTTGCCAAGTTGCTGGTCTATATGCTTTTCTCAAAAAACGCTATGAAGGTCAATTATTCACAGTTGATTTACTTTGCCATGGTGTGCCTTCACCACAGATATTCAAAGATTATCTAAATCATTTAAAATCCAAACATAATGCCAATGTCATTGATTTTAAATTTCGTGAAAAACCAGGCTGGCATCGCTACCAAGTAATCGCCAAATTTGATGACAACAAAAAAGATATTTCTTATAAAGATACTAATGAATATATCAAAGGATTTTTAAAAGGAAATTTCCTCAGGAGTTCCTGCTATAATTGTGCTTATACGAATTTAGATAGAGTGAGCGATTTAACTATCGGCGATTTTTGGAATTACTTTTCTGATAATATAAACAGCGAAGATATTGATGATGATAAAGGCATTTCTATGTTATTAATCAATACGCAAAATGGCAAATCACTATTTACTAAAGCTAAAGAAGATTTAATCTATTTTGCTAAAGATTTTCAAAAATCTATTGAAAAAAGCCCTCGCTTGCATAAGCCTACAAAAAAACCAGAAACATATGAACAATTTTGGCAAGACTACGCTCAACACGATTTCAGTTATATGTTAAAAAATTATTTTTAAATGCAAAAAAGCCGATATCATTTGATATCGGCTTAATTATCGCTAAATTATTCAGCTGTGAAAGGTAAAAGAGCGATGTTACGAGCTCTTTTAATTGCAACTGTTACTTGACGTTGGTGGCAAGCACAGTTACCGGAAATACGACGAGGTAAAATTTTACCACGTTCTGTAATGAAACGACGGAGTTTTGCTACGTCTTTATAATCGATATGTTCGATTTTATCAGCGCAGAAGCTACAAACTTTTCTTTTTGGTCTTCTGTTTCTATCGCGTTTAACCAATGTTGTTACCCTCCTTAAAATGGTATTTCTTCGTCAGGGGGTACTTCAGAACCGAAAGATGCTGCTGCTCCACCCATCATTGGAGATGAAGTCTGCATTTGTGCACCACCGAATTGCTGTGTTGGTGCTGGAGCACTTGTTGGTCTAGAACCCATAAACTCAAGTTCTTGGGCTATGACTTCAGTAACATAGCGTTTACTTCCATCTTGTGCATCATAACTGCGAATCTGAATGCGACCTTCAATCAAGACTTGACTGCCTTTTACTAAATTATTGCCACATACTTCAGCTAATTTATCCCATACTACGATAGGAATAAAATCTGCTGTTTGTTGTTGATCAGCACTACGACTAAATCTACGGTTCACAGCTAAAGTAAAGCTTGCCACCGCTTTTCCTGTCTGCGTGTAACGTACTTCTGGGTCACGCACAAGACGCCCTGCTAATATTACCTTATTCATGGTAATTTCCTCCCTGGCAAATCTTTATAATTATTTTTCGTCTTCTCTAACGATCATATGTTTTAATACTTCATCAGTAATTTTCATTACACGATCAAGTTCTGCAGAGCAAGCTGGTTCTGCTGTGTATTCAAATAAGCAGTAGAAACCATCAGTGCAGTCTTTAATTTCATAAGCCAAACGTTTTTTGCCCCAACGATCTTCTTTGTCAATAGTACCACCATTGGCAACGATTAAGTTAGAGAACTTTTCGATAACAGCATTAGTTGCTTCTTCTTCCATTGGTCTAATAATAAATACGACTTCGTACTTTCTCACGAAATCACCTCCTCTTTGGACTATCGGCCCACAAATGGGCAGGGATTAATTCCGCTAAGCGGAACTCGTTATTAACATAACTTCTTAATTATATCATTGTCTAAATGCTAACGCAAGCTATTATTTAACTATTCTTTAACATTTTCTTTACCTCTCATCAAAGAAGCAAATAGGGCTATAATACATAAAAAACCAAATAAAATAAATATATATTTAAAACTGTGTAAAAGTATATCTACATAATTACTTTCTATCGCTTCAGCAGTAAAAATAGATAATAGCAAGGTTACTAATGACATGCTTATCGCTTGCCCTGTAAGGCGCATTACTGCCAAAATCGAAGACGCCACTCCATAAAATTTTGCCTCTACAGCTCCCATAATGGCATTATTATTCGGTGAAGCAAATAAACCAAAGCCTAAACCAATAAAGGCTAAATTTATACCAATCAGATAAAATGATGTATCTTTATCCAAAAAAGAAAAAGCAAATAATCCTATCATCATCATACCCATACCTAAAGAAGCAATAAGTCTCGATGAGAATTTATCAGACAATGCTCCTGCTTTAGGAGAAACAATCGTCATAATAAATGGTTGTATCAATAAAAATCCTCCAGCTGTAAAAGCATCCATACCTCTGACTAATTGCAAATATAAAGATAATACAAAACCTAAAGCAAAAGTCGCACTATAATGAATTAAAGCGGCTATATTTGACATGGTAAACACTGTATTTTTAAAAATAGATAAATCTACAAGTGGTGAAGCAACTTTTTTCTGCTCATATATAAATAATAAAATTAAAATAAAAGCTATAAATGGCATATAATGCACAAATTCATGTCTTGTCCAATCTGATAATCCATATAAAAATAAAACTATCATTACTAGATAAATAATACTACCAATATAGTCAAATTTTTTTCATCTTTTGCTCCATACCAATCAGTTTTCACCTTAAAAATCAAAAATGAAATTTATCAATAAAGCTAATACCAGTAAGCCAAAAATCATTCTCCAGCCCAAATAATCTGTGATAAAACCACCAATAAAAGGCCCTAATGAAACGCCTGAATATACACATGCTGCCGATAAACCTATCGTCTTGCCACGATTTTCAGCACCACAACAAGAGACCAGTAATGCCATACTTGTACCAAAAATCATTGACATGGACAATCCCTGTAAAAAATCGCACAAAGATAAAAGCTAAAAAGTTTTGCACTACTGCACAGACTAACGTAGTAGCACAAATACAAGCCAATCCTTGTAGATATATTCTTCTGCGTCCTTTTATATCAGCTAAACGACCAAAGGGTAATAAAGCGGCTGCTGAACCAATTAAAAAAGCTGTAACAGCCCAAGTTAACTCATCTGGCATCATGTTAAAATCTTCAGCCATGGCTGGAACAGCGATATTTACTGAACTCCCCATAAATGGACCTATGAATGATGTTATCATCACTGCAATCAATATTCTTTTCTGTTCTGTCATTTTTCTCACCTACTTTTATTTCTTTTAACTTCATCTTAACATAAAAAAAGAACTGCAACCAAATGAAAAATATACAATCATTTGTTTGCAGTTCTTCTCTTTATACAACAGATTCAATAAGTCTATCTTCTGTAGAAATTCGCCATATTCTTTCAAAAGGATAAGATTGGAACATGTATCTTAAATCAATATAGCCTTCGCCTAAAATAAAAGATATACGTTTTAGGATTTTACCCTTATGTGTTTTCCTTATTTTATTAATATAATAAGCTATCTCTACATCGTCTAATTTACCATTCTGCATGTATACTTTTATACCATCGTAAAACATTTCGACACCTCCAGGACACTGGATAATTTTAGAGATATTAAGGATTTACTTTTTCTTATTGGCAATTTTACAATATCTAATAAAAAATGTCAAAATATGTAAACAAAGAAGTACTATATATAATATTTTGATTTTTTACAAAAAACAAGATACTACCAAAACCCTTGTAGTACCTTGTTTTCTTACTAATTATGTTTTACTTGTTATTTTAAATTCTCAGGATTTAAACAGAGTAAATCTTCTACAACAAATAAACCATCTTTGCGAATTAATTCATCATCAAGATAAATCTCTCCACCACCATATTCAGGAGTCTGAATTAAAACTAAATCCCAGTGAACAGCTGAACGATTTGTATTATCTGCATCTTCATAAGCACAACCTGGAGTGAAATGTAAACTACCACTTATTTTTTCGTCAAATAAGATGTCTTTCATAGGGAAAGTTACATATGGATTTAGACCAAAAGAGAATTCCCCTATATATCTTGCACCTTCATCAGTATTCAAAATTTTATTTAAAGTCTCTGTATGATTTGCTGTAGCTTTTACTATCTTACCATTTTCAAAAGTAAAAGATACATTTTCAAAAGTAGTACCTTGATAAATTGATGGTGTATTATATGTGATAGTACCATTTACACTATCTTTAATTGGAGCTGTATACACTTCACCATCTGGAATATTGCAATCACCTGCACATTTAACAGCTGGCATATTTTTGATAGAAAAAGTTATATCTGTTCCTTTGCCTTTAATTCTGACTTTATCAGCACTTTCCATGCGTTTAACTAGGCTATTCATGGCTTTACCCATTTTAGCATAATCTAAGTTGCAAACATTGTAATAAAAATCAGTAAAAGCATCTGTACTCATATTCGCAAGCTGTGCCATAGAACCATTTGGATAACGAAGTACACACCATTTTGTTTTTGGCACGCGTATATCACTATGCACTGGTTTCATCCAATATTTAGAATAAATTTCCATTTTATCTGCTGGCACATCACTCAATTGACTTACATTTTCACTGCCACGAATAGCAATATATGCGTCCATGTTTTTCATGCGAAGTGATTCATATTCTGCACAAAGCTTCATTTGGTCTGTTGTAGCATTTAATAATAATTCACGTTGCATTTTCAAATTTTTTATAGTCAAAAATGGTATACCGCCTACTTTATAAGCTTCTTGTATCAAAGCTTGTGCAAGCTCCATACCTTCATCAATCAATTCAATTAAAAGTTTTTCGCCTTTTTGTAAACGCACAGAATAATTTATGAGATTATGTGCTAATTGTAAATTTCTACTATCCATTTTTTTCAACCTACTT
>ENA-OQEL01000104-OQEL01000104.1-human-gut-metagenome-genome-assembly--contig:-NODE-104-length-31653-cov-8.365191_pt1 | contig 31653 bp, 19 predicted proteins | sample MGYA00242796_ERZ504637 | MGnify/ENA primary metagenome ERZ504637 (study PRJEB26092, sample SAMD00036306) | human gut metagenome | host: Homo sapiens | study: EMG produced TPA metagenomics assembly of... | reverse complement strand
ACTATAAGGGAAGACTTTCTTTGATGCAAGGACTTTTTTGGGTTGAATCTCTTACTTACGGGTTTTCCTGGGACGGGGCAGAAATAATCACTCTTCGAGCGCTTATTTCTATCCACCGTCTCGATAAAACCCTGATGCGATAGACCTTACATGTAGAGGTAAGCTATGGCGGAGCCGGTGCGGACTTTGATCGTGGCTGTTGACCTGACGACGTTGCTGATGCCCGTGTCGGCTAGCAGGCCCAGCGGGGCGTGATCTAGTTCCCACTCTAGGCCGTGTTCGCTTACCGCCGTCCCAGGGGCTATGGCGATGATGGAGAAGGTGCTGCCCTCGTGGCCTTCGATGGTCCACGACTCGCCTGCGCGAAGGATGCGGGCGACCACCTTGTCTTCGGCAATCCAGACAGGGGCATCCTCGTAGCCTGTGAGCAGCCCCAGTACGGATAGCGCCATATCAGGACGGCCGCCGGTGGCGCAGGTCGCAACCACTTCGGCACCCGGCCAGCGACGGCGGACGGAATCGAGCGCCAGCGCCAGATCGGTATAGTCCTTGTACGGGTCGTGGCGCTCAACTTCAAAGTCGGTGGCGGCATCGACCAACTCTCGGCCCGCATCGCTTACCGTGTCGGCATCCCCCACATATACGTCGCAGCCCAGGCCAGCGCCCAGCAGTGCGTCGAGCCCGCGGTCCACGGCGACAACGTGGTCGCACTCCCCTGCTAGCCTTCGCAACAGATCTGTGCTCGCCACCACGGGCGAGCCGCAGACAACTAATACCTTGCAAGCCACAGCCATCGCCTATCCCTCAAACGAAAGCACGCGGGCCAGATCCAGCTCCTCATAGCTGTCGATAAAGATATCGCAGTTGTCGCGAACCTCGTCGCGCTTCATGCGGCCGTGCGGGTCATAGATGCCCACGCGCTTAAAGCCAGCGGTGCCAGAGCTCTTAAGGCCAAAGACAGCGTCCTCAAACACCCATGCGCGCTCAAACTTGCACCCGTGGCGCTCTTCCAGGCGACGCAGCGCCAGCTCGTACACATCGGGGAACTGTTTGGAGCGTCCTGCCTCGCCCGTCGTGGTAACAAACTCCATGTAAGCGTCAAGCCCGGCACCAGCGAGCGCGGACTGTACCAGCTCGGCCGGCGTGGACGTGGCAACGCACATGGCAATGCCCGCCGCCTTTGCCTGCTCCAAAAATGCCAGGAGCCCCTCACGCGGCGGCACCTTGGAGTACCCATCAATCAAAATCTCGCGCAGCTCGCGATACAGCTCTTCGCCATTCGCGCCAATGCCCCACGTGTCGTGGTAGGCCTGGCACTCGTCCTCCAGCGACAGGTGCTCAAATTGGGCAAAGTCATCCACGGTCACGTCAACTCCGTGGCGGTGCAATAACTCGGGCTGGGCATAGGCCCAAACGGGGGTGCTATTAACCAGCGTGCCGTCGCAATCGAAAATAAAAGCGACATTGTGGGCGGCGGTCTGGGACATAAACGAACCTTTCGATATCAAATGGTAAACATCCTGCTAAAAACGTTTTACCAAACGTCAGCCAAACAATTTTGAAACCCAAATTGGTAAAACTGTCAAGAGTTTTACCACGGCAATTCTGCCAGTGGTATAAACATGTCGCTTACCGATTAAACGCTCCAGCAAATCCGCTTTCGTCCATAAAACTAACGCACAGGTGTTATCGTAGTTTCTGCCGAAAGTTCCACCGAGCACGCGAGGTGGAACGAATCACAGAAACTTCGCCGTCCCTTCGATTCGTGCAGCCTTGGACCGTTTCGCATCTAGTCACCAAGGCAACACGCTGCCGCGTCATGATGGGATCAAACGTGAGCGATACAAAGCTAAAGCCAGCAACCAAAAGCCCGCTACCCGTAAAGCCGCCCCGCACGCACCGGAGCTCACCAAAGACGATGTCTATTTGTTTGGCATTGGCACGTGGGAGCGCAGCTGGGAAAAGATGGGCGCGCATCCCGACACGCAGAACCGTACGCGTGGCTGGCGCTTTTGCGTTTGGGCGCCCGATGTAAAAAGCGTCCATGTCATTGGTGAATTTAACGACTGGGATGAGCAAGCCAACCCGCTGGTGCCCGTGCATACGAGCGCTATTTGGGAAGGCTTTATTCCTGGCGCCGAGCAGGGCCAGCTCTATAAATATCTCATCGAGACCAACGAGGGCGAGAAGCTCTACAAAGCCGATCCGTATGCCTTTAAGGCCGAGTGCCCTCCGGGTACTGCCAGCGTGCTGTGGACCCTCGATGGCTACAAGTGGAACGACGCCGCGTGGCTCAAGCGCCGCGCCGACCACAACCACATGTCGCAGCCGCTCAACATCTACGAGGTGCATATTGGCTCGTGGAAGCGCCACGGCGACGCACCGCAGGGCGAGCCGGACGAGTACGGCAACTACCCCGGCCCCATGGACCCCTTCCCCGCGCAGCGCGGCGAGTTCTACACCTACGACGACCTATCGGTCGAGCTCGTGGACTACGTACGCGACATGGGCTACACTCATATCGAGGTCATGCCGCTTATGGAGCATCCCTTCGATGGCTCCTGGGGCTACCAGACGACCGGCTACTTTGCCGCCACGTCGCGCTACGGCAATCCGCAGCAGCTCATGCACTTTATCGATGCGTGCCACGAGGCGGGCATTGGCGTGATCATGGACTGGGTGCCCGGCGGTTTTTGCGCCGACGCCCACGGCCTTGCCACCTTTAACGGCCACATGCTGTTTGAGCACGAGATTCACCCCAACTGGGGCACGCACAAGTTTGACTTCGCCCGCGGCGAGGTCCGCTCCTTCCTGGTCTCCAACGTGCTGTATTGGATCGAAAACTTCCACGTGGACGGCATTCGCATGGACGGCGTGTCTAGCATGCTGTACCTAAACTTTGGCATCGACGATCCCGGCCAAAAGAAGTTCAACAAGTACGGTACTGAGGAGGACCTGGACGCCAGCGCGTTTATCCGCCAGGTCAACTGCGCCGTGGAGGCGCACTGCCCCGACGTGATGATGATGGCCGAGGAGTCCACCGCGTGGCCGCTCGTGACCTATCCGCCGCAGGACGGCGGCCTGGGCTTCCACTACAAGTGGGACATGGGCTGGATGAACGACACCCTGCACTACATGCAGACCGATTTTCCGTGGCGCCCCGGCAACCACGGTCTGCTGACGTTCTCCATCATGTACGCCTTTACCGAGAACTTTATTTGCCCGCTGAGCCACGACGAGGTCGTGCACGGCAAGTGTTCGCTCATTGGCCGCATGCCGGGCGACTGGTGGCGCCAGTTTGCCGGTCTGCGCACGCTGGCTTTCTACCAGATGACGCACCCCGGTGCCAAGCTCAACTTTATGGGCAACGAGATCGGCCAGTTTATTGAGTGGCGCTACTACGAGTCCATTCAGTGGTTCCTGACCGAGGAGTACGAGACTCACCGTCATCATCAGGCCTTTATCAAGGCGCTCAACCACCTGTACACCGCCGAGCCCGCTCTATACGAGCGCGGCTACACCGACGACGGCTTTACCTGGATCGACGCGGATAACTCCAAGCAGTCCATCGTGAGCTTTGTGCGTCAGGGCGAGGACATCGATGACGACCTTGTGATCCTGATCAACTTTGATCCGGCGAGCTATGAGAGCTTCCGCGTGGGCGTGCCGCGCGAGGGTGACTGGGAGGTCATCTTCGATTCCGACCGTCCCGAGTTTGGCGGTAGCGGCTATGCCGGCGAGGAGCCCTACACCTGCTCGAGCGAGCCCTATCCCTGGAACGGGCAGATGGACTCCATTGAGATTAAGGTGCCCGGCCTGGCAGGCGTGGTGCTTAAGCGCCGCGGCCCCAGCAGCTATAAGCCGCCCGTGGTCGAGGAGCCCAAGAAGGCGACGCGCAAGCGCACGTCCTCGGTAAAGCCCAAGTCCGCGGCTGCTAAAAAAGGCTCCGGCTAAGGCGAAGGCTGCCAAGTCTGCTGCCAAGGCTCCGGCCAAGTCCACCACGGCCAAGAAGGCAGCCACCAAAAAGGCTGCTTCCAAGACCAAGGCAGCTGCTGTTAAGGCTCAGGCCAAGAAAGCGTAACAAAGGCGTTACCACTGTAATTACCCGCCCCACAAGGGCGTAGGATACAAGTCATAACCGTTCCGGGAGAAACATCCCCGGGGGAAAGGAACGTATGAATAAGATCTTCGACAACAAGCAGGAGTTTACCGAGCTCTATCGCGATGCCGTCATGAGCATTAGCGGCAAGAGCGTCGAGGCCGCCAGCGACCTCGATCGCTTTAACGCCCTGGCCAAGCTCGTAGCCGAGAAGGCCCGCACCGTTGCCACCAAGAGTGACGCCCGTGCCACCGCCGAGGGCAAGAAGCGCGTGTACTACTTCTCGATCGAGTTTTTGATCGGCCGCCTGCTCGACAACTACCTGCTCAACTTTGGCGTGCGCGACATGGTCGCCGAGGCGCTCGACGACATGGGCTTTGACCTGTCCGTCATCGAGAACCAGGAGCCCGATCCGGCTCTGGGCAACGGTGGCCTGGGCCGTCTGGCAGCGTGCTTCCTGGATTCCATGGCAGCCGAGGGCATTGCCGGCTACGGCAACGGCATGCGCTACCGCTACGGCCTGTTTAAGCAGGAAATCGTCAACGGCAGCCAGGTCGAGGCCACCGACGAGTGGCTCACCCACGGCTATCCCTGGGAGGTCCGCCGTCAGGACAAGGCCGTGACCATTAAGTTTGGTGGCCATGTGGAGGGCTTTGAGGAGAACGGCCGCACGTTCTACCGCACGGTGGACACGCAGGACATTCTGGCCGTCCCATATGACATCCCCGTTGTGGGCTATGCCGGCGAGACCGTCAACAAGCTGCGCGTCTGGGCCGCCGAGCCGGTCGAGGAGCACTTCGATCTGGAGGCCTTCAACCGCGGCGACTACGCCCTGGCCGATGCCGAGCGCGCCGAGGCCGAGGCCATCAGCGCCATCCTCTACCCCAACGACGCCGGCGAGCACGGCCGTCTGCTGCGCTTAAAGCAGGAGTACCTGTTTGTCTCGGCCGGCATCTACAGCCTGCTCGACACCTTTGAGAAGGAGCACGGCGCGAACTGGGAGCTGCTGCCGCAGTTTGTGGCCATCCACACCAACGATACCCACCCCGCCATGTGCAGCCCCGAGCTCTTGCGTATCCTCATCGACGAGAAAAAGCTCGAGTGGGACGACGCCTGGAACATCGTGACGCAGGTCGTGAGCTACACCAACCACACCATCCTGCCCGAGGCTCTGGAGAAGTGGCCCATCGGCACGTTCTCCAAGCTGCTCCCCCGCGTGTACCAGATCATCGACGAGATCAGCCGTCGTTGGCACGAGTCGTTCGACACCACGCAGGAGGGCTGGCAGGAGCGTCTGCGCCAGACCGCCATCCTGTGGGACGGCGAGATTCGCATGGCCAACTTGTCCGTGATCTGCAGCCACAGCGTCAACGGCGTGGCCAAGATCCACTCTGACATCATCAAGAACATCGTGCTCAAGGACTTCTATGCCCTGACGCCCGAGAAGTTCAACAACAAGACCAACGGCATCTCGCACCGTCGCTTCTTTGCCGAGGCCAACCCCACCTATGCCAAGCTCGTGACCGAGGCCATTGGCGATGGCTGGCTGAAGGACGCCTTTGAGCTTGAGAAGCTCAAGGAGTTCCAGAACGACACCGAGTTCCTGAAGGCCGTGGGTGCCTCCAAGCGCGCCAACAAGGAGCGCCTGGCCGCCTACGTTAAGGCCGAGACCGGTCTGGTCATCGATCCCAACACCGTCTTCGATGTTCAGGTTAAGCGCTTCCACGCCTACAAGCGCCAGCTCATGAACATCATGAAGGTGATGGACATCTATAACCGTCGCATCGCCGATCCCAACTTCCACGTGACGCCGACGACCTTCATCTTTAGCGGCAAGGCCGCCTCGAGCTACACCTTTGCCAAGGAGACCATCCGCCTCATTAACTCCGTTGCTGACGTCATCAACAACGACCCCCGCGTGAACGAGGTCATGAAGGTCTGCTTTATCCCCAACTTCCGCGTGAGCAACGCCCAGCTCATCTACCCCGCCGCCGAGATCTCGGAGCAGATCTCCACGGCCGGCAAGGAGGCCTCGGGCACGTCCAACATGAAGCTCATGATGAACGGCGCCATTACGCTGGGCACCCTCGACGGCGCCAACATCGAGATCGCCGACCTGGCCGGCCGCGAGAACGAGGCCATCTTTGGCCTGACCGCTCCCGAGGTCGAGCAGCTTTGGGCATCCAACAGCTACTTTGCGTGGGATACCCTCAACGGCGACCGCGAGCGTCTGGGCCGCGTGATGGACGAGCTCAAGGACAACACGTTTGCCGGCCTTTCGGGCAACTTCGAGAGCATCTACAACGAGCTCATGAACAACAACGACCCCGACCTGGTTATGGCCGACTTCCGCAGCTACGTCGACGCCTGGGAGAAGCTCACGAACAGCTACGGCGACCAGGAGACCTGGAACCGCAAGGCCCTGCTCAACACCGCCTCGAGCGGCTGGTTCTCGAGCGACCGCACCATTCGCGAGTACCGCGACGAGATCTGGCACGCTTAAAGGCCGCGAGCTCCCCTATGCCAGCACGGCATTACTCGACGGGCGCGACCGAGCGTCGCGTCCGTCGCTAATGGGTTTAGGAACATCGATGACAGAAGGAGAAATCGATGAGTAAGAAAGAATGCATCGCGATGCTCCTCGCAGGAGGACAGGGCAGCCGATTGGGGGCACTCACCCAAAAGATCGCTAAGCCGGCGGTTAGCTTTGGTGGCAAGTTCCGCATTATCGACTTTTCGCTCTCCAACTGCTCCAACTCGGGCATCGACACGGTGGGTGTTCTGACGCAGTATCGCCCCTACCTGCTGCATGCCTATGTGGGTTCCGGCGAGGCGTGGGATCTTGACAGCCGCGACGGCGGCGTGTCGATCCTGCCGCCGTACGAGACGCAGACCGGCGGCGCCTGGTATGCGGGCACGGCCGACGCCATTACGCAGAACCTCGACTACATCAAGGCCAACGACCCCAAGTACGTCCTGATTCTTTCGGGCGATCACCTGTATCGCATGGACTACCGCAAGATGCTCAAGACGCACATTGAGAACAACGCCGACCTCACGGTAAGCGTTATGCCCGTGCCGTGGGAGGAGGCCAGCCGCTTTGGCATCCTGACCACCGACCCCGAGGACGGCCGCATCACCAAGTTCACCGAGAAGCCCGATAAGCCCGATTCGAATCTCGCGTCCATGGGCATCTACATCTTCTCGGCCGACGTGCTGATCGAGGCGCTCGAGGAGGACGCTCTGGACCAGCGCTCGAGCCACGACTTTGGCAAGGACATCATCCCCAAGCTGCTCGGCGAGGGCAAGCGCCTGTACAGCTACGAGTTCCACGGCTTTTGGAAGGACGTCGGCACCATCGCCAGCTTCCACGAGACCTCGATGGACCTGCTTGGCAACAACCCCGAGTTCGATCTGTTTGACAAGCACTTCCCCATCATGTCCAACATCACCACGCGTCCGCCGCACTACATTGGCCCGGATGGTCGCCTGGACGACTGCCTGGTCTCCAACGGCTGCAAGATCTACGGTACCGCTCGCCACTCGATCCTTTCGACCGATGTCATCATCGAGGAGCGCGCCGTGGTCGAGGACTCCGTGCTGCTGCCGGGTGCGCACGTTAAGAGCGGCGCGCACATCTGCCGCGCTATTTTGGGCGAGAACTCCACGGTCGAAGAGGGCGTGAAGCTCGGCTCTGTCGATACCACCAAGGATACGGCCGTCGTTGGAAATGACGTCGTTATCGGGAAGGGGGAATGATCCGATGATCAATCGCAAGGCCATCGGTTATATCACCGCTAACTACTCTTCGACCTACGGCAGCGTGCTGCTCAAGGACCGCCCCATCGCGTCCGTTCCTTTTTTGGGCCGCTACCGCCTGATCGACTTCCCGCTGTCCAACATGATGAATGCCGGCATCAAGACCGTCGGCGTCGTCATGCCGGGAAACTACCGCTCGCTGATCGACCATGTGGGCTCGGGCAAGGACTGGGGCCTGGACCGCAAGAAGGGCGGCCTGTTCATGGTGCCCGGCAACGCGTATGGCACCACCAAGGGCGGCATGCGCTTCCTGCTGCGCGACATCATCTCCAACAAGACACTGTTCCAGCGCTCGGACAAGCCCTACGTTGTGATGATGGGCACCAACATCATCTTCAATATGGACCTCAACACCATCATCGACGCGCACGAGAACTCCGGTGCCCAGATGACCGTGGTGTACTGCAAGGCCACGCACAACGTCGATGACGAGACCAAGCTGCAGATTAACGAGAACGGCCGCCTGACGGGCGTGAGCGCCGGCGTCGTGTACGGCGACAACGCCTCTATGGACTGCTGCATCGTCAACCGCGAGACGCTACTCGAGATCATCGACCACTACCAGGCCGCCGACTATCTGGACCTGCTCGAAGCACTCCAGGGCGACTTTGGCAACATCGACGTGTGCAGCTACGAGTACAAGGGCGAGGTCGTGGGCGTGTTCAGCGAGAAGTCGCTGTATCGCCGCAGCATGGACCTGCTCGACCAGACCGTGGCCGACCAGCTCTTTGACCCCGAGCGCCCGATCCTGACCAAGGCTCATGACGTGCCGCCTTCGCGCTATGCGACCGGTAGCCACGCGTGCAACTCGATCATCTCGGCCGGCTGCATCATCAAGGGCACCGTGCGCAACTCGATCCTGTCGCGCGGCGTTGTGGTCGAGGAAGGCGCCTCGGTGACCAACTCGATCATCAACCAGAGCTGCATCATTAAGAGTGGCGCCCGCGTTGAGAACGCCATCCTGGACAAGAACAACGTGGTTCCCACTAACACCGAGCTTCGCGGCACGCCCGAGAACATCCTGGTGCTGGGCAAGGCTCCGTTAACTTCCGATACCACCATCGTGCGTTAACGTTGGCACCACAACATCGCTCGTAACATGTAGAATAGCCGCCCGGTTCGCGCCTGGCGGCTATTCTCGAATAACAACATGGGAGACAATATGGCTGATTCCAGCAAAAAGATGCAGATCGTGTTTGCCTCGGCCGAGTGCGCGCCGTTTGTGAAGACCGGTGGCCTGGGCGACGTGGCGGGCTCGCTGCCTGCGGCGCTTGTGCGCGCCGGCGCCGAAGTCATCGTGATGGTGCCCAAGTACGCCACCATCAAGGACGAGTACAAGGCGCAGATGGAGCACTTCTCCGACTTTTACGTGAGCCTGGGCTGGCGCAATGAGTACTGCGGACTTGAGAAGCTCGAGCACGACGGCGTCACCTATATGTTCATCGACAACGAGCGCTACTTTGCGCGCGACTATCCGTACGGCTTCTTTGACGACGGCGAGCGTTTTGCGTTCTTCTCCAAGGCCATCACCGAGAGCCTGCAGCACCTGCCGGCCGGCTTTGAGTGCGACATCCTGCACTGCAACGACTGGCAGACCGCGCTGGCGCCCGTGTTTTTGCGCGAGTTCTACCAGGGCCTGCCGCTGTACGAGCGCGTCAAGACCGTGTTCTCGATCCACAACGTGGCTTTCCAGGGCCAGTTTAGCGACACCGTAATGGAGGACATCCTGGGCGTGGCGCATATTCCCGCGGCAGCTACGCAGCTGCGCTGCGACGCCTGCAGCATCAACTACATGCTAGGTGCGCTGCACTATGCCGATGCCATCACCACGGTGAGCCCCACCTATGCCAACGAGATCCAGACGCCCGAATTTGGCGAGGGCCTGGACGGCGTGCTGCGCGAGCGTTCGTACGCGCTGCAGGGCATTTTGAATGGCATTGACGTGACGGGCTTTGACCCGGCGACCGATAAGCGCATTGCCGCCAACTACACCGTCGAGGACCGTTCTGGAAAGGCCGTGTGCAAGGCCAAGCTGCAGGAAGAGCTGGGGCTCGAGGTTCGCGACGACCGTCCGCTTATGGTGATGGTCACGCGCCTGACGCGCCAGAAGGGCATGGACCTGGTCATGTACGCGCTCGACCGCATCCTGTCCGGCGGCGTGCAGGTGGCGGTACTGGGCACCGGCGACCGCGACTACGAGGACGGTCTGCGCTACTTCCAGGACAAGTACCCCGGCACCATGGCCGCGCGCATCGAGTTTGACCCCGCGCTGTCGCAGCGCATGTACGCTGCCGCCGATATGTTCCTGATGCCTTCGAAGTTTGAGCCCTGCGGCCTGTCGCAGATCATCGCCATGCGCTACGGCACCCTGCCCATCGTGCGCGAGACCGGTGGCCTGAAGGACACCGTGCAGCCGTACAACGAGTTTACCGGCGAGGGCACGGGCTTCTCGTTTACCAACTTTAACGGCGATGAGATGGGCGACGCCGTGTTCCGTGCGGCACGCCTGTTCTGGGACAACCGCGATGCCTGGAACAAGCTGGTTACGCAGGCCATGAGCCAGGACTTTAGCTGGACGCGCTCGGCCGACAAGTATCTGGACCTGTACTTCTTTATGCACCCGGAGATTGAGAGGCCGACGGCTGTTGTCGACGAGCCTGAGGCTGCAGCTGAGCCGGTGACCGTTGAGGAGCCCAAGGCCGAGGAGAAGCCGGTTGAGGCTGAGCCCGCAAAGGCCGAGCCTGAGGTGAAGGTCAAGGCTACTCCCGAGCCCGACGCCGAGCCTGAGGTGAAGCCTGCTGCGAAGTCTGCGACAAAGAAGACCACGACTCGCAAGACGACAGCTAAAAAGGCTACTGCGACCAAGGCGGCGGCAACCAAAACCACCTCTACCAAGACGACGACCACGCGCAAGCGCACCACCGCCGCAGCCAAGAAGGCCGCCGAGGCCGAGGCTGTTCCCGAGGTAAAGGCCGAGGTCGCCGAGGCCAAGCCGGTCGCCAAGGCTCCGGCCAAGACTGCAGCAAAGAAGACGACCGCGACCGCCAAGAAGGCAACGGCAGCCAAGAAGACCACGGCAACGAAGTCGACGACCACGAAGGCCGCCACGACCAAGGCTGCCGCAAAGCCGGCCGCCAAGGTCGAGGAGACGCCTGCCGAGTCCAAGGCGGAGGCAACCGTCGAGGCCAAACCCGCCGCCAAGACCACCACGCGAAAGCGCACGACGACGGCCAAGAAGACCACGGCAAAGACCACGACTCCCAAGGCAGAGACTAAGCCCGCTGCTGCCAAAGAGGAGCCCAAGGCCGAGGTAAAGGCCGCCCCGAAGGCAGAGGCCAAGCCCGAGCCCGCCAAGGAGACCCCGGTCTCCCCCGCCGCTCCGGCAGAGGAAAAGGCTCCGACCAAGAAGACCTCCGTCCGCAAGGCAACGGCCACCCGCAAGCGCCGCTAGCACACAGACGATCCAAAACCTAATCAAACCCTAAGCAAGGGGCGCTCCAACCGGGCGCCCCTTCTCTGTAGGTAGTGGTAAAACGATTTTCTAGGACAACCGTTCGCCGATGGTAAACGGATGTTGTTTATACAGCCTGTGTACAACAGATATACTTACATCTTGTGCGTAAAGTCCATGGCCCGCAGGCCGTGATTCTATTGAACTGGACCGTATTATGAGATTGATACACAACAGCCGTCTGCCGCAGTTTCGCACTCCGTTTGGCGCTGTGACCACAGGAACTACCCTTTCGCTCTCCGTGATTCTGGAGGATGCCGATCCCGCGCAGGCAACGCTTACGCTGCGCACCTGGGTCGATGAGATCGGTGAGTCTCGGTATCCCATGACGCACGAGGGCGACGGCATATTTACCGTAGAGCTTGAGTGCACCGAGCCCTGTCTTATCTGGTACAGCTTTATCTGCAATATCGAGGGCCAGCCCGAGGTTCGCTTGGGCGCACCACAGGGCCGCACCGGCGGCGAAGGCGTAACCTACGACTACGCTGAGGTGCCGTCATTCCAGGTCACCGTCTACAAACACCGTGAGAACCGTCCCACCTGGTACGAGCGCGGTATGGTCTACCAGATCTTCCCCGATCGCTATGCCCGCGACGAGCACTGGCGTGAGCGCACGCTGGCCGAGGTCGAAAAACCGCGCAACGGAATCCAGCGCCGGATGGTCGAGGACTGGAACGAGCCGCCCGTGTACGAGCGTGCCGAGGACGGCTCCATCAAGACCTGGGACTTTTACGGCGGATCGCTCAAGGGCATCCAGGAAGACCTGCCTCGCATCGCCGAGCTGGGCTTTACAGCCATCTACCTCAACCCCATTTTCGAAGCCGCGAGCAACCACCGCTACGACACCGCCGATTACACCAAGATCGATCCGATTCTGGGCACCGAGCAGGACTTTACTGAGCTGTGCGAGGCGGCCGAGAAGCTGGGCATTTCCATTATTCTGGACGGTGTGTTCAACCACACGGGCGACGATTCGATCTACTTCAACCGCTACGGCAACTACCCCGGCGTGGGCGCGTGGCAGAGCGAGGATTCGCCGTGGCGCGATGCGTTTTATTTCCACGAGGACGGCTCGTACGACTGCTGGTGGGGCGTGGGCAATATGCCCGCCATCAATGAGAGCTCCGATCTGGTGCGCGAGCGGCTCCTGGGCAAGGACGGCGTCATTCGTAAATGGCTACGTGCCGGCGCTCATGGCTGGCGCCTAGACGTGGCCGACGAGCTTTCGGACGATTTCCTGACCGAGATCAAGAAGGCCGTACTTGCCGAAAAGCCCGACGCACTGCTGCTCGGCGAGGTCTGGGAAGACGCCTCCAACAAGATCAGTTACGGCCATCTGCGTCGCTACCTGCAGGGCTCCGAGCTGGACTCTGCTATGGATTACCCCTTCCGCGACATGGTCATCGGCTTTTTGATGGGCTACAAAAACGCCTACCAGGCAGCCGAGGATATCGAAACCCTGCGCGAGAATTATCCGCGCGAGGCTCTGTCCTGCGCGCTCAACCTGTTGTCGAGCCACGACCGTCCGCGCATTATCTCGGTGCTCGGCGGCGGCCCCGACGAGTCGCAGCTGCCCGAGTGCGAGCGCAGCAAGTGGCGCCTGGACGAGTACTCGATGGGCCTGGCCAAGAGCCGCTTTTGGCTCGCCACGCTTATGCAGATGACGTTCCCCGGCGTGCCTTCGATCTACTACGGCGACGAATACGGCCTGGAGGGTCTTACCGATCCGGGCAACCGCCGCACCCTGCCGACCAAGGACCAACTGCACGACTTCGACACGCTGGCTATTGTCAAGAACGCCTCCGCCGTACGCCGCGCACTGCCCTTTATGATCGACGGCGAGATTAAGGCCTTCGCGCTCAACGACGAGGTGCTGGCCTACAACCGCACCGGCAAGAATGGTGAGTCCGCGACGGTTATCATCAACCGAAGCCTGCGCAATTCGCACCGCGTGACGATTCCGGCGCTCGGCGAATGCGCGAGTGACGTGATCAGCGGTCACGAGTGCGAGATCCACAACGGTACGGTCACGCTCGATCTATATCCGCTGGGCTCGTCGATCATCTATCACCATGCCGAGCAGCGCCTGCAGGAGCCGCTCGATCACGGCGCGGGCGTCGTGTGCCATATCACCTCGGTGCCCACCGACGACGGCAAGCCCGGCACGATCGGCGCGCCCACGCGTCGCTTTATCGACCATCTGGCCGCCATGGGCATGCGCTACTGGCAGGTTCTCCCCGTCAACCCCACGGACTTCTTCCGCTCCCCTTACGCTGGTCCTTCGGCCTTTGCAGGCAATATCGACCTGCTACCCGAGAGCCACGAGGAGCTGGCAGCCGACTTTGAGACCTGGAAGGCCCGCGGCGGCGAGGATGCCGATCCGCTGTACACCGCGTTTAAACATCGCAATGCCGATTGGCTCGAGAAATACTGCGTCTACATGGCCGTTAAGAAGTACTTTGAGGGCGAGTCGCGCCATGATTGGCCGGCAGATGTTGCGCGCTACAACGAGCATCTGATCGACGACAAGCGCTTCCACAACGAGGCCGAGCTTCAGGCGTACATGCAGTACCGCTTTGACCTGGCTTGGTGCGAGCTCATGAACTACGCGCACAAGAAGGGCATCGAGGTCATCGGCGACATTCCTATGTACGTTTCGGACGATTCGGCCGATGCGTGGAGCGAGCCCGAGAACTTCTGGCTGTCCGATACCGGCAAGGCGATTGAGATTTCTGGCGCGCCGCCCGACAATTTTGCGCCCGAGGGCCAGATGTGGGGCAACCCGACGTTCCGCTGGGACCACATGAAGCAGAACGGCTATAGTTGGTGGATGGATCGCCTGCGCCGCGCGTTCTCGCTCTACGACCGCGTGCGTCTGGATCACTTCCTGGGATTCCACAGCTATTACAGCATTCCCGCGGGCAAGGCATGCGCCGACGGCCGCTGGCTGGCGGGCCCGGGCAAGGACCTGTTCCAGACCGCCTATGACGAACTGGGTCCGCTCAACTTTATCGCTGAGGACTTGGGCTATCTGACGCCCGGTGTTCGCGCCATGGCATCGACCTGCGGTTTCCCCGGCATGGACGTGCTGGAGTTTAGCGACTACGACGTTCGTTGCGGTGTGCATCCCACGCCCGGCAAGATTCTGTACACCTCGACGCACGATACGTCGACGCTGGCCGGTTGGTGCACCCGTACCTTTGCGGGCGGCGATGAACCGAGCGGTGTTGAGGTGGCGGCCAAGCTGATGAGCGACGCGCTGGCAAGCGACGCTCCCCTGGTGATGATGCCACTGCAGGATGTCCTGGGGCTTGGCGACGACGCGCGCATGAACGTTCCGGGCGTGGCCACGGGCAACTGGACCTGGCAGGCTGACGAGGCGGACATTGCAGCCGCCGAGAACAAAACCGCACAGCTCCTGCGCAACAACCATAGATTCTGGGGCGAAGCGTGATAAAACCCCCGATATAGGGTACAGTTACAGACGTTTGAATTTATGCGGGCAGAGTAATCTGCCCGCTTTGTGCTGAAAAGGAAGTATTATGGCGCGCTACGATTACAAGTGCTCGAGCTGCGGCAACGTGTTTGAGGTTGAGCATCCCATGTCCGAGACTCCCGAGGTCGTGTGCCCCAGCTGCGGTGCCCCGGCGGCCAAGACGTTCTCGGCCAGCGGCATTAAATTTGAGGGCAGCGGTTTCTACAACACCGATCAACGAAGCGGCGGCTCCAGCACCAGCGCCACCAGCGGCTGCTGCGCCAACTGCCCGCATAACCACTAGAAACCAAGCGGCCCCGCGATCAAGCCCGATCGCGGGGCCGCTTCTTTAGCTGTCCAGGTTTCCTTATGAGTTGCGGTGAAATAAGGACTGTTTGGCGGGCAGAAACGGCTTTTTAATCCCTATTTCACCGCAACTTAGTAGTTACTTGTGGACCAGTCTGGCGCAGAAGTGGCCGTCGTAGGAGTCGGCGTTTACCGGCACACTTTGGAAAAGGCCTCGATCGTTCTGGCGTACGGATACGAGCTTCTTGGCCTGATCGAACTCGGGGAGTTGCAGAATCTGTGCTTCGGAAAGCGGCGCCACGCTAAAGCCGGCACCCTCGGGAGAAGCAAGGAACGCATCCACCACCTGCGTGTTCTCCTCGTCGAAGACGGAGCACGTCGCATAGATGAGCTCGCCGCCGGCAGCCACGCGCGCGGCAGCCTCTTTGAGCATCGTCAGCTGCAGCTTGGGCAGATCAGTCGTAACGTCGTTCTCGGTCAGACGCCACGGAATCTCGGGATGACGACGCATGGTTCCGGTGCCAGAGCACGGCGCATCGATAAAAACCGTGTCGAACTTAACCGGCTCGCCAAGCATGGCATCAAACGATGTGAGCACCTCATCAAGCTCGCAGGCATCACCCGAAACCGTACGAACGCCCTGAATACCGGCCTTATGCAGGCGAGCGAGATTCAGATCGCACTTGCGATCATGCAGATCGAGCGCCGTATGCTGACGCTCATAGCCTGCACGCTTGGCCTGGCACATCATCACATAGGTCTTGGTGCCACGACCGGCACCAATCTCAAGGCAGCTTCCAGGGCGCGTGGCAGCTGTGGCGATAAGCTGCGCGTTGAGATCAGATGCCACCGCGGCAGCACGCTCAAACACACCCGAAGCAACGGTAACCTGGGCATCAACCGGGGCATGGCAGCCCGGGAAGACAGGCGCGACGAGCTGCGAGATATACGGATCGGGCTTGGTCGCAAAGGCGTTCTTATGCAGGGCCAGCGGCGCGGGGGCCAGATTACCGGCAAAGCTAAGCGCGCCCTCCGGTGTGTCAAACGAAGCCATAATACGAGCGCACAGCCAACGCGGCAGACCCATCAGGCGCGACAGACGAACCAAGCGTCGCTCAGACTCATCTACATCGGACGCAGTGGCAAAGTCCTCAACGTTGTCCGCGACCTTATGCAGCACGGCATTGGCCAACCCAGCGGCGGACTTAGCTCCGCTGCGCACCAGCTCAACGCCCTGACTCACCGCAACGCGGCCAGGCGTATGCAGATAGAGCATCTCGAAGGCCGAGATACGAAGTGCCATGCGAACACGCGGCGCAACCTTTTTAGGCTTATCGAGAAACTGATCGAGCAGCTCGTCCAAAATACCCTGGGTAGCCGCAACGCCCAGTGCCAAACGAGCGGCAAAAGCGGAATCGCGCTGGTCAATAGCCTTGGCAGATGCGCGAGAGGACAGCACGTCGCGCGCATACATACCGCGGCGATCGGCCTCCATCAGCACATCGAGCGCAAGCTTGCGCGCGGGAGACAGCTTGCTCATGACAAACCACCCAGATAAGATCGGCGCCTTGCAGCCCAGCAGCCCAAGCAGAAGCGGCCATGGCACGCTTGCCATCGGGCTTAACCTCGAGCAGTTCAACCGCACCATCGGAAAGGCCAAGGAAAACACGCTTATTCTTAACGTCAACGCCGCCCTTGCCAAGCGAAACATCGGTCAGCGCAGCATCGAGCACACGCACGGTCTTGCCGGCAATCACGCAACGAGCGGGAGCGGTATCGGATGAGGCCAGCACATGACGCACGCAATCAAGCGCCGCCATCTGCGGATCCAGGCGCATCTCCTGTTTGGAAATCTTGGCAGCATGGGTCACAAGCGACTCATCCTGCTCAGTCCAAACAGCCGAGCAATCGGCAAGCGACGGAAGCGTATCAGCAAGCAGTTTGCCGCCAAGCTCGCCAAGCTCCATCGTGAGCGCCTCGGCATGCTTACCGGCAACAGGCGTGGAAGCCTGAGCACAATAAGCACCAGTATCCACACCATGCCCAATGCGCATGATAGAAACGCCAGCAATCTCGTCACCAGCGAGAATCGCACGCTGAATAGGAGCGGCGCCACGCCAACGAGGCAGCAGCGAAGCATGAACATTCACAATACCAAGCGGCGCCATTTGCAGCACCTCATCGGGCAAAATGCAGCCATAGGCAGCCACACAGAAAATATCGGCATCTGCAGCCTGGAGCGCCTCAACTACCTCCGGCGTCATACGATTGGCCTCAACGACCGGCAACCCCAGCTCAAGCGCCTTAGCCTTAACAGGAGACGGCTCCAACTTTTTACCACGCCCACGAACAGCATCAGGACGAGTAACAACAAGCGCAATCTCGTTACCAGCCTCAACAAGCGAAACCAGCGAAGGCACAGCAAAATCAGGCGTACCCATAAACACAATACGCATAAAAGTTAGTCTCCTCTCAATAACGAGCCGAGACGGCTACAAAAGAAGCGCTCCAGGTCGCAAACGCACCCAGCCGCCAGAACAGTCCAACAAAAACAAATATACCCAAAACCAAAGAAAGAGCCGCAATAAAAGCAGCTCCCTCTCAACAAAGACTATCAGCGAAGACGCCCCTCCCTGGCCCAACGGCACCCGGGCGAGACAAGCAGCGTCAACGTAGTCCCCGGAGCGCCCGCCTATATCGTCCCGCGCGCAGTTTCGCAGCGCAGCGAGAATGTTTGAGCACGGGATGATATAGGCGGGCGCCCCGGGGACGGACAAACCTACTCCGTCTCGCCCGGTCGAGCGCCGCGGGCCAGGGCGTCCTGGTACTCCTTGACGGCCTTGAGCCTCTGCATGGGCTTCAGTCGCTCGAACATGGTGTTGCCGTGCAGGTGATCGATCTCGTGCTGCAGGCACACGCAGAACAGGTCACCCGAGGCCTCGTAGCGAATCAGGTTGGCATCCAGGTCGTACGCCTCGACGACGACATGATCGGGGCGCTCGATCTCGCAGCTAATGCCAGGAATGGAAAGGCAACCCTCGCTAAAGGGCACCAGATGGTCGCTCTGCTCAACAATGACGGGATTGATGAGCACGTACGGATCGTAGTCGTTCTTGTCGCTGTAGTCGCAGTCGATGGTGACAAGCTGAATGAGCTCGCCGATCTGCGGGGCAGCCAGGCCGCAACCGCCGTTCTCGAACATCATCTTCTTCATCTTCTCGGCAAGCGCCTCGATCGCCGGGGTGATCTCCTCGATGACGGCGCACTCCTGGCGCAGACGAGGGTCGGGCGACAGTACGATTCCGTTGGCTTCCATGGCCATCCTTTCGAGTTGTTACATCAAATCATAGGCGTCGACGTCAACGCTCACGCTCACGCCGCGCACAGAGCCCACCTCTTTGAGGCAGGCGTCGACATCATCAGAGACATGGTACCCCACGGGCGACTTCACAAGCAGATGGAAGCGGTAACGGTCCTTGGCTCTCTCGATTACACACGAAGCCGGGCCCAGCACCTGCGGCACAGCACTCCCCGCCCGTAAAAAGTCGGGCGCTGCGGCATGCCAGCGTCGCTTAAGAAGCTTTGCAATGCGCCCGATATAGTCCTGCGCGTCGTCTCGGTTCGCCGACCACACCAAGATGTTGACCAGGCGAACAAACGGCGGGTACAGCGCGTCGCGGCGCTGGTCCAGGTCGTAGTCGGTAAAGATCGAGCGGTCGTGCTCGACGACGGCGCGAATGACCGGATCCTCGGGCAGATAGGTCTGGATGATCACCTCGCCGGGACGATCGCCGCGACCGGCACGGCCTGCAACCTGTTCCAGCAGGTCGTAGGCGCGCTCCCCTGCGCGGAAGTCCGGCAGCTTGAGGGCAAAGTCGGCATTGACCACGCCCACGAGCGTGACCTCGGGAAAGTCGAGGCCCTTTGCGATCATTTGGGTGCCCAGCAGCACCGCGCAATCGGCAGCATCGAACTGCTCGAGCAGCTTTTTGTGCGCATCCTTGCCGCGCGTGGAATCGGCATCCATGCGAATAATGGCGACATCCTCGGGAAGCATCTGGTGCAGTGCGTCCTCAATCTGCTGCGTGCCCAGGCCCATTTTTGCCAGGTAGCGACTGCCACATTTGGGGCAACGGCTCGTGGGCGCGGGATACGGCTGCACGCGCCAAGACGAACCGCAGGTGTGGCACTGCAGCGTGTGCGTGCGCTCGTGATACGTAAGCGCGGTGGAGCAGTGGTTGCAGGTGGGGACGCAGCCGCACTCGCGGCACATCAGGAACGGCGCAAAGCCACGGCGGTTATGCAGCAGCACGGCCTTCTCGCGGCGCTCGACCACACGCTCCAAGCCCTCCATCAAGGGTTTTGAGAACATGGAGCGGCTGCCGTGCGAGAACTCCCGGCGCAGGTCTGCAATACGGACCGTGGGCAGCACGGCGTGTCCCGGGCGCTCGGGCATCTCGACGCGCGTCCAGGTGGCACCGTTATACGTGCCATGGCGGCAGCGATCGAGGGCCTCAGCAGAAGGCGTGGCGGAGCCCAACACGAGCGGGCAGCGGTAGCGCCGCGCCATCTCGGCCGCCACCTCGCGCGCGTGGTAGCGCGGACTGGAGCCCTGCTTGTAGCTGGTCTCGTGCTCCTCGTCGATGATGATGAGACCAAGGTCGCTGAGCGGGCAAAAGAGTGCCGAGCGGGCACCGACGACCACGCGGGCCGCACCGCTGGCGACCATATCCCACTGGTCCAGGCGCTCACCGGCCGAAAGGCGCGAATGGAACACGGCGACCGTCTCGCCAAAGCGCGAGCGGAAGCGGCCGACGGTCTGGGCCGTCAGCGAGATCTCGGGCACCAGCACGCAAGCCGAACGGCCGGCCGCCAGCACGCGCTCGATGGCGGAGAGGTACACCTCGGTTTTGCCGGAGCCGGTGACGCCGTCGACCAGCACCACGTCGCCATGAGCGTCCAGACGGGCGCGCTCAATCTGCGCGAGTGCCTGCTTCTGGCCGTTGGTAAGGGAGACCGGCGCCTTGCCGCTTGCCGAGGACAGCGTGGTCTGCTCGCTGCAGCCACGCCACGCACGACGCTCCTCCACCACGACGACGCCGCGTTTTTCGAGCGCCTTGATGGTCGCCGACATGCTGTTATAGAGAAGGTTGAGGTCGCGCGTCGTGACCGGGCCGCACTGGAGCGCCTCGATGAGCTGACGCTGGCGGACCGCGGTCTTGGGCGGCGTATAGTCGAAGCCCTCGGGCGTGAGCATGACCCAGCGGTTTTGGATGGGTTTGACGGCGGGGCGCTCAACGGCCCACACGCCGTCGTCACCTTTGACCACGCGCGGGCTTCCACCCGGGGGCAAGAACAAACGCAGGCACTCGGAAAGCGTTGCGACGTACTCGCGGCTCATCCAGCGTGCGATACGGGCAGCCTCGGCGGTAAAGAGCGGTTTGCTGAGGATAGCCTCGATGGCTTTAATGCGGGCTGGGTCGAGGGCGTTGATGCCTTGCAGGTCACCCAGCTCAGGCGCAATGTCGACGATATAGCCCGCGGCGGCACGGTTACCAAAGTGGACCAGGACCGTGGATCCGATTTGCGCCTCGTTGGCAAGGGACCGGGGAATGCCATAAGCAAACGGCTCGGACAGCGCACGGGTGGGAATGTCGAGGACTACGCTCGCATAGGCGGCGACGGGTTCAGGCGCGAACTCAGGCTTGGCCGGAGTCTCCTCCGGTTCCGGCGAACCAAACAGCGACAGTTGCTCGGCCATGGCCCCTATACCTCCCATCCCATGCGTCTTCAGAAACAAGAGCCCCGCTCGGGTGAACGGGGCTCGGATACATGCGTTTACGCGGCTGCTACAGCGCCATCGTGCGGGCGCGGTCGATACGCGCCAGGCAGTCGTCGCGGCCGACGAGCGCCATGGTCTCGCCCAGCGGGGGGCTCACCATGTTGCCGCAGACGGCGACGCGCACGGCCTGGAACACCACGCGCTTCTTAAGGTCCATCTGCTCGGGCAGCGGCTCAAGCGCGGCGTCGATGTTGGCAGCCGTCCACTCGTTCACGCCCTCGAGAGCGGCCTTGGCGGCATCCAGAATGGCACCCATGCCCTCCTTGGCCAGGCCCTTGTTGACGGACTTCTCGTCATACTCGAGCGTCTCGGCCGTAGCGAAGATGGGAGCGGCGACGGTCACGGCGTCGGCCGGCATCTTGGTGCGCGGCTTGACGATGGCGGCAAGCGCGTCGATCCAATCCTCGCCGTACTCGACATTGCCCTCGATGAGACCCGCCTCGTGCAGCTCGGGGACCATGATCTCGTCGGCAAACTGAGCATCGGACATGCCGTTGATGTACTCGGCATTGACCCAATCGAGCTTCTTGGGATCGAAGGTCGCCGGGTTCTTGGAGATGCGGTCGAGTGAGAACTTGTTGGCCAGGACATCGCGCGGGATGATCGTGGTCTCGCCGTCGAGCGACCAGCCGAGCAGCGCCAGGTAGTTGACGAAGGCGTCGGACAGGTAACCGGCGTCGCGGTACTCCTCCACCGAGGTGGCGCCGTGGCGCTTGGAGAGCTTCTTGCCGTCGGCGCCCAGGATCATGGAGATGTGAGCGAACGTGGGCACGGGAGCGCCGAGGGCCTCGTAGACCATGACCTGACGCGGGGTGTTGGACAGGTGGTCGTCGCCGCGGATGACATGGGTGATCTTCATCATGGCGTCGTCGACGACGGTCGCGAAGTTATACGTGGGCGTGCCATCGGAGCGGAAGATGACAAAGTCGTCGAGCTCCTTGGCGTCGAAGGTCACCTCGCCGTGGACGGCGTCGTGGATGACGACGTCGCCGCGGTCCTCGGGCACCTTAATACGCAGGACGTAGGACTCGCCGGCCTCGATGCGACGGCGGGCCTCCTCGGGATCAAGATCGCGGCAACGGCGCTGATAGCCCTGGAAGGGGTCCTTGCGCTCCTGCGCGGCCTTGCGGTCGGCGTCGAGCTGCTCCTTGGTGCAGAAGCAGGGATAGGCCTTGCCCTCGTCCCAAAGCTTCTGGGCGGCCTGCTTGTACAGGTCCAAGCGCTCAGTCTGGGCGTAGGGGCCAAAGTCGCCGCCTACCTCGGGGCCCTCATCCCAGTCCAGGCCAAGCCAACGCATGGCGCGCAGGATGATCTGCGTGTTCTCATCGGTGGAGCGGGTGGGGTCGGTGTCGTCGATGCGCAGGATGAACGTGCCGCCGTTTGCGCGGGCGAAAGCCCAGTTATAGATAGCGGTGCGAGCGCCGCCGATGTGCAGCTTGCCCGTCGGTGAGGGTGCAAAGCGGACGCGAACGTCTGATGCCATGGATATCTCCTCGATTGCAGGATGGATGTCTAACCGCACCAGTATAAAGCATCAAAGCAACCTCCGCACAAAGGGCACCGACCCAGTCATTGGGTAGCTAATTTTGGGACGGGGCTTTTTTAGCTACCCTATATCGAGATTGGTCTTAGGCTCCGAAGACTCCGGATTGGGTAGCTAAAAAAGCCCCGTCCCAAATTAGCTAACCAATGGCTCGGTGCGGAAAGGGTGTGAATGTTTGATTTACGCGCTATGATGTGCCCTTGCATAGAGAGCCTGGCGGAATGGTAACGGTCGCCGGGACACGTTTTTGAAAGGACTATCATGTCAGAAGAACTTCGTTCCATCCCGCCCCAACACGGGTCCTTTGTTTTTACGTCGGAGTCGGTGACCGAAGGTCATCCCGATAAGATCGCCGACCAGATCAGCGACGCCGTCCTCGACGCAATCCTCGCCAAAGAAATAGAGCTCCAGGAGCAGGGCTACATCGCCCCCAACGGCGTGCCTGCCAACGTGGAGAACGTTCGCTGCGCCTGCGAGACCCTCGTGACCACCGGCACCGTCATCGTCGCCGGCGAGATTCGCACTCAGGCCTATGTCGACGTACAGGAAATCGCCCGCGGCGTTATCCGCCGCATTGGCTATAACCGTGCCAAGTTCGGTTTTGACTGCGACACCTGCGGCGTTATGAGCCTCATCCACGAGCAGTCGCCCGATATCGCCCAGGGCGTCGACGAGTCCTTCGAGACCCAGACCGGCGCCACCACCGACCCGATCGACCTGATCGGCGCCGGCGACCAGGGCATGATGTTCGGCTACGCCTCCAACGAGACCAAGACCCTCATGCCGATGCCACACTACCTGGCAAGCCGCCTGGCCGAGCGCTTGGCCGCCGTGCGCCACGACGGTACCCTCGCCTATCTGCGTCCCGACGGCAAGACCCAGGTCACCGTGCGCTACGAGGAAGGCAAGCCCGTCGAGGTCACGACCATCGTCATCTCCACGCAGCACGCCGCCGAGATCGAAGACATGGGCAAGATCAAGGCCGACCTCATCGAGCACGTAATCACCCCGGTCATGGCCGCTGAGAACATGCCGTGGGACAACGCGGACATCTACGTGAACCCCACCGGTCGCTTTGTCGTGGGCGGCCCCATGGGCGACACGGGCCTGACCGGCCGCAAGATCATCGTCGACACCTACGGCGGCTACGGCCGTCACGGCGGCGGTGCCTTTAGCGGCAAGGACTGCACCAAGGTCGACCGCTCCGCCGCGTATGCCGCGCGCTGGGTCGCCAAGAACGTGGTCGCCGCCGGCCTGGCCGACCGCTGCGAAGTCGAGCTTGCCTACGCCATCGGCGTTTCCAAGCCCCTCTCAATCATGGTCGACACCTTCGGTACCGCACATGTTGCCGAGGACAAGATCGTCGAGGCCGTAGAGAAGACCTTCGACCTGCGCCCGGGCGCAATCATCCGCGACCTAGACTTGCGTCGCCCCATCTACGAAAAGACGGCAGCCTACGGTCACTTTGGCCGAGAAGACGCCGGCTTCACCTGGGAGAAGACCGATCGAGTCGAAGAACTCAAAGCAGCCTGCGGCCTGTAAGCCAGCAGCAAAAGCTGCAACCAAATATCGACGCACCAAAAGAAGTACCGGCCCCAACCGGTACTTCTTTTTTATTTAAAGGTGGTGAAGATGAGCCGATCTGGGACATGGAATAGGTCATAGGCCGATGAATTTTACAGCAGAGCGACTCCAACCATGTATCCTTAGTTCCGAGGGCTTTGGTATTTGGTCGGTCGCGAGTTCCGCACGAGCCGGAGGCCACTTAATGTGGCCTCCGTGCGAGCCAGGACTGTAGAGCAGGCGACCAAATACCAAAGCCCTCGGAACGACGGGATAGAAAAGGAGCACCCATGGCAGGCAAGCCGCAAACACTAGCTACGACCTCGGCATTCGAGATCTTGGGCCCCGTCATGGTCGGCCCCAGCTCATCGCACACCGCCGGCGCCCTGCGGTGCGCCCAAGTTGCCGCCAGCCTGCTGGAAGGCCGCATCACCAAAGTCACCTTTGGGCTGTGGAACTCCTTCGCCCACACCTACCGCGGCCACGGCACCGACCGTGCGCTCGTCGCGGGCATCCTGGGCCTCGACACCGATGACGAGAACATCAAGCAGGCCTTCGACCTCGCACGCGAGCAGGGCCTCGAATATCACTTTGACATCAAGGGCGACGACGCCTCTATTCACCCCAATACCGTCGACATCGACATGGTCGACGACACGGGCGCCACGGCACAGGTTCGCGGCGAGAGCCTGGGCGGTGGCAAGATGCGCATCAGCCGCATTAACGGCGTCGGCGTCGACATCTCGGGTATGTATTCCACGCTCTTCGTGGCGCACAAGGACGTTCCCGGCGTGCTCGCCGCGCTCACGAACCTGCTCGCCTACGCCCATGTAAACATCGCGTTTTGCCGTACCTACCGCACCGAGGTGGGCGGCCAGGCCTACTCCGTCTTTGAGACCGACGGCGCGCCCGACGACACCGTCGTCCCCATGCTACGCAAGCTCGACAATGTCGATTACGCAACGTTTATCGAGCTCCCCGGTTCTGCCTCGTCGCTCTCTCCCGGCGTCTCGGCCAAGGAGATCTTCGACGACGGTGAGCAGCTGCTCGATGCGTGCGAGGAACTGGGGCTCAGCATCGGCGCCGTTATGGCCGTGCGCGAGGCGCGCCTGACCGGCGAGGCGCACGCCGTCGCCGCCATGCGCCGCGTGCTCGACGTCATGCGCGAGGAGACCACGGCCCCCATCGCCAATCCGCAGCGTTCGCTCGGCGGGCTTATCGGCGGCGAGGCCAAGCTCGTCGAAGCCACCGGCCGCAACGATTTGAGTGCAAACCTGATGGGCCCCGTTCAGACCGAAGCTGTGGCCCGCGCGATGGCCGTGCTCGAACGCTCCGCCACCATGGGCGTAATCGTCGCAGCTCCGACGGCAGGATCCGCGGGTGTTGTGCCCGGCTGCGTGCTGGCGCTCGCCGATCACCTTCAGCTCGACGACGAGCAAGTCATGGACGCGCTCTACTGCGCAGCCGCCATCGGCCTCAACCTCACCACAAGCGCCTGCGTTGCCGGCGCCGAGGGCGGCTGCCAAGCCGAGGTCGGAAGCGCCGCCGCCATGGCAGCCGCCGCGCTGGTGCAGATGCTCGGCGGCACGCCCGAGCAGGCGCTTGACGCCAGTTCCATCGCGCTGAGTAACCTACTGGGCCTCGTTTGTGACCCCGTCGGTGGCCTCGTGGAGGTGCCCTGCCAAAACCGCAACGCCATCGGCGTGGCAGCGGCCTTTAGCTCGGCACAACTCGCCCTCGCAGGCATTAAGAGCCTGGTGCCGTTTGACCAGATGGCACATGTCATGCTCTCGGTGGGTCACGCGTTGCCGGCCACGCTGCGCGAGACGGCAAAGGGCGGCATCGCGCAGGCTCCGGCCGCACTTTCGGCCTGTGCAAAATGCGGTGTGTGCGGATAGCGGCAAAGAACGACTCAAAGGTGGGACAAATGTCCCACCTCTTTTGAATGCCACCGTTTCCGTACCACAAACAGCAGGGCAATCGCTATAATGCAAGCCCAGTAAAAACACGATGAACCGCAAGGCGAAAATCGAAGGATATGCATACGATGTCGCAAAACGATCGAACTCAACTGATTCCCGATCCGCAGCAGCCGAGCAGGCACACCGGCAGCGTTCAGTCGCCGCGTCCTATCGCGCCGAGCCACGGTCAGCAGCGTAGTGCAGCAAACGCTTCCCAACACCCGAACCAACAGCGACAGCAGCGTCAACAACGTCAGCAGCGCCGGGCAAACGGCAATGCGCCCAAGCAGCCCCCCACGCACGCTCGAGGCGATCGCGGGCCCGCGCGCAAGTCCGCCGGCAACAATAAGTCGGGCAAAAAGACGACGCTCTTTGTCGTCCTGGGTCTAATCGTCATTGTCTATATCGTAGGCGTCGTAGCATTTTCGCAGGTAGCCTACCCCAACACCACCATCGCCGGCGTCGACGTCTCGTTCTCCAACGCTTCGTCTGCCGCCACCAAGGTCAATTCGGCATGGAAGCACTATAAGCTCGCCGTGACAGGCGATGACTTTAGCTGGACCTATCAGCCCGAGTCCGATGAGCCCATCGTCGACGGCGAAGCTGCCGCAAAAGAAATCATCAGCCACAACGAAGCCTTTGTATGGCCGGTCCGCCTTGTGGAATCCTTAAGCGGCAAGACCAAAGCAACCGCCACCTCCAACGAAGTCGATCTTGATCAAGACGTCGACCTGTCCATGCTCTCCGACACCTTTAACCAAAAGCAGTTTGAGAAGGATCTGGGCGCCGCCATCGACGAGTTTAACGAGGGCCGTTCGGGCACGTTCGAGGCCAATAGCTCCTATGACGAACAGGCCGGCAAGTTTACCGTCGAGAAGGCGCGCTCCAACGAAAAACTCAACCGCGAGCATGTCATTAAATATGCCGAGCTCGAGCTTGCCTCGCTGGCCGAAACCGTAGATCTTTCCAAGCTCGGCAACGATGCCTATGAGCCGCTCAATGGAACGCTGACCGATGATCAGATTCAGGCTGCATGTGATGCCGCCAACAACTTCCTGGGCGTCAACGTGACCCTTAAGCTCAACGGCGAGGATGCCGGAAAGGTTGATGGCAGCTCCGTGTTGCAGTGGATCAGCTTTGCCGATCCGGCCAACCCCACGCTCGATACGTCGCAGATCAGTAGCTGGGCAGCCGAGCTCGCCAATGGCTTTAATACCGTTGGCTCCACTCGCTGGTGGACGCGCGCCGATGGCAAGCAGTGCGCCGTCGAAGGCGGCGACTTTGGTTGGTCCATCGACAGCAGCTCGCTCGCCAAGCAGGTCGAGGACGCCATTAACAACAAGCAGACCGGCGAGATCGAGATCAAGTACTCCCAGAAGGCCGACACCTTTACTGCAAAGGGAGAGCCCGACTGGAAGGCATACATCGATGTCGATCTGTCCGAGCAGCACGCGCGCTACTACGACGAGAACGGTAATATCGTTTGGGAGGCCAACTTTATTTCCGGCAAACCGGGCGAAGACGCCACCCCCGAAGGCGTGTGGCAGATCAACAGCAACGACGGCGGCAGCACCCTGATCGGAGCCAAGGACCCCGAGACCGGTAAGCCCAAATACGAGAGCCCGGTGAGCTACTGGATGCCGTTTGAGGGCAACATGATCGGCTTCCACGACGCCACCTGGCAAAACGACAAGAGCTTCGATAATGCCGAGTCGTACAAGTGGTGCGGCAGCCACGGTTGCATCAACCTGCGCCTGGCCGACGCCAAGGCACTTCACGACTGCATCAAAGTCGGCCTGTGCGTGGTTGTCCACTCGTAGTGCAACGCGCGCATTCCTACAACGTGGAACCGCTGCGACCAATCTAACAGTTCCGAAAGAAACCGTCCTATGCGCCCGCCCCAACCGGTGGGCGCATATAATTATCGAGGTTCTTTCTATAAAGGAGACGCTATGCCGAATGTCCCCACGATCACCCCGGGCCCGGATGATACCGAGCGCACGCCCGAAGGTGCCACCGAAACGATTCCTCTGATTACAGACGTACATGTCAATAAGCAGAACGGACGCACGAACGATACGGCCGAGATTTCCGATGAAGAGGCATATGCCAATCTCAAAGCAAAACGTGCCGAGCGCCGACGCAAAAAGCTGATTCGACGCGGTATTGCTGCCGGTGTCGTAGGTGCCATCGCGCTCATTGCCATTGTCGCAACCCTGGTTATCAATGCGCAGCCTCAGAGCGCTAGCGGGCCTGTGACCGACATGGTGACCGAGGGCACGTTTACCACAACGGTCGAGGCGAAAGGCCAGCTCAAACCCATTTCGTCCTCAGTGGTCTCCCCTTCTGTCGACGGCACGGTCGATTCGATCAACGTGCAGGCAGGCCAATCCGTCAACGAGGGCGACATGCTTATGACCATTAAAAACGACGAGCTCGATCGCAACGTTGCCGAGGCGCAGCGTGCAGTTGCAGCCGCTCAGGAAGACCTCGCCAACGCGCAGAAAGCCGCAGCTGCCGCGCAGGCCACCCCAACGACGGACGTCGAGGGAGCTTCCGCAGCGGCTGGCGTCTCTGACGCATCAGCGGACACGAACGCCGTATCGGCCGCGCAGCGCAGCCTCGCTTCGGCCCAGGCAAACCTAGACCAGGCGAACGCCAAGGCCGCCAGTCGCACGGTCACGGCCCCGAGCTCGGGTAGCATCGTGGAGCTTAACGCCAAGGTGGGCGCAACGGTAACAGGCGGCATGATCATGGGCGAAAGCGATACGAGCGGCGGCAAGCAGTGCATGCAGATCGCCGACCTATCCAAGATGAAGGTGACCGTGCAGGTGGGCGAAAAGGACATCGCCAAGATCGCCGTTGGGCAGAGCGCCAACGTCACGTATCCCGCGTTTCCCGATATCGTGAGCCAGGGAACCGTCACGGCTATCGCGTCGGTGGCAAACTCCGACGCCGCCAACGGCGGCGGCAGCGTGACCTTTAACGTCGACATCCTCATCGAGGCGCCCGACGCGCGCCTGAAGCCGGGCATGACGGCCGAGGTCTCGGTGGTGACCGAGCAGCTCGACGACGTGGTGATGGTGCCGACGATGGCGCTCATGACCGAAGACGGCGAACACTATTACGTCAACGTGGCAACCGATGACGAGGGCAAGCAAACCCGCCGCGTCAAGGTGCCCGTCGTGACGCAAAACGACAACGAAACCGTAGTCGGCAAGACACAGGTCAAGCGCGACGACCAGGGCAACGAGATCAACCCCAACGTGCCGGTTACCAAGCTGCGCGATGGTGACACCCTCGTCATGGACACCGGAGCGGACGCAACGGCTGACGGCGGCTACAGCGCGGATTCGGGCAGTATGTCTGCCGATGAGGACATGTAATGCGTCCCGTTATCGACATCCGCAACGTGCACCGCATCTTTGAGAGCGAGGCAGGTTGCGCCCACATCCTGCACAACGTGAGCCTGGCGGTAGATCCCGGCGAGTTCGTCGCCATTACCGGCCCCTCGGGCTCGGGCAAATCAACGCTCATGAACATCCTAGGCTGCCTGGATAAGCCGACGGCGGGCGACTACTACCTGCAAGGGCTCAACGTGGCCGAGCTTGACGATGACGAGCTCACCGAAGTTCGTGCCCTGAGCATTGGCTTTGTCTTTCAGAGCTTCAACCTGCTGCCGCGCCTGTCGGTTATCGAAAACGTCATGCTGCCGCTGGCCTACACCAATGTGCCCCGTAGCCAGCGCGAAATGCGCGCCGTGCACGCGCTACAGGCCGTCACGCTGCCGGTCGACCACTGGGACCACCGCATATCAGAGCTCTCGGGCGGACAGATGCAGCGCGTCGCCATCGCGCGCGCCCTCGTCAATGACCCGCCCATCATTCTGGCCGACGAGCCGACGGGAAACCTTGACTCCGCCACCGGAGCGCTTGTAATGGAGACCTTCCATAGACTTCAGGAGCGCGGCAAAACCATCGTTCTTATCACACACGACCCCGGCATCGCCGCCGAGGCCGACCGTGCCGTGACCATACGCGACGGTCGCATTCACGACGGCGCGTATATTCCACATGCACCACGGACCCTGCGCAGCGCCGTAGATAGCCTGCCCATGATTTCCGCCTCCGCCAACCCGCCGAAAGGAGCGATGGCATGAGCGCCCGCGATCTCATCCAGGAAGCCCTTCACTCGCTCGAGGCAAACAAGGGGCGCAGTCTGCTCACCATCCTGGGCATCGTCATCGGCATCGCCTCGGTTATCGCCATGACTTCGCTCATCGGCGGCATCCAAAACAGCCTGGTCAACAGTCTGGGCCTCAATGCGGCACGCATGGTGCAAATCTATTCGTCGCAAGAACTCACCGAGTCGGACATCGAGAAGCTTCAAAAACTGGTGCCGCAGATAGAGCAGATCGGAATTGTCGACAGCGCGTACACCGAGTACAAGACCGGCGATAAAAGCTATACCGTCATGGCGCAGGGCGTCGATAACGACATGCTCGACGCGGTGGGGGCCGGCAAGCTCGTTGCGGGGCGTACCTATTCCCAGGCCGAGTCCCAATCAGGCTCGCGCGTGGCGCTCATCAGCCGCGGCGGCGCCGATCAGCTTTACGGCAACGAACAGGATGCGCTGGGGAAAACCATCAAGGTGTCCAACGGCGAGGTGCAGATTGTCGGCGTTATCGACGGCGGCAGCGACTCCATGGGCTCGCTCACGCTGTATATGCCACGCGAAACCATCTCCGGGCTGTTTGGCGACGAGAATCCTTCATTCCCCAGCGTGACGGCACTCGCCGCCGAGGGCACGGACATGGATGAGCTTTGTAAGACCATCGAGTCCAAGGTGCGCGCGATGAAGGGCATCGCGGAGGATGATGAGTACGACAGCGTATCGGCGACCTCCATGAAAAGCGCCATCGATGCGCTCAACTCCTTTATGGGCGCGTTCTCGCTCATCATGGGTGCTGTCGCCAGCATCTCGCTGCTTGTCGGCGGTATCGGCATTATGAACATGATGCTCACCAACGTGACTGAGCGCATCCGCGAGATCGGCATCCGCCGCGCTCTGGGCGCCAGTCGTCGCGATATCACCGCCCAGTTTTTGGCCGAGTCTTCGGCATTGTGCATCACCGGCGGTCTGCTGGGTGTCCTGATTGGCTATCTGCTGGCCTGGGCTCTTGCGATGTTTGCCGCAGGATCAGGGATTCTTGGCGAGCTCGGTGCCAGCGGGCAAATCACACCGAGCTTTTCAATCGCCACGGTGCTGCTGGCCTTCGCCGTCTCCGTCGGCATCGGCGTAATCTTTGGCTTCTACCCCGCTCGCCGCGCGGCAAAGCTCGACCCGGTGGAGTGCCTACGCTACCAGTAAGCCACCACCAACAAGTTGCGGTGAATTAGGGACTGAATGGGGGTGCGGACGATTTCTTGGACCGCGCCTAGGCGTATCCAAGCTTCCTGCGGTACTCCATCGGGCTCAGCCACCCGAGGGACTTCTTGATCCGCTCCTCACGATAGTACACGAGGTAGGCCTCG